>OICS01000012.1_pt1 | contig 78843 bp, 63 predicted proteins | sample 1581341 | NCBI WGS metagenome assembly OICS01 (sample SAMEA3882550, study PRJEB24775) | human gut metagenome | biome: human-associated habitat; feature: intestine environment; material: feces | place: Netherlands | collected 2009/2010
AAAATGCTTTACGCAAGATGTGCGTCACAATTTGCAGGAATGATTTTTCTAATACAGTCCAGGAACATATTTTTTGAGGCAGGTGCAGAACGCATCTGCTGTATCCTTTTTACCTGTAACTTTACAGTAAGAAACAACATAATGGATGAGGAACTAAAAGATTACTATGTGCCGCAAATATTCCGCAAGGTGTTTTGTGAACATAGTAAAGAACAGCCCAGAGAAAGAGGGAGGAAAGACAGAATGAAAAAAATTGGATTCGACAACGACAAGTATCTGAAAATGCAGTCCGAACATATTCGGGAACGTATTAACCAGTTTGGAAACAAACTTTATCTGGAATTTGGCGGCAAGCTTTTTGATGACTACCATGCTTCCAGAGTTCTTCCGGGATTTGAGCCGGACAGCAAGCTGCGCATGCTGATGCAGCTTTCCGACCAGGCAGAGATCGTAATCGTAATCGGTGCGCCTGATATTGAGAAGAATAAGGTTCGCGGTGACCTTGGCATCACATATGATGAGGACGTACTCCGTCTGATGAACGAATTTACAAGCAGAGGACTTTATGTAGGAAGTGTCTGCATCACACGTTACTCCGGACAGGACAGCGCAGATGCATTCAAGAAGCGTCTGGAGAAGCTTGGAATCAAAGTATACGTGCTTTATCTGATCCCGGGTTATCCGAATAATACTTCCTTTATTGTAAGTGATGAGGGATATGGCAAGAACGATTATATCGAAACAACAAGACCACTGGTTGTCATCACTGCTCCAGGACCCGGAAGCGGAAAAATGGCCACCTGCCTTTCTCAGCTTTACCATGAATACAAGCGCGGTGTCAAGGCAGGATATGCCAAATTTGAAACTTTCCCAATCTGGAATATCCCGCTGAAGCATCCGGTAAATCTGGCATATGAAGCAGCTACTGCTGACTTAAATGATGTGAACATGATCGACCCGTTCCATCTGGAAGCATATGGTGAGACTACTATTAACTACAACCGTGACGTTGAAGTTTTCCCTGTTCTTCAGGCTATGTTTGAAAAGATCATGGGCGAGTGCCCTTACAAATCTCCCACAGATATGGGCGTTAATATGGCCGGTAACTGCATCGTTGATGATGAAGTCTGCAAGGAAGCTGCACGTCAGGAGATCATCCGCAGATATTATAAGAGCATGGAAGCTCTGGTTCGCGGAACAGGCCGCGAAGAAGAAGTTTATAAGATTGAGCTTCTGCTGAAACAGGCTCATGTGACCATCGAAGAACGCAAGGTGGTTCCTGCTGCGTTGAAACGCGAAGAAGAAACAGGTGCACCTGCTGCTGCCCTGGAACTTCCTGACGGACGTATTGTTACAGGTAAGACTTCTGAACTTCTCGGGGCATCCTCAGCACTGCTTCTGAATGCACTGAAAGAACTGGCAGGAATCGATCATGACAAACATGTTATCTCTCCGGAAGCATTAAGACCGATTCAGGCACTCAAAACAGAATATCTCGGAAGCAAAAACCCAAGACTTCACTCTGATGAGACTCTGATCGCACTTTCCATCAGTGCCGCAGATAATGAAGATGCCAAGCTTGCCCTGCAACAGATTCCAAAATTAAAAGGCTGCCAGGTTCATACTTCCGTACTTCTGTCTCAGGTGGATATCCTGGAATTCCGTAAGCTGGGTGTTGAACTTACCTGTGAGCCGAAATCTGAGCATGCTAAGAAACTGCAGAAATAATTTCTGAAATGGTTTTCAAATAGCAACAGAAAACTCTGAAAATCCACAATATCTATATAATGATACAAGAAAGAATCCTGCCTGAACATATGACAGTTTCATATGAACAGGCAGGGATTTTTTATTTCTCTATAATCTCAATCGCTCTGTCCGGATAATTGGTAATGACTGCTTCTGCACCTGCGTCTTTTACCAGCTGGATGTGTTCTGGTTTGTTGGCAGTCCATACGTGCATTTTCAGTCCGGCACGTTTGACTTCTTCTATGAACTGTGGGTATTTCAGGTGATAAACTGCAGGGTGTACGGCGTTGATTCCGAGATTTTTGGCGTACATGGCTGGATTTACCCATCCGTCACTGAAAAGGATTCCGGTCTGTACATGGTCATTCAGCTGTTTTAACTGTAACAGACTATAATGATTAAAGGAAGAATAGATCAGCTGGTCTTCCATATTCATTTCTTTTACCAGTTTCAGAATCTTCTCTTCCATTCCCGGATAGAAGCAGATGCTGTTCTTTAGTTCAATGTTTATCATCATGTCTGTGGTGCGCATGAGCTCCAGTACTTCTGCCAGAGTTGGAATGTGATAAATTCCCGATGGTTCTGCGGATGTACTGACTTTTAATTCTTTCAATTGAGCCAGTGTCATATCTTTGATCAGTCCGGTTCCGTCTGTGACGCGGTCTACGTTTTCGTCGTGCATAACGATGAGTTCGCCGTCTGCGGAAGTATGTACATCCATTTCGATTCCGTCTGCGCCCTGTCTGATGGCAAGTTCAAATGCTTCCAGAGTGTTCTCCGGTCTGTATCCGCTGGCACCCCTGTGTGCCCATATTTTTGTTGTTCTCTTTGTTGTTTCTGTCATTTCCATATGCCTCTCTTATATAAAATTCATTTACAGTGCTTTCCAATAACATATTTTTCGTCTTGATTTTTTACAAAACGTCTGAATATGTCAAGTGGATAAAATTATCCGCTTTGCTACTTGCTCAGAACCAAATATCTGTTTCGCAATTTAGTTAAACTATAGCATTAAGAAAATTACCGTAAATCTTCATAAACAGGGAACCGCATACGCAGCCCCCTGTCCTCATTTAAGTATAAATATTTTTCCTGTGAATGATTATAACACTTCTCAATGTACTGTTATCAATATTTTTATTCATTCAACAAGTTATAATCTTCGATGGATTTGTTCATATCAGAAGCCATTTTGCTCACCGCATCCTCTGCAGATTCTTTTCCGTTGAGCATATTCTCAATCTCTGTTTCTACAATCGCACGTGCTTCCGGGAATACGCTGAGAAGTGCACCTGCATATTCCGGTGCAGAATCATGAAGCTGGTCAATGGCTGTCTGGAACTGTGGGTATTTTGCAATGTTGTCTTTGAATACCTGCTCGTCATGTGCTGCTGTTGTTACAGGGAAGTATCCTGTCTGTGCATTCCAGTATGCCTGTGATTCCGCAGATACCAGATATTTTACAAATTCCCATGTAGCTGCTTTCTTTGCATCATCCTGGTTGTCAAGCATCCAGAGAGAAGCACCACCGATGGATACACCACCTTTATCATCATCTGTAATGGATGGGAAGTATGCGGTACCTACTTCAAAGGAACCGTTTACATCCTGCAGAATCTGTTTCAGGGACGCTGTGGAACCTAATGTCATAGCTGCTTTTCCGGAAGAGAAATCTGCAAGTCCGGAATCTCCGCCTCTTCCTACGTTTGGTGCATAGCCTGCGTCATAAAGTTTCTTCCACTCATTAAGAATATTCAGTGCACCTCCGTTTTCATCGAATGCAACCTTTGTAGCTGCTGCCTCACGTCCGTTTCCGTTATCTACATATGGCAGACCCTGTTTGCACATAAATTCTTCAAAGAACCATCCATAGATTCCCATGGACAATGCTTCTCCCGCACCGCCTTTGTTTACAAGGTCATCTGCAACCTCTGCGATTCCCTCAAGGCTCGTAGGTATATCTGTCACACCTGCTTTATCAAATATATCCTTGTTGTAATAAAGAATCGGTGTAGAGGAGTTAAATGGCATAGAATATAATTTATCATCTACTGTATAATAAGCTGTTATATTTGGTTCCAGATCAGATACATCATATCCTTCGCTGTCAATCATATCCTGCATTGGGATCACCCATCCGGAATCAATCATGAAACGGGTTCCGATATCATAAATCTGCACCAGATCAGCTCCCATATTTCCAAGCTGGGCACTTTTTAACTTATTGATCTCATCGTCATATTCTCCCTGATACTGAGAATCCACTTTAATTCCATATTCATTTTCTTCATTAAATTTATTTACCAGATAGTCCAGTGCTTCCCCGTTGACACCGCCCATTGCGTGCCAGAATGAAATCGTTGTTCCCTTCGGAATGTCTGCCTTTTTCTCTGCTGCCATGCAGGTAGTTGGAAGAATTGCGCTGAATACTGTTGCTACTGTTAATAATACTGCGAGTTTACGCTTCATAACTTACCTCTTTCTTTTCATGTTGTTTGTTTTTGTTTTCTCTATTTCTCAGCCTTTTACGGCACCTGAGAACATACCTCGGATCAGCTGCTTCTGTCCTGCAATGAATATGGAAATGGACGGAAGGATAATCAGTACTACGCCTGCGATCATCAATGTAATAGACTGGGAGTCTACGCTGTCCAGCATACCGATACCGATCTGTACAGTACGCATCTTGTCTGATCCTGTCACAAGTAATGGCCACATGTACATATTCCATGCATTAATAAATGTGTACACTGCCATAGCTCCCATTGCTGATTTTGTCAGCGGCATCAGAATCTGCCAGATAAATCGCAGATTGGAGCAGCCGTCAATCTTCGCTGATTCATACAGCGAAATCGGAAATGTAAGATAAAACTGTCTGAACAGAAAGATTCCCATTGCAGATGTGAGATAGGGCACGATCAGTACCTGATAGGAATCCAGCCAGTTCCATCCGCTGACTGTCAGGTAATTGGAAATAATCGTTGCCTCTCCCGGAATCATCATAGTTGCCATCACCAGCATAAACAGCACATTTTTTCCTTTGAAGTCCAGGAAGGAAAAGGAAAATGCTGCCAGTGAACAGGAAATGATCTGTCCGATCGTGATCAGTCCGGCTACCAGGAATGAGTTTACTACAAAACGAACCAGTGGAACCTTCTGCAGTGCCTGTCGGAAATTCTCCAATGTCGGATGTTTGGGCAGGATATTCATATCCAGAGTAAAAAGTTCACCGGATGGCATAAATGCAATACTTACTGCGTATAAAAGAGGCAGAAGAACAATTAACGCCACGACAATATTTAATGCAATGTGTCCGGCAGTTCTGGCCACTCTTTTATATTTCTGCTGTGCCAGCATTTTTGCTTTTGCTTCCTGAAACCTCTGGCGTTCCAGGGCCATCTGTTTTTCTTTTTCAGCAGTGATGCTGCCTAACTGTGACATTAATATTTCACTCCTTTTTTCTCAATTTTAAACATTACCAGAGTAAGTACCAGCACGATCAGGAAAAGTACCACTGACTGGGCTGCTGCGCCTCCGAAACGGTAGTTAAAGAATGCATCTCTGTAAATGGAATACACGATCAGGTTTGTGGATTCTCCGGGACCACCCTGTGTCAGGATCTTGACCTGTCCGAATGACTGGAATGCCTGAATGATGTTTACCACTAATGTGTAGAACATCATTGGTGCCAGTACCGGAAGTGTCAGGCGGTAGAATTTCTGGAATGAACTTGCGCCGTCTACGGAAGCTCGTTCATAAATAGTCTCATCAATGTTACTTAATCCTGCTGAAAAATACAGGAAGTTGATTCCACTGTTAAGCCATGCAGTAAGAACTGCTACGCAGATCAGTGCGTATTTCGGATCACTGACCCAGTTGATATCCAGATGAAAAATCTTATTGATGATTCCTACGGATGGATGAAGCATGATCTTGAAGATCATTGCTGCTGAACTGGATGCGATTGCCATTGGCAGTGCATATGCAGTACTGAAAAAACGGATTCCCGGAAATGTTTTGTTGCAGAGGACTGCTGTTGTAAGTCCCAGGATCATACTGACTGCAACTACGATCACAACAAAGATCAGGGTAACTGCCAGACTGTTCCAGAATGAGGATGACTGTAATAATTCTTTGTAGTTGCCAAGTCCTACGAATAGTTTTGCCTGTCCCATCTTATTCGTTTTAAGTATAAAGTCTTAAAAAACGGGTAGAATAAGAAGATTCCAAAGATCAGAAAGCTTGGAAACAGGTATGCGTAGGCACCTGTGTTTTTTAACTTCTTCATGTATTGAACACCTTTCCTGTTTTTATGAGTTTTATATTGAACTTTTGAACAATATCATTGCTTATGAAAACATCCCTTTTCTCAGAGTGATATTCTCCTGAGTTTCCAGATCAAATGCTGAAATGTATGCCATGTCGATCCAGAGTGTTACTTTATCTCCTTTATCAAGCAGACTGTCACCGGAAACTTTTGCAAAGCAGTCCTGACCATCGTGATTGAAATGAAGAATTACTTCTGCCCCAAGCAGTTCTCTGGCTGTGACTGTGACTTCCATTTTCCACTCTCCTCTGGTATCTGCTTCTGCGGGTTTTTCCAGAAAATGTTCCGGACGGATTCCGAGTTCAATGTTTCTTCCAACATAGCCCTGACGTTTCAGGATTTTCCATAAGAAATCCGGGATTGGGATGTCTCCGTCGTTCTCTGTACGGAATGTAGGGATTCCTACCTTTTCCATTGCCAGACCTTTGATAAAGTTCATAGATGGAGAACCGATGAATCCTGCAACAAAGCGATTTACTGGGTAAGCATACAGGTTCTGCGGAGTATCTGCCTGCTGTACTGCTCCCTGATTCATCACTACGATCCTGTCTCCCAGAGTCATTGCTTCTGTCTGATCATGAGTGACGTAAATAATGGTGTTCCCAAGTGCTTTGTGAATACCTGCAAGTTCTACTCTCATCTGGGTACGAAGTTTTGCATCCAGATTGGATAATGGCTCATCCATGAGAAGTATTTTCGGCTCACGAATGATGGCATTTCCGATGGCTACTCGCTGACGCTGACCGCCTGAAAGATTCTTTGGTCTTTGTTTCAGCAGATTTTCCAGTCCCAGAAGTTCTGCTACATGATGAACCTTTTTATCAATCTCTTTTTTCGGTACTTTTCTTACCTGCAAAGAGAAAGCAATGTTATCGTAAATATTCATCTGTGGATAGAGAGCATAGCTCTGGAAAACCATTGCAAGGTCGCGCTCTTTTGGTTCCAGATAGTTGACCAGTTTGTCTCCGATCCATAATTCACCGTCGCTGATATCTTCCAGCCCTGCAATCATTCGAAGTGTGGTTGACTTTCCGCATCCGGACGGGCCAACGAAAACTACCAGTTCTCCTTTTTCTATTTCAAGATTAAAATTCTTTACTGCCTGAAAGCCGTTTTCATAGCTTTTGCAGATGTCTCTTAATATAATTTCAGACATTTGATTTCCTTTCCTCTCCTGCTTTTACAATTAATATTTTTCACTGATATTTTTTGTCGGGCTGCTTTGGCAATGCCTTTTCAGTTATCTTTATGAAAAATATCCGGCAAGTTTCCCCAGTGACTGGCACCGGAAACCATTTTTCCATTCTTCTGCACTGGCTTCGCCTGTCAGTACCAGACAACTGTCAATGCCTGCCCGTTTCCCGCATTCCATATCTGTGTAGATTCTGTCACCGATAAGCAGGGTCTGTTTCAGAGTACATCCTGTTTCTTCCAGACAGGCATATACCATTCCGGGGGCAGGTTTACCAATATATTCCGGTTCTCTGCCAACAGATGCCGTAATCATCCGGCAGATGGAACCGCAGTCCGGTACCATTCCGAAATCAATGGGGCAACGCAGATCCGGATTTGTTGCAAACCAGGGAACCTTTGTCTCTGTGAGCTGTTTACAGACCTGAACCAGTTTCTCATAGGTAAGCTCTGTATCATAAGCGCAAAGTACGCAGTCTACATCATCTCCTGCCTGATCAGTGATGTTTAGACCTGCTTTTCGCAGTTCGCTGCAGTAGGTTTCGGTAGCTGCTACCAGGATTTTTTCGTTTCCGTAATATTTCTTCATGAAATCTCTGGCGTAGGTTCCTGCAGTGATAAATTCCTCTTCCGTAGTTTCAATTCCCCAGTCATGAAACTGCTCTACATAATCACTGGCTGCTTTGGACGAGTTATTTGTCAGAAACCGGAAAATTCCACCGTTTTCTTTTACTGTCTGAAGAAAGTCTGCTGCACCCGGAAGAAGTTCACTTCCCAGAGCAACAGTTCCGTCAATATCCAGAAGAAACAGTTTTTTTTCTTTTATCATTGATGCAAGATTGTTCTGCATATTATTGATATTTCTCTCCTCTTTTTTAACTATATTGCTTTTTATTGTCATTGCACTGTCCACCGACTTTTTGCATTTAACACTGGAGTGTGTTTGAAAAATGCAGATTGCGGGAATGATTTTTCAAATACGCTCTGGCATTATTATAAAAACTTTTTGACATCACCAACAATCTTATTTTTGGCAAATAAATGTTAAATGCGCATAAAAAAATCACGACTGTTCGCCGTGATTTTTTTACATTTTGATTTTATTGCTGTTGTCTTAATTATCTGTTTCTACCTTATTCATGCATTGGAAATGAGTTTTTTCTCATTTTACTTGAATTTTACTTTACAGAGATTCCGGTCTTTCCACCTCATAGCTAGACCAGTCATCGACTGTAGTAGATACAAATGTATCTGCGCTGTCCTGATAGGAGCCTACTGTGATTGTGTAATCACTGTCACCCTCTACATAAGTTGTTCCGTCTGTACCTACGATGGAAACTGTTTTGCCGTCTGCATCTGTGATGGTTCCTGCGTTTGACAGGGATGTGATGATGCTGTCGCCGGTTACTGTCCATGTAGAATCTTTGTCAATTACTACGTTACAATATCCGTCTCCACCGTTTCCTGCGTTGGATTCGTCATTGACAAACGCACCTTCCAGTGTGCTGCCGTTGGTCATGTAGAAATCAAGGTCACTGATGGAATCCCAGATTACATTTCCTTTCATATCCTGGCTGTCTGCTGTGAAATTGCAGTCAGATCCGTTAGCACCGCTCTGGCCCCATCCACGCTGGTTGTTATTTCCTGTGCACTGCAGGAAGAATTCATTGTCATCATTGTATGTGATGTCTACGTCCTTTAATGTGATAGTACATTCTGTATTTGTTGTATAGAATAAGCCACCATTCTTGGATGTGATCGTTCCACCATCCATCTGGAATGTACTGTTACCTACTTCAGAATCACCGGACATACTCTGATAAAGAATGACTGTCCATGTGGTATCATTCTGTTCATCATCACTCATATTTCCGGTCAGATTGCTGTTATAGAGTCTCAGAGAGTTTAATCCCTCGATGCAGACTGCTTCTGAACCATTTGCTGTCAATTCAGCATTATTGACTGCAATATCCGCTGTACAGTAAACCGCAGGAGAGCCTACCCCGTTAGATGTATAAGTACCTCCGTCCACTACCATTGTTCCACCGCCTCTGTCACTGCGGATTGCCGCGGAGGATTCGCCATTTGTCTCTACATTCAGATCCCAGGCATAGAGCTTGCCGCCACCTGCTGCGTGGATTCCGCCTGAAGTATCCTGCTGTGTGGTGATATCTGTATCTGCTACATATACAGTTCCGTCACCGTATGCAAAGAGTCCTGCACCGCCTTTGCTGTCTGTGGTTACTGTACTGCCTTTAACATATGCAGTTCCGTCTGTGGCAAGAACTGCTGCACCTACACCATAGAAGCTGGAGTTATCACCGCCCTGGCTGTCGGAAGATGTTCTTGAGATTGCGTCATTGCTGAAGGTAACCTCTGCACCATTGGAAACAAGTGCTGCATTTTCGTCTGTTCCTGTAGATTCCAGAGAGGTATCGGAGACTGTTTCATCTGAGCTGTATTCATTTGCTGCATCGTAGCTGTCCACACCGGAAGCCTGACTGCCAGGACCACCCTGTCCACCGCCCATGGACTGGACTGTGATAGTTGCTACGTTTCCGTCATCATCTAATGTGATAGCCACTACGTCGCCCTCTTTGATGTCATCTAATGTAATCTCTTCGGTCTGGCCTGCACCATCTGGTGCCTGGCCGTTACCGTCCGGGGCTTCTCCGTCTGGTTTTTCGCTGTCAGATGCATCTGTCTTTTCTGAATCATCAGTATCTTCCGGTTTTGCATCTGCATTGTCATCGGCATTATCTCCATCCGGTTTCTCCGGAGCTTCTCCACCAGGTGCTCCCTGTCCGCCGCCCATGGACTGTTTCGTAATCACTGTGCTGTCTGTAACTGTGATTTCCTGTTCTTCGCCTGTCAGGTCTAACATAGATGGTGCTTCTCCGTCCGGAGTTCCCTGACCATCACCGTTACCATCTGGAGCTTCGCCTTCTGGTTTTTCCGGAGCTTCTCCGTTCTCTCCGCTCTGAGGCTGTTCACCAGGATGTGCCATTTCTTTTCTGGTTCCTACTGCAATGGTGATTTTTCCATCTTCCACAGATTTTACTTCACCGAGAATTTCATTTTCCTTTGTTTGCTCTGTATCGTCATTCTTTTTTTCAGCATCCTCATCTGATGTTTCTGCTATATCCTCTGTAGTATCACCTGCATCCTGAGTACTTTCTGTCTTGCTCTCTTCTGCAAATACTGTTGCCGTAGATCCCACAGATGTTGCTGTTATCATAACTCCCATGATCATTGCCAGATGTTTATATTTCATAGTAATACCTCTCTGTTTTTTCTATTTTGAATTTTCTCTGTTTCTTTTGTTTTTGTTGATGGTATTACTATATCTAATAAATGTGTTTGATCTATGGTCAGTCTGCGAAAAAAATGTGTTCTCCTATAAATGGTACATTTCAGATTTGCGGTGTTTTAATAACGGAAGCTGCTCTCTGATCTGGTCTTCCCGGTCCAAATCTATTTCTTCTATTAAAATGCCCTCTTTCTCATCCAACTGTTTCATAACCTTTCCCCATGGATCTGTTACAATAGAATGTCCCCAGGAAATATATCCTGCCTGTGTATCTCTGGCAGGAGCACATCCAAGCATGTAGATCTGATTGTCAAGGGCTCTTGCACGAAAAGTCAGTTCCCAGTGTGCCGGACCTGTGGTCATATTAAATGCTGCCGGGACGAAAATCATCCTTGCACCGTCCAGTACCATTGTGCGGGCAAACTCCGGGAAGCGGATGTCGTAGCAGATCATGACACCCATTTTCCCAAATTCAGTATCAAATACTGTGGCATGATCTCCCGAAGTCAGAGTATCTGATTCTTTAAAGTACTGGCCATTTTTTACATTGATATCAAAGAGATGAGCTTTTCTGTGCTTACCAATCTGTTTTCCATCTCTGTCAAAAATATAAGCAGTGTTGTAAACCTTTCCCACATCATCTGCTTCCGGCATGGAACCTGCGATCAGATAAATATGATACTTTCTGGCATAATCAGACATTGCCTGCCAGGATGGGCCACCTTCTTTTTCTGCATAAACTGGAAAATTTTCGGTCTGATACGGACAACAGAACATCTCCGGAAGAATTACAAAGTCCGGATTTTCCGCCTTTATTTTTTCTATATAAGTGCCGGCAGTACGGATATTTTGTATTTTATCTTTTACTGTAGGCATCTGAATTGCTGCTACTTTCATATGCGTCCTCTCCTTTCTTTTATCTATTATAGCCGAAAAAAATCACATCGCCAATCCTACATTAAAGTTGCTTCCAATATTTTTATATGCTATATTAAGAACAAGCCGAAACATATCTGCTTCTACCAAAGATAAAAATTCTAAATATCCCGGAAACCCCGGAAAAGGAGCATTTCTTTGTTTCAAATCACATATTCTAAAAAGGCTGAAAAAGTCTGGAACTTAATTCAGGCATCATTTATTTTGTCCGACGTTGAAGAAATAGAACCAGACCCAGAAGAATTGGAAGCACTACGCCGATATGAAGCTGTCGAGCCTGATTATCAACCATCCATCTCTGCTGAAAATCTGAAAAGAGAACTAGGATTATAATTTAAAAACATCCCCCACACATTCCTTCCATGTGTGGGGGATATTGATTTTCCGCAGGTAAGTTGCTAAATGCACCTGCATTCAGTTGATTTAATTAATTATTCTTCATAACCATTCGGGTTATTGGACTGCCATCTCCAGGAGTCTGCACACATTTCTTTAATACCGTTTTCGGCTTTCCATCCCAGTTCTCTCTCTGCTTTGGAAGCATCGGAATAGCAGGTTGCGATATCGCCTGGACGACGTGGCTTGATCACATATGGAATTTTAACACCTGTAGCAGCTTCAAAATTCTTCACAATATCAAGAACACTGTAGCCTTTTCCTGTACCAAGGTTGTAGATACTTAATCCGGAATTATCTTCGATTTTCTTAAGAGCTTTTACATGTCCTTTTGCAAGGTCAACTACGTGAATGTAATCTCTCACACCAGTTCCGTCCGGAGTATCATAATCATTTCCGAATACCCCAAGTTCTTTCAGTTTACCTACTGCAACCTGTGTGATATATGGCATCAGGTTGTTCGGGATTCCGTTTGGATTCTCTCCGATGGTTCCGCTCTTGTGAGCACCGATCGGATTAAAGTAACGGAGAAGAACTACGTTCCATTCCGGATCTGCTTTCTGAATATCTGTCAGAATCTGCTCAAGCATGGATTTTGTCCATCCGTATGGGTTTGTGCACTGTCCTTTCGGGCACTCTTCTGTGATCGGGATGATTGCCGGATCTCCGTATACAGTTGCAGATGAAGAGAAGATAATGTTCTTTACATTATGTTTTCTCATAACATCTACCAGTGTTAAGGTTCCTGCAATGTTATTTTCGTAATATTCCCAAGGTTTGGCAACAGATTCCCCTACTGCTTTCAGACCTGCGAAATGAATACAGGAATCAATATCTTCTTTATCAAAAATTTCATTTAAAGCATCGCGGTCCAGGATGTCTGCTTTGTAGAATTTCACTGGTTTGCCTGTGATCTTGGAAACTCTTTCCAGAGATTTCTCACTTGCATTGCTTAAGTTATCCAGAACTACAACATCATATCCTGCATTCTGCAATTCTACAACTGTATGGCTTCCAATATAGCCTGCTCCACCTGTAACTAAAATTGCCATAATAATTCCTCCTAACCTGTCTTCCTGCTACAATACCTGTTTTTTGCAATTTCTGTTTTTTTTCTCTTTCAACAATACCTATATTAGTTCACAGTATCAGAAATATCCTTGATAATTCTGAGTGTAATCTATAAAATTCTGCGGATATCCTGTTTCACATCTGCAAAATTTACCGTTACTGAAAACTTATAAAAAGTTATAAACTTCTATGTTCCATTCCTACTTCAACGAGTATGCTTTTGATGATATAAATATCAATCTACTCACAAGTTCTTGTACTCTCCATAGGCGTAAATTCCGGACTAACGTATCCGTACATATTTGCATTAACGTTTCAGTGTCAGCTTGCAAATTTTTCTCCATAAGTCTTGAGATTTATAGATGCCTGGAAATCTCTGTCAATCATATTCCCACACGCACATCTATAAACTCTGTCAGATAACTTCAGATCTTTTTTGATGTTTCCACAACAGCTGCAAAGCTTTGATGATGGATAAAACCGATCAGCCACAATAAGCTGGATCCCTTTATCGCTGCACTTGTGTTCAAGCTGCTTTCTAAACTCAAAAAACCCCTGATTCTGAACTGCTTTTGATAAATGTCTATTTTTCATCATTCCACTAACATTCAAATCTTCAATACAAATAAATCTTGGTTTTCGACTTACAATTTCAGATGTAGTCTGATTCAAATAGTTCTTACGGATATTTGTTAATCTGTGATTTCGTTTTAATAAAAGTTTTTCCTTTTTGATTACATTATTTGTTTTACAGTAACTTTCTCCTTTCTTATTTTTCTCGTAAGAACGAGAGATACTACGCTGTAATCTGCGTTTCTGTTTTTCTAGTTTCTTTACTTTCTGACTTTTATTGATGTTCTTATACTTAGCTCCATCAGAGCAAATAGCCAGATCTTTGATTCCTAGATCTATACCAATTCCATCATCATTAAGTTTTTCTATGCAATCAGGAAATTCCACACATACGCTGATCCACCAGTTCAATCCGTCAAAGGATATTCGCGGATTCATATATTTAGCATCTGTAGGAATACGACCATGCTCTGCAAGTCTTACCCAATTTAGTTTTTGTTTATTTCTTTTCCTGCTCGAAGAAAATCCTTCAAACTTAACATGAGTATTGCTGAATTGTATCTTAATATTATCCTGATAGAACTTCGGCATTGCTCTCTTTTTTGACTTGAATCTTGGGAATTTCTGCAAACCTTTGAAAAAGTTCTTATAAGCAGTGCAGGCATCTTTGATTGCCTGTTTGGTTACATTATTTGAAATACCCAATAACCATGCGTATTCATCAGAATGTCTAAGCTTTGTAAATTCTTTTCTGAGTTCTGCATCTGAAATGAATTTTCCGCCTTTTTCATAGTTTTCTATTTCCCTTGCCAAAGCCCAGTTATAAGCAAATCTTGAAGCACCTGCGTACTGAAACATCTTAGTTTTCTGTACATTGTTTGGTATCAACATTACTTTTATGGCTTTTACCATCTACTTCCTCCTGTATCAGTTCCCGGATAAGTTTCTTGGCTTTATTCGCTCGTTTTCCTTGTAATTTGCAACTGAATACTGTGATTATCTGAACCAGATCTTCAACAAGTTCCTGCTGTTCGGATTTTTCAGTATTATCAATAATCTCAATCTCACAATTATAAAGCGAAGCGATATATTCTATCAATTCAAAACCAAATCGCAATAGCCGATCTTTATATAAAACAACAACCTTTTCAACCTGATTTTGAGATATTCGCCTGATCAATTCCTGGAGTCCTTTTTTCTTATAATCAATTCCGGAACCGATATCACTTATTATCTCAAATGGCTGTCCTTTTGCCAGAAGATATGTCTTAACATTATCAATCTGTCGTTCCAGATCATCTTTCTGTTTATGGCTGGAAACGCGACAATATCCAATTGTAATGCGATTTTTAGGCTTTACATTTATTACCTGGTTGAGTTGCTCGTCAGAATAATATCTATAGCCGCTTACTGTAGTATGATGCGGATGAAGTTTTCCATTGGCATCCCAATTTCGTAATGTCTGGGCAGATACGCCTATAATTTTTGAAAATTCATGTATAGAATAATATTTACTCAAAGCATCAACTCCTTTCAATAATATTCTACTCTAATATCTTATAAAACCAAACATGTACTTATATGATTTTATAATTTATATTTAACTGTTAATAACCTCCTTATATAGAAATATAGAAATGAAAAACAGACTATAGGTGTAAAGTCCGATCCAGCTAATCTTAGCACAGTTTTTGACTGTGTGTAAAGAGAGGGAACGCAGATAAGTATCTTGTGCATCACGAAGCGTATTGCCGGTCACAGAATGAACAGCAATATGCTTCGCAGCGAATACGGATCGTCAATACACATCTGACGGTGAGAAAAACAGTACAGCCGGGAAATTTTTCGGCAGGAAAAACGCAGGATACAGAACGGTTTATAGGACTGTATAAAAAAATATGGAATTTTGCGTGCACATGTGGAAATGATAGCGTGCATGGAATTGTGTTAGGAACGGAAAAACAGATTATTCGGCAAATGACATTTATACATGTTTTGAGTTAGTAAAAACATACAAAAATACATATGTAAAAATGTTGGTTTTGCTACAAGGGGATAAATGAGCGCCAAAACATACTCAAAAATAGTAAAAATTGTGAGGGTATATAAAAAAAACGTAAAAGAAACTGGAAAAATGACGGATAATTAACAAAGTGTGAACGAAAAATGGATAAAATGAATAAAAAGCAACATTTTTCCATATTGAAATGACAATAATCCATTTATCATTTTTCCATGTGCAATTATAATAATATCAACGGTCAGGGACGTGAAAAAATATAAAAACTGACCAAAAGAAAGAGGGAAAATAAGAAAGATTTAAAAGGAGGAAGAAGTTATGAATTTCAAAAGAGTAGCAGCATTATTGTTAGCAGGTGCCATGGTAATGACAGCAGTTCCGGTATATGCAAAAGGTGACGATGTTACACTTTCCGTATCCATCTGGGACACCAACCAGGAGCCGGGAATCAAAGAAATTCTCGCAGACTTCACAGAGAAGACAGGAATCAAGACAGAGATCTCCGTTGTTAAATGGGATGAGTACTGGACAATGCTCGAGGCCGGTGCACAGGGTGGTTCCCTTCCGGACGTATTCTGGATGCACTCCAACGAGAGTCAGAGATACATGTCCAACGATATGCTTCTTGATCTGACCGATAAGATCAAAGACAGCGATCTGATCGATCCGGAGAACTATCCGGAGGATATCTGGGGACTGTATACATACGATGATAAATATTATGCAGTACCGAAGGATATAGATACAATCGCTCTCTGGTACAACAAGACATTATTTGACGAGGCAGGACTTGATTATCCGACAGCTGACTGGACATGGGATGATGTTACAGAGGCAGCTAAGAAGCTTACTAAGGATGATGGTTCCCAGTACGGTCTCGGAATGAGAAATGATAACAACCAGGCCGGATACTACAACCTGATCTATGATAACGGCGGATACATCATCAGCGATGACAAGACAAAATCCGGCTGGGATGATGAGAAGACGATCGCAGCTATGCAGATACTGGAAGGATGGATCAAGGATGGCGTGATCCCGTCTCTTGAGACAATGTCCGAGAACAACGAGGACGTACTTTTCGAGGCTGGCAAGATCGCTATGACATGCCAGGGCTCCTGGATGCTTGCAGCATTTAAAGAGAACGAGTACACAGCAGCGAACTGTGATTGTGTAGAGCTTCCTAAAAACGCTGAGACAGGCAGAAGAGCTTCCTCATATAACGGACTTGGATGGGCAGCATCTGCTTCCGGTGAGCACACAGACGAAGCTTGGCAGCTGATCGAGTACCTCGGATCCAAAGAGGCTCAGGAGAAACAGGCTGAGCTTGGTGTTACAATGAGTGCATACAAAGATACATCTGATGCATGGGCTAAATCCGCAGACTTCAACCTTCAGGCTTATCTGAACATGATGGATGACATGGAGATCCGTCCATACTCCAAATCTACTGTAACATGGGAGAACGAGGACAACGAGATCCTTAAGGGCGTATACACAGGCGACATCACAATGGAAGAGGCTTGCAAGCAGATGGCTGATCAGATGAACGAGAAGCTGGCTGAGGAGTAAGCATTAAGAAACACCGATAATTAAGTGCAGTAATGAGAGGGGCCGCCGCACTCAGGTGCAGCGGCCTCATACATAGAAGGAATAGAAGGAGTGATTCTTATGGCTAAAACTACCAAGTCACAGGCACGGACAAAGAGAGAGCGCAGTGAGTTCCTCTGGGGCTGGCTGTTTATTCTCCCAACAACCATCGGATTGATCGTATTGAACATCATTCCGATTTTCCAGACTATTTACCAGAGCTTTTTCAAAACAGGAGATTTTGGTAAAGGAAATATCTTTATCGGTTTACAGAACTATCAGAAGGTTTTTGCAGATAAAGAGATCTGGCAGGCACTGATCAACACATTCAAATATGCGATCGTGGAGGTTCCTTTTTCCATTGTCATCGCACTTGTTCTTGCAGTACTTCTTAACAGAAAGATGAAGGGCCGTTCTGTTTACAGAACCATCATCTTCCTTCCGATGGTAGCAGCTCCGGCAGCGGTAGCCATGGTATGGAGATGGCTGTTCAACTCTGATTATGGTCTTATCAATAACGTTTTCCATGTTCATGTAAACTGGGTTTCTAATCCGAAAATTGCAGTATTTGCAGTTGCGATCATCGGTGTATGGTCTATCATCGGTTACAATATGGTTCTTTTCCTGTCAGGACTTCAGGAAATCCCGAGAGATTATTATGAAGCAGCATCCATTGACGGTGCAACAGGCGTGAATGCATTCTTTAACATCACGGTCCCGCTTCTTTCACCAACCATTTTCTTCGTACTTGTTACCCGTGTGATCGGATCCCTTCAGGTATTCGACCTGATCTATATGGTTATTGACAAGTCAAACCCGGCACTTACCAAGACTCAGTCACTGGTTTACCTGTTCTATAAATATGCATTTATCAATAAGAACATGGGATACGGCGCTACGATCGTAGTAGTACTTCTTATTATCACCATGATCCTGACAGTATTCCAGATGATCGGTCAGAAGAAATGGGTATTCTACAACTAAAAAGGGGGATTAACCATGGATAGTATGGAAACAAAAAAGAAATTAACCACTATTTTAATACATGTCATACTGATCATTGTGTCCATAACGATGCTTGTGCCATTTATCTGGATGATCCTGACAGCTTTTAAAACTGTAACGGAAGCAACATCTGTAGATCCTTTTACCATTTTCCCGAAAATATGGAGAAAAGACGCGTTTATTTCTGTTATCAATAACATGAACTTCCTGCTTCTGTACAAGAATACACTGCTTCTGATCTTCTTCCGAGTAGTGTGTGCGGTTCTTACAGCAACTATGGCAGGCTATGCATTTGGACGACTGAACTTCAAGGGCCGTGATCTCTGCTTCAGTCTTGTACTGTTCCAGATGATGGTTCCGGTACAGATCTTCATCATCCCGCAGTACCTGATGGTCAGCAAGATGGGTATGCTGAATACGATCTTTGCCCTTGTATTCCCAGGTATTGTTACTGCATTCGGTACTTTCCTTCTGAGACAGGGATATATGGGACTGCCGAAGGATCTGGAGGAGGCTGCCAGACTTGACGGATGTAACATCGGTCAGACCTTCCTTTACATCATGGCACCACTTACAAGATCCAGTATGGTCGCACTTGGAATTTTCACAGCTGTATTCGCATTCAAAGATCTGATGTGGCCGATGATCGTTAATACAGATAAGGATATGCTGGTACTTTCTTCCGCACTTGCAAAGATGCAGGGCCAGTACGTATCCAAATTCCCGGAACTGATGGCTGCATCTCTGATCGCCTGCATTCCGATGATCGTGATCTACATGATCTTCCAGAAACAGTTTATCGAAGGTATTGCTACCAGCGGTGGAAAACTGTAATCAGAAATATTACATAAGGTAATACAAGACCGCTGACAATGTATATAACTGAGGATTTGGTTATTGAGGTTGTCAGCGGTATTTTTATCGAAGCAAATGCCAAAATGCACAGTTATTTGATGATTCTTAAGGAAAGAGGCGGATATTTTTATCCGCAGTAAACGAAAAAAGGAGAAAATTATGCCGATCAAATTTCACGAGGGATCAAAGACATTCCACATTTATAACAAACATTTAAGCTACATCACCTGTATCATGGAAAATGGCCAGATGGAGAATCTGTACTATGGAAAAGCTATCCGCGATAAAGAGGATTTCAGTTATCTTCACGAGGAGATCATGCGTTCCCTGATGGCTGTATGCGTTCCGGAACCGGGACTTCTTTCCATGCAGTATACCAAACAGGAGTATCCTGTTTACGGAACCGGTGATTACAGAAATCCTGCCCTTACTGTTCGTCAGGAGAACGGAAGCGAGATCGTAGATTTCAAATATATTTCTCATGAGATTTACGGCGGCAAGAAGAAGCTTGCCGGTCTTCCGGCAACCTACACAGAGAACGAGGAAGAGGCAACATCTCTGGACATTACACTTCATGATTCTGTGATGGACACAGACCTTGTTCTTACATATTCCGTATATGAGGATTACCCGGTGGTCACCAGAAGTGCACGCCTTGTTCAGAAAGGGAATCAGAAGATCCGTCTTGAGAACGTGATGAGTGCAGCAGTGGAGTTCCCGGATATGGATTATGAGATGATCCATCTTTCCGGTGCATGGGCACGTGAGCGCTATGTAAAAACACGCAAACTTGAGATGGGTATACAGGCTGTACAGAGTCTTGCAGGAACCGGCTCCAGCTCTGAGCAGAATCCGTTTATCGCGCTGAAGCGTCCTCATACAACAGAAGATACAGGCGAGGTTTTCGGCTTCAGCTTTGTGTACAGCGGCAACTTCCTTGCACAGGTTGAGGTTTCCACCTACGAGATGACACGAGTTATGATGGGAATCAATCCTCAGGGCTTTTCCTGGGAGCTTTCCAGAGATGAGGAATTCCAGACTCCGGAGGTCGTTATGGTATACAGCGATAAGGGCTTAAACGGAATGAGCCAGGCTTACCACAGACTGTACCGTGACCGCCTGATGCGCGGAAAATGGAGAAATCATGCACGCCCGATCCTTCTTAATAACTGGGAGGCAACCTATTTTGATTTTGATGAGGAAAAAATCCTTAATATTGCAAAAAAAGCCAAAGAGGTTGGGGTAGAGCTTTTCGTTCTGGATGACGGATGGTTCGGAACCAGAAACGATGATTACCAGGGCCTTGGCGACTGGTTCGTAAATAAGAATAAGCTTCCAAACGGAATTTCCGGACTTTCCCGCAAGATCGAGGAGATGGGCCTGAAATTTGGCCTCTGGGTAGAGCTTGAGATGGTAAACAAGAACAGCGACTGCTACAGAGCACATCCGGACTGGCTCATCGGAGCACCGGACCGTTTTGAGTCCCACTCAAGACATCAGCACGTTCTTGATTTTTCCAGACCTGAGGTTGTAGATTTTATTTATGATTCCATCTCCAAGGTTATCGAGGAATCTTCCATTTCCTACATTAAATGGGATATGAACCGCTACATGTCCGAGCCTTTTAGCCGCGGCGCATCTGCAGCAGATCAGGGCAAGACTATGCATAAATATATCCTTGGTGTATATGAGCTGTATACAAGACTGACAGAGAGATTCCCTGACATTCTCTTTGAATCCTGCGCAAGCGGCGGAGCAAGATTTGATCCAGGAATGCTGTACTTTGCACCGCAGACATGGACCAGTGATGATACCGATGCAGCAGAGAGAGAAAAAATCCAGTACGGTACCTCCTTTGTTTATCCGATCGTCAGCATGGGATCTCATGTATCAGCAGTACCGAATCATCAGCTGCACCGTACCACACCGCTTTCCACAAGAGCAAATGTGGCATATTTCGGAACCTTTGGCTATGAGCTGGATCTGAACCTTTTAAGTGCCAAAGAGATCGAAGAGGTAAAGGCACAGGTGGAATTCATGAAGGAACATCGTGACCTGATCCAGGTGGAGGGTGATTTCTACCGTATCTTAAGCCCGTTCGAAGGAAATGATACTGCATGGATGGTTGTTTCCAGAGACAAAAAACAGGCAGTTGCCGGATACTATGAAAGACTGAACAAGGTCAATGCTTCCTGGATGCGTTTGCGCTTCAAGGGTCTTGACGAGGATCAGCTTTACAAAGTAAAATGGGAAGATAAGTGCCTGAAAGCTTACGGAAATGAGCTGATGTATGCAGGAATCCCGGTTGATCGTGACTACTGCAATAAGACAAACGGTGATTTCCATTCTGTATTGTATACAATTGAAGCAGAGGACTGATTTCTGTAAATGATGGAATAAAAATTATCTGCAGAAAAAACATTCGCCTGACCAGAAAAATAACAGGCCGCCGCATATGGCGGCCTGTTATTGGGTGGCGAAGCAGCTCACAGGCAGAAACATAATATATGACATCAGGGAGGTGACAAGTTGCTTCATACAGTTGGTTTTACAAGCTCGGACAGCTTTAAATGTCTGGAGAATTTAAAGAAAGGTGCGGTGGATCTCTGTCTTACTTATTGTGGATGGGAAAAATGCGATCCGGGACATCGATTTGGACCAAATAACAGGATCTCTCATGTACTTCATATCGTGGAATCCGGAAGCGGAGTTTTTGAGATGGATGGCCATCAGTATCATCTGACAGGTGGAGAAGCATTTCTGATCCCATCCAGTGTGGAGGCCTGGTATGAGGCAGACATGGACAATCCCTGGACATATCGCTGGGTAGGATTTGAGGGAATGACTGCGGAGGAAGTGATCCATGTAAGCGGCTTCAGCCGGGAAAATCCGGTCCGAAGGATCCACTGTATGGAAAATGCTGCAAAATATATTGATGCAATGGTCCAGACCAACAAGCTCGTTTTTGAAAATGAGCTGAAACGGAACGGACTTCTGCTGCTTCTTTTTTCTGACCTGATCACAGATAACCGGGATGCATGTCTGAGAGAAGGCAAGCTTCTTCCATCCCACAGATATCCCAATTCCGTTTATGTGGAGCAGGCAGTGGATTACATTGCAGCCAACTTTGACAAGCGTCTGAAGATCAATGAGCTGGCAGACCGCATTGGTGTCAACCGGAGCTATCTTACCAGCTCGTTTAAAAAAAGCCTCGGATGCTCGCCGCAGGAATATCTTATGAATCTTCGCATCGAGAAGGCAAAGACTCTTCTGAAAAACGGAGATATTCAGGTCAGTGAAGTAGCTGCAAAAGTAGGGTATGGAGATCCGCTGGCTTTTTCCAAGGTATTCAAGGCAAGAACAGGAAGAAGTCCGAGAGAATACAAGGAAGAAAAGAGAAAACTTGTAGTGAAGGGGAAAAAAGGGGATTATACGGAATCTGAGGACTGATAACTGGCAGTACCTTTTGTTGCTGGCAGACCTTTGCAATAAAAAATAACAGCTCTCTGTCCGAATCAGGATATATATGATCCTGGTATCGGATGGAGAGTTTTTGCATTATGGAAAATTACTTTGCAATGTTCCGAAAACATAAAAAAGCATAAAAACGAATGGAAGTAAATTTTATAGGAAATATGTTTTATAGGAAATTTCTGAACTGTATCAGTAAACGGGCATTTATATTTCATGCAACAAAACAACAATTATTGACATCAAAGTATATATTTTAAAGATACTTTCGGCAGTATCATAAAGACATAATAAAAACAAAGCGGAGCTGCACCGCAAAAACAGCAGAAAATCAGTACTTTTATAAAAAACAGAGGTATTTTTCACAGAAATATCCAAAAAGACAGGCAGGAGGAACGAACATGATCAAAATTACATTTATGGGAGCAGGAAGCACGGTTTTCGCAAGAAATGTACTTGGTGACTGTATGTGTACACCGGCACTTCGCGAGAGCGAGATCGCACTTTATGATATCGATGAGAAGAGGCTGGAGGATTCCAGAATTATCTTAAGTGCCATCAACCACAACGTAAACGAGGATCGTGCAGTGATCAAGACCTATCTTGGTGCAGAGAACCGTAAAGATGCACTTCGAGATGCAGATTTCGTAGTCAACGCCATTCAGGTAGGCGGATATGAGCCATGCACAGTTACAGACTTTGAGATTCCGAAGAAATACGGCATTAAACAGACTATCGCAGATACCCTGGGAATCGGCGGAATCATGCGTGCACTTCGTACCATTCCGGTCCTGGAAGAGTTTGCCCGGGATATGGAAGAAGTCTGCCCGAACACTCTGTTCCTGAACTACTCCAACCCTATGGCAATGCTTACCGGCTATATGCAGCGTTTTACAAAGATCCGTACCGTAGGTCTCTGTCACAGCGTTCAGGTCTGCTCCCAGAAGCTTCTTGAGGGAATGGGAATGGAAGACAAGATTGAGGGACGTACAGAGCTGATCGCAGGTATCAACCACATGGCATGGCTCCTTGAGATCCACGACAAAGACGGAAATGATCTGTATCCGGAGATCCGCAGAATTGCCGAGGAGAAGAATACCTCCGGTGAGAAGCATGAAGACATGGTGCGTTATGAGTATATCCGTCATCTTGGATACTATTGTACAGAGTCCAGTGAGCACAATGCAGAGTATAATCCGTTCTTCATTAAATCCAAATATCCGGAGATGATCGAGGAGTTCAATATTCCGCTTGACGAATATCCGAGAAGATGTATCAAACAGATCGAGGGCTGGGAAAAAGAGCGCGAGGATATCCTCAAGGATGGCAAGATCGGCCATGAGAGAAGTAAAGAGTATGCTTCTTATATCATGGAGGCTGTTGTTACAAACACACCGTACAAGATCGGTGGAAATGTTCTTAACAACGGCTACATCGATAACCTTCCGTCGGATGCCTGCGTAGAGGTTCCATGCTATATCGACGGAACCGGTGTACATCCGGTAAAAGTGGGCAAGCTTCCTACACAGCTGGCAGCTATGAATTCATCCAATGTCAGCCCGCAGCTCCTTGCTATTGAGGCAGCAGTGACCAAAGACCGCCAGAAAATCTATCAGGCAGCCATGATGGACCCGCACACAGGTGCAGAGCTGAACATCAAAGACATCCAGGCAATGTGTGATGAGCTGATCGAGGCACACGGGGATTATATGAAGATGTACCGCTAAGGCAGGAAATGATCGGAAGGCAGCAAAAACTTTGAAATAAATATGCAAGGCGGCATAGAAAGGCCGGAACACCAGAATGGGGAGGGTGTTCCGGCCTTTCTTTATATGGAACTTTTGATAAATAATAAAAACAACAGATCGCTGTCCAGGTCATGGAAGAACTGGAACGTCAGGGCAAAAAGATCCCGAAAGATGTTGCGGTAACCGGCTATGATAATTCACTATATGCAAGACAGGGACAGGGCATTACCACTATCACCCATCCCCAGGAAAAACTGGGAGATCGATGCTTATCCGGTTAATGAGATCGCAGAATATGTTCAGGATGTAAGCCAGGGAGATATTGATGTTCTGGTAGAAGAATATTATAATAAATACGATATGATTCTGGATGGACGTGACCCTGAGGAATTTAAGAAGCATGTAGCAGTCCAGGCAGGGATCGAGATCGGTTTTGAGCGCTTCCTCGAGGAGAAAAATTATCAGGCTATCGTAACACACTTTGGTGATCTGGGCTCCCTGAAACAGCTTCCGAGACTTGCGATCCAGCGACTGATGGAAAAGGCTATGGCTTCGGTGGCGAGGGTGACTGGAAAACAGCAGCTATGGGTATTGAAGCGGTTTATATTGATGGCGATACAACGATCCGGAATCTGCAGAATGAGCTGAGATGGAACAGCATGTATTTCAGCAAATAATACGGGAGGTTTTTTACAATGGGAGTAAATGAGGCAAAAACAGCAATTCTTGAGAATCGTACGGCTCTTGGTATTGAGTTTGGTTCCACAAGGATCAAGGCAGTTCTGGTGGACGATAAGAACCAGCCCATCGCATCCGGAGCCTATGAATGGGAGAACCAGTATGTAGATGGTATCTGGACATACAGCCTGGAGGAGATCTGGAAGGGTCTCCAGGGCAGTTACCAGGATATGGCAGAAGATGTTCAGAAAAAATATGGAGTGGAGCTTACAAGCGTAGGTGCGTTTGGTGTCAGTGCCATGATGCATGGCTATATGCCGTTTAATAAAGAGGGAGAGCTGATGGTCCCGTTCCGTACCTGGAGAAACAACATCACAGGAGAAGCCTCTGAGAAGCTGGCAGAGCTTTTCCATTACAATATCCCTCAGAGATGGAGCATCGCACACCTGTATCAGGCGATCCTTAACGGTGAGGAGCATGTAAAAGATATCGATTATATCACCACTCTGGAAGCCTATGTGCACTGGAAACTCACCGGAAAAAGAGTTCTTGGTATCGGTGATGCGGCAGGTATGTTCCCAATCGACAGTGAAACGAAGGACTATAACGAGGAGATGGTTCAGAAGTTCGATGAACTGGTTGCGCCTTATGGTTTCCCATGGAAGCTTCGCGATATTATGCCGAAAGCTCTGGTGGCAGGTCAGGATGCAGGAGTTCTTACTGAGGAAGGCGCAAAGCTTCTGGATGTAAGTGGAAAGCTGAAAGCTGGAATCCCGATGTGTCCGCCTGAGGGAGACGCAGGAACCGGTATGGTTGCCACAAACAGTGTCCGTCGGCGTACCGGAAATGTTTCTGCGGGAACATCTGTATTTGCCATGATCGTCTTGGAGAAGGCACTTTCCAAACCGTATAAAGAAATCGACATGGTTACCACTCCGGCAGGAGATCCGGTTGCCATGGCACATTCCAACAACTGTACTTCGGATCTGAACGCATGGGTAAATGTGTTTAAGGAATTTGCAGAAGCTATGGGCATGGAAGTAGATATGAACAAACTGTTCGGAACTCTTTATAACAAAGCCATGGAAGGCGACCCGGACTGTGGCGGACTTCTTTCCTACTGCTATTTCTCCGGCGAGCATATGACCGGCTTTGAAGAGGGACGTCCACTGTTTGTACGTTCTCCTGAGAGCAAATTTACACTGGCAAACTTTATGCGAAATAATCTTTACACCTGCCTCGGCGCCATGCGTGTAGGTCTGGATATCCTTCTGAATCAGGAGCATGTAAAGATCGATAAGCTTCTGGGCCACGGCGGTCTCTTTAAGACAAAGGGTGTCGGCCAGCAGATCCTTGCAGATGCGGTAGATGCACCGGTATCCGTAATGTCTACAGCAGGAGAAGGCGGAGCCTGGGGAATCGCACTTCTGGCTTCCTATCTTGTTAATAAAAAAGATGGCGAGGATCTTGCAGATTTCCTGGATGAAAACGTGTTCAAGGGAAATGAAGGCAGCACACTCGCACCGGAAGAAGAGGGCGTGAAGGGCTTCAATGCTTTTATGGACCGGTATATGAAAGGCATTGGCATTGAGCGTGCAGCTGTAGAGTCGGAGGTCTGGTAGGCTTACAGGCTGGCTGCCAGCTTCCTGATATCTTCAAGCTTTGGACAGGCTTTCATGCTGCCTTTATCCAGCATATTCGGGACGGTGATGATTCCTTTATCCTCCCACTTGAGATAAGCGGTCATTCCCTTGTACTGTGCAATGGCCGCGTCAAAAACATGATCAGCGCCTGCGTCAAGAAGAAGTGCAGTTTTGTTAAAATGGAATCCTGTGCTTCCGCAGGCGTACAGACGGTCAATAACGGTCTTAAGCTGTGCGGTCATATCGAACCAGTAGACCGGTGATGCAAAAACAACCATATCGGTGTCGGAAAGCTCTGCGAGAACGTTTTCCATATCGTCATCCTGGACGCACTTTCCGCCGTGGGAGTAGCAGTATTTGCATCCGAGACATCCGCGGATGTTCATATTTGCGATATTAAGGATATTTACGGTGTGACCGTTTTCTCTGGCAGTTTCTGAAAAAGTATCTGCCATGATCTGTGTGTTACCGTTGTGGCGTGGACTGCCGTTTAAGATTGTGATTTTCATTTTGAATTCCTCCGTTTATTATGTATAGCCGAAGCAAATGCAGAAAAAAATCTGCATTTGCTTCGGCTATATTGTAACACAAAAATATAAAAGGAATAAAAAAATTCGGGTATAAGCTGGTTATTATATAATAAATAACCGTATATTGACACTTGCATCAGCGTGGTAATATAATCATTTTATAGATGACTAAAAATGTCAGAAATGGTCAAAAAAAGGAGGAAGCAGATATGAAAAAGTATTTGACAAAGATCAGTGCGGCATTACTGATCATGGCTATGTGCATTATAGGATTTGGTGTAGTTTCGGTACAGGCCTCTATGAACAGTGAATCTATAGACTACAGACTGGGAGAAACCTGTAAGGGAAAACATCATTCAAATGCATATTACAAATTTGTACTTAAACAGAAATCGCATGTCTCATTAAAAGCGACGACATTAGATGGGGAAGTATTGTTTTCAATATATAATTCTTCAGGTAAAGCAGTTATGGTGCCTGGTAATGTAACATTCAAGCAGAATAATGCGACTGGAAAAGGTAGTGCGAGGGTATCCAAAACTTTAAATGCAGGTACGTATTATCTGGAGGTATATGCCTGGGATAATGTTTATAGTGACCGGGAATACTATTTCAAAATCCAGGCAGAACCGTTGATCACTCTTTCACGTGGAAGTATTACATCGCTTAAAAGTAAAAAAGCCGGACAGGCAACGGTTGTCTGCAAAGCAGCATCCAATGCGATTGGATATAGAATTCAGTATTCTACGGATTACCGCTTCCGCAAAGGCGTAAAAACAATATATTCTCCCACAAGAACCAAAACCCTTACCAAACTGGCAAAAGGAAAAAGATATTATGTAAAAGTTTGCCCGTTTACCGTATATGATGATGGTGAATATGTTTTTGGGATGAATTCTTATGTGAAAGCAATATACGTGAGAAAAAAATAAATTTTATTGAAAATAATTCTCCGTAATGATATCATGAGACACGAAAAATACAGAAAAAATAAGAGAAACCGTACATATACAGGAGGAGAAAAAACAATGAAATTAACCATGCTTGGAACCGGAAATGCTCTGGTAACTGAGTGTTACAATACCTGCTTTGTGCTCAGCGATGAGTATGGACATTTTCTGGTTGACGGAGGCGGCGGAAATACCGTGCTTTCCCAGCTGAAAAAAGCAGGCGTTGATCTGATGGATGTTCATGAGATCTTTGTTACACATAAGCACGTAGACCATATCATGGGGATCGTGTGGGTGATCCGCATCATTTGCCAGAACATGAAAAAAGGCACTTATCAGGGCGAGGCAAACATCTATGCTCATGATGAAGTGATCGGACTTCTCAAAGACATGGCATTTAAGCTTCTGAATAAGAAGGAGACACAGTACATCGGTGACAGACTCCACCTCATTGAGGTAAAAGACGGCGAGGAAAAAACAATTCTTAATAAGAAAGTGACCTTCTTTGATATCGGTTCCACCAAGGCGAAACAGTTCGGATTCCAGATGATCTATGACGGTGGTAAGGTACTTACCTGCTGCGGAGACGAGCCATACAATGAATGTGAAGAGAAATACGCAAAAGGCAGCGACTGGATGTTCCACGAAGCATTCTGCTTGTATGGACAGCGTGATATCTTCAATCCATATGAGAAGCATCACTCCACAGTTAAGGATGCCAGTGAGCTGGCTGAGAACCTTGGAGTTAAGAATCTTGTCCTGTATCACACAGAGGATAAGAATATTAAGAAACGTAAAGAGCTTTACGGAGCAGAAGGCAGAGAGTATTATCACGGAAATTTGTTTGTTCCGGATGATCTTGATGTGATCGAAATGTAATAATTGTAAAAAGAAAGACTGGAAGTATGGCATATGCTGTATTTCCGGTCTTATTATATTTGGAAACAGAGAGGATACTAATAAATTTCATAGTACATCTGTCAGGTAGAAAAATACTTGTATGGCAAAAAGGTATCGTTTACAATAAAGAATACACACATAGCATTGCAAGAGCATGTCAATAAGAACAGATCTGAAAATTACAGATTCGGATCCGGCAAAAATAAGATTTTACAAATTACGAGGTGACAGAACATATGCCAGCAATAGATAACATCACACTTGAAAAAAAATACAGAAAACTCCAGGAAATCCTCCGTTCTCTGGGAAGTGTAGCCGTAGCTTTTTCCGGTGGAGTGGACTCCACATTTTTGCTGAAAGCTGCACAGGAAACACTTGGCAACAAAGCTATGGCCATTACCGCATGTCCATGCTCCTTCACCGACAGAGAACTGAAAGAAACGCAAGATTTCTGCCAGGAAAATCACATTTGCCAGGAGATATGCAAGATCAACGAATTCGACATCCCGGGGTTCCGTCAGAATCCGCCGGACCGCTGCTATATCTGTAAAAAAGCCATCTTTACCAGACTTTGGGAAGCTGCAAAGGCGTGCCATATGAACATGATCGTGGAAGGTTCCAACATGGATGATCTGGGCGACTACCGTCCGGGAAAAAGGGCTATCCAGGAGCTTGGGGTCCGCAGTCCGCTCCAGGAAGCAGGCCTCTATAAAGAAGAGATCCGGGAGCTGTCAAAAGACATGAATCTTCCAACCTGGAACAAGCCATCTTTTGCCTGTCTTGCTTCCAGATTTGTATACGGTGAGACCATTACCGAGGAGAAGCTTCACATGGTAGATCAGGCCGAACAGTTTCTGATGGATCTGGGATTCCATCAGTTCCGTGTTCGCATCCACGGTACCATGGCAAGGATCGAGGTTCCGGAAGAAGAAATCCTGAAAATTGCAGATAATGAAATAAGAACAAAGATCACAGAGAAATTCCGCACATTGGGATTTTCTTACGTGACTCTGGATCTTCAGGGCTTCCGTTCCGGAAGTATGAATGAAACACTGGGAAAATAAGTATCAGAAAATAAAATAATCCCCCGGAAATACCGCGCGAGAAGTATTTCTGGGGGATTGCTGCACGAATAGAACCGGAGGCTCCGTTACTGTGTTCAAATCTCAATTTTCGGATTGAGAATATCTGTCTGGCAGGCTGTATATCTTACATATAATCCTTCAGCACATCATGATCCCGCAGTACCTTCTCAACCACAGTACCCTTCACAACATTAAGAAGTGGTTTCTTCAGTGCATTCAGCGGCCCTGGCAGCTGGATCTCCAGCGGGGATTTTCCGTCCATCAGCTTCACACTGCTGTCCAGAAGCTCACGGATATCGTAAACGCTTCCCCATACTTCCGGAACCCCACGGTCTACACCGAAAAGTCCGTATACAGCCTCCATTGCAGTACGTACGGAATATTCTGTTGTGAATACGGTATCACGAGGAGTTTCCGCGAACTGGCCCAGGAATGCAAAGTTTACACAGCCATCCGGGATAACATCCGGGCGGTCACCTTTGGTACGCGGCATGAAGAAGGCGGTGATGTACGGCATCATGGTCGGAACGCAGACAGCGCTGTTTTCTGCCATATCGTCGATCTGATCTACCGGAACACCCAGGTGGTACAGCCACTCGGCGGTAATTTCCTTACCGGTACAATCCTTCATCGGCTTCTTGATATAATCACCGGGAACATCTGTGAACAATCCGTAAACCCATACACAGACCTTCTTCGGATCCTGTTCCCTGAACTGTCCCTGACGGTTGATGGTCCAGCTTAAGAGCCATTTGGAATCCTGGCAGCTTACGATACCACCGGTAACAACCTTGCCGGTACGTGGGTCACGCTGGCAGATGTTGGTGATATAAGGGATGATACGGTCATCCAAAGTGGTGACAGTAGCGGATTCCCAGTTTGTTCTGGAAATGTCTGAGCAGAACTTTTCCGGATGTCCGAAGGAAGGATCCTGAGCTGCGATATTTTTCCACAGAGACCATACACCACTGGTACGGACCTCTGCATCACCGTTTGGTGCATGGTTCTGGTCGCCGTAGATCGTGCCCTCTGTACAGCTTCCGTTAGTGACGAAAACATAATCATTTTCTGTAAGAAGGATGCCCTGCTCCACATCTTTTACCTTGCATTCGATAGCAGTGGCGATCTTTTTGCCATCTTTAAAATTAAAGATCACGTTTGTGACCTCAGTATTAAACTGGAAGTCAACACCTGCATCCTCCAGATATTTTTTCATGGGAAGGATCAGGGATTCGTACTGGTTGTACTTGGTGAATTTCAGGGCGCTGAAATCCGGAAGACCTGCAATGTGGTGGATAAAACGCTGGAAGTAAAGCTTCATCTCCAGAGCACTGTGCCAGTTTTCAAATGCGAACATGGTCCTCCAGTACAGCCAGAAGGTGGAATCAAACACTTCATCATCAAATACATCTTCGATGGTTTTATCGTAAAGATCCTCATCCTTTGTCATAAACAGCTTCATGATCTCCATGCAGCCCTTCTGGCTCAGGTTAAATTTTCCGTCGGTATGTGCATCCTGTCCACGGTTGACGGTTGCACGGCAGAGAGAATAGTTCGGGTCGTGCTTGTTCAGCCAGTAGAATTCGTCCAGAACAGAAGCACCCGGTTTTTCAAGAGAAGGAATACTGCGGAAAAGATCCCACAGGCACTCGAAATGGTTTTCCATCTCACGACCGCCACGCATGATATAGCCTCTGGACGGATCAAAGATTCCATCGCAGGCACCGCCGGCAATATCCATGGCTTCCAGGATGTGGATATGATCACCTGGCATCTGTGCGTCTCTTACCAGGAAGCATGCAGCAGCCAGGGAAGCAAGACCGCTTCCTACAATGTAGGCATGCTTGTCGTCCACACCTTCCGGTTTTTCCGGACGGGCAAAGGCTTCGTAGTTACCGTTGGAATAATAAATCCCTTTGCTGTTTTTGTCATGCTTTCCACGCTCGGTGTTGCGGTAGTTTGCAGTAGTTTCTTTCACATGGAGGTTTTCCTCTTCGTTGATCTCTCTTGTTTTTTTCATCAGCATGGCTGCGCCGGCTCCGGCTGCCGCAAGTGCTGCAAGTCCCATGAATCCTTTTTTATCTGACATATGACATCCACCTTTCGTAAATGAGATACCTGTTTGTATCGGATTAACTGTTCTTTGTTGCTGTTGAGGCTATGATAGCCCATCCGGAAAAAAGATTCTATTTACAAAATACCGAAAGTGTTCAGTTTTTTATCATTATATCTGTTTTGATAAGTTTTTATTCTGTATGCATTTCTGCTGTTTTATTTCTGGCGGCAAAATTGCGGATGGCGTTGTCGATGCTTCCATACAGTGCGGTTGCGGTATCATCTGCGATTTCGCGATAATCTTCGCGCATGCCGTTTTTGATCCAGTCCAGCATGATCCCTACAAAGCTGTATTTATACAGATCTGCGATAAAAATTTTCTGTTCATCCGTGATGGGGATATCTTTTGATTTTTCTGTTACCACGCCCATAAGAAGATCGCAGGTAAGCTGGAACAGATAATTTTCGATCTGTTCCCGCCCCACGCAGCGGTATACATTTAAGATAAACGGCTTGTTTTCCATCACGGCATCAAAGATCTGCAGAAGCCCTTCATGCCATGTGGAAGAGGTTTTTTTGCCCTGAAGGGCAATTCTGGCATCTTCCAGACAGCACCACTCCACAAGATCATAGATATCCTTGAAATGATAGTAAAAAGTCATGCGGCTGATCCCGCAGTCCGTAGTCAGGTCATTGATGGTGATCTTATCTAAAGGTTTCTTAAGAAGTAGATGCTTCAGGGATTCTTCCAGGGCAAGCTTGGTTGCATTTGTCATGTTTTGCGGCCTCCTTTGGTAATGTTGTGGTTACTAATATAACATGAAAGTGCACAGAAAATCCATGCCAAACAGTGACTTTTCTGTGAAATTATGATAAACTGAAACCCGGAATGTTTTGTGAAACAGAATGGAGTGTATTATGAAAAAGAAATCAGCTTGCATCCTGCTGGTTTTTGCTGCCGTGATAGTACTTACTTATATGACAGGAGAATCCTATTATAGAGGAATCAGTGAAAAAGCAGGGTTGGATGAACAGGAAGAGAAAATATATAAATACCAGTACGACATGATCGTGGACAGCCCCGATTCCCAGTTCTGGCAGGCAGTATATGACAGTGCGAAGAAAAAAGCAGCTCAGAATAATGTACTGCTTGAGATCATGGGGCCGGACAGAGAAACATCCTATGATAAACTTGATTATATGAATATGAGCATTGCGGCCAAGGCGGATGGTATTATCCTGCAGTATAATGGAGAAGCCGGTCTGGAAGAAGCAATCAATACTGCAGTAAGAAACGGAATACCGGTGGTTACAGTCATGAGTGATGCGGTGCACAGCCGCCGCCAGAGCTTTGTGGGAGTCAGCGATTATCAGCTTGGCATGGCTTACGGGGAAATTGTTGCCAAATACGTGGATGAGAACACGAAGAAGATCCTGATTCTGCAGAAACGGGACATTGATGATATGAACGAAAGTCAGATATACACTCAGATCAGCAATGCGGTGAAGATGGCAGCTGGTTCTGAGGATATTGAGATCAAGGGAAGGAATCTTCTGTCAACAGGAACCTTTGAAACAGAGGAGGCAGTTACTGATATTTTTCAGCAGAAGCGGAATGTTCCGGATATCCTTGTGTGTATGGATGAGGAGACAACGGAGTGTGCAAGACAGGCAATTCTGGATTTCAACCTTGCAGGAAAAGTGAAGATCATTGGTTATTATACATCTGAGGATATTCTGGCGGCAGTTGAAAAAGGTGTTATTTCAGTTACCTGTGATGTGGACACGACCCAGCTGGGACAGTACAGTGTGGAGGCAGTTACCAGCTATATAGAAGATGGAAGAACCAATTCTTTCTACAACGTAGACATTAATTTTCTTGACAGAACAGCAGTGAAGAAGATGAGGAGGGAGGCAGTCACAGATGAAAAAGATCCGTTGGAGTGACTTTTCTCTTGTAAGCAAGATCATGATCGAGGTTGGCGTGCTGGCAGTTTTACTGTTCAGCATCAACATGCTGTTTTATGCGCGGATCAACAACTCCATGCAGGAGATGGATGATGTGTATGCCAGCAATGCCCAGATCACAGAGCTTGGGCAGGTTTTTGACGATGTGCAGGACAGTATGTACCAGTATCTGAAGGTAAAAAACTCTCAGGCACTGATGGATTATTATCAGAATGAGGCGAAATACAGGCAGGAGCTGGAGAAGTTAAATGAACGGAATATTGATGATTCCGTAAAACTTCTGGAGAAGAAGATACGTAAGATGTCAGAATCATATCTTTCCTGTACCGCAGGAACTGTAGCTGCCAAGAGAGGCAGGAATGTGGAGAAATATAAGCAGGAATATGATGAAAGTCTGGAGCTTTATAGTTATATCCAGAGTTCTATGGATGAGCTGAACAAGCAGCTTTTTAAAGAAAATTCCCAGACTTATGCAGCTCTCCGGGCGGTTATGAGATATCTGGAGATCAGTAATATGATGATCATGCTTCTGGTGGTGATCTGTGGGATGTTCCTTCTGATCATGGCAACAAGGGAGATGTTCCTGCCGCTGACTAATATGGCAGAAACTGCACAGCTGGTAGGTCAGGGGAATTTTAATGTAAAGATGCCCCCAGCAGATTCCAGGGATGAGCTTGGAACGGTAACAAGAGCCTTTAATACCATGGTGGATAATCTTGGTCTTTACATTGCCAGGACAAAGGCCAGCATGGAAAAAGAACAGCAGATGATAGAGAGGGAGCTTTTGATGGAAACACATCTCAAGGAGGCACAGCTTAAGTATCTCCAGTCTCAGATCAATCCGCATTTCCTTTTTAATTCCCTGAATGCAGGAGTACAGCTTGCAATGATGGAGGATGCAGAAAAAACCAGTATCTTTGTGGAAAAGATGGCAGATTTTTTTCGCTACAATGTAAAGAAGGGTGAGGAAGATGCCACACTGGAGGAAGAACTGGAGGCTGTGGACAATTACATTTATATTCTGAATGTACGGTTTGCCGGGGACATCCATTTTTCAAAAAAAGTGGAATGTGATGTGGAAAATGTACGTGTTCCCAGTATGATCCTGCAGCCGGTTGTGGAAAACGCAGTCAATCATGGAATCCGGAATATAGATTGGGAAGGACATATTGATCTCAGTGTGGAGAAATGGAACGACCATATTGAGATCAGTGTTCGGGATAACGGACTGGGCATGACCGGAGAACAGATACAAAGAGTACTGTCAAAAAAAGTCCACAGCAGTTCAGGCGAGGGTGATTCCACGGGAATTGGAATGAATAATGTGATCAGCCGTCTGGAACTGTATTATGAGCGGGACGGATTAATGGAAATATACAGTGAAGGTGAAGGAATGGGAACAGAGGTAGTGATCAATATTCCTCTGGAGAGGAGCGAAAAAAATGTACAGAATCCTGATTGCTGATGATGAGGGGATCATGCTGGAATCCCTGAAAAATATTATAAGTTCCAACTATGGAAATGAATGTGAGATCCATACAGCCAAGACAGGCCGTGTGGTTGTGGAGGAGGCGGAGAAATATCCGCCGGATATCTGCTTTATGGACATTCAGATGCCGGGCTTAAGTGGGATCCAGGCAATCCGGGAAATTCAGAAATTTAACAGATCTGTGGTCTTTGTGATCATTACAGCCTATGATAAATTTAATTATGCCAGGGAAGCGGTAAATCTTGGAGTTATGGAATTTCTTACCAAGCCGGTAAACAAAAAGGTGATTCTGGAAATATGCTCCAAAGCTATGGAAAAGGTAGATTCCACAAGACAGAAGCGAAGCGATGATCTCCGTATCCGTGAAAAGCTGGAGACAGTTGTACCCATGATCGAGAGCGGATATATCAATAATATTCTTCTGCAGGATGATTTTCAGACATATCAGGATAATTACAGGGAGCTTCTGGATATCCGGGAAGAATATGGATATATGATCGTGGCTGAATTCGGGGATTCTACGGAAAATGGTGTTCTTACCAATGCGGTGGGGGCCAGTGTGAAGGCAAACAAATTTTATTCCACATTCCGGGAAATCGCTCAGGGATTTTTTGAATGTCTGGTAGGACCCATTATGGGAAACCGTATTGTACTGCTTGTTCCGTACCGTAATTCCAGGGAGTCCTATGAGGAACGTGTGGAGGTTGTAACAAGAACCAGAAACATGGTACATAAGCTGGAAAGCAGGATCGACAGTAAATTTCGCTGTGGTATCGGCCGGGTGAAGGAGATGGGAAGCACCATGAAAGAATCCTTCAAGGAGGCCATGATCGCACTTCGGGAAAGCACCAGCCATGTGATACATATTGAGGATGTTCCAGCTGCACAGAAATATGACGGCGAATATCCAAGAGATCTGGAACGTCGCTATGAAAAGCGGGTGATGGATAAGGATGTGGCAGGAGCTTTAAGCTGTGCCGAGGAATTTATCAGGTGGATGGAGAAGCAGCCGGGAGTAGATCTGGAGGACATGCGCATCAAGATCCTGGAGCTTGTGATGGGAGTGGAAAAAAAGGCCTTTTTTGCAGGTACCGTGAAATATGCGATCAGCTGCCGCAGAAATTATATTCATGAGATCCAGGAATATACAGATATAGAAGGAATGAAAAAATGGTTCCTGGGCAAAACATCAGAAATCTGCAGTAACATGGAAAGTGCAAGGGAAAAAGAAGCGGTTTCTATTATCGAAAAAGCAAAGTCCTATATTCGGGACAATTACAAAAAAGATATTTCACTGGATGAGGTGTCACGGGAGGTGGATATCAGCCCTTATTATTTCAGCAAGCTTTTTAAGCAGGAGACCGGAGGAAATTTTATCGAGTATCTTACAGAAGTGCGGCTTCGGAATGCAAGAGAACTTCTCAAGGATTCAGGGCTTTCCATCAAGGAGATCTGTGCGGAATCCGGATACAGCGACCCCAATTATTTCAGCAGGATATTCAAGAAATACGAAGGCGTGACACCAAGTGAATTTAGAGAGAAGTTGAGGTAGACAATATGAGCGGGGGGAAAATGATTAGGAAGCTGTTGATCTTGCTGTGTCTGTTGACATTGATGCTGAATGGCTGCGCTTCCGAAAAAACAAAGCAGACAGCTGCACAGGAAAACGATACAGAGGAAGACAGTGGTGAAAAGAAAATTCAGATCGGTCTTACAGTGGATTCCTTTGTTATTGAGAGGTGGATTCGTGACAGGGATGTATTCGTGGCAACAGCAAGGGAGCTGGGAGCGGAAGTGAATGTTCAGGATGCGGGAGCAGATACAAAAGAGCAGATCAGCCAGATTGACTATTTTATCAAGAAGCATATGGACGTGATCGTGATCATTGCCAGAGACTGCAAAGCATTATCTGAGGCTGTGGAGCGTGCCCACAATGCAGGAATCAGGGTGATCTCCTATGACCGCATGGTAAATGATGCGGATACAGACATGTATATTTCCTTTGATAACCGGAAAGTCGGAGAGGTCATGGCACAGTCCATGATGGAAGCGATCCCTAATGGCGGAAAGATTTTTATGGTCCAGGGATCTGCTTCAGATAACAATGTGGACATGGTAAAAGAGGGATTTGAAGACACTCTGAAAAACAGTGATCTGAAGGTGGTTTACGAAGCCAACTGTGAGGGCTGGGTCGCGGAGCTGGCAGCAGATTATGTGGAGGAGGCACTGGAAGAGTACCCCGATGTAAAGGGAATCATGTGTGGAAATGATGATATTGCCAGCCAGGTGATACAGGTTCTTGCGGAAAACCAGCTTGCCGGACAGGTGATCGTGGTAGGCCAGGATGGTGATCTGGCTGCATGTCAGCGTATTGTGGAAGGAACCCAGTACATGACAGCATTTAAATCTATCGAAGATCTGGCACGCCAGGCAGCTGAATATGCGGTGAAGATGGCAGAAGAGGGAAAGATTCCGTCAGATGTGACAGATACCATGAGCGATGGAAGCTATGATATCCCGGCGAAGGTGCTGGAACCGGTTGCCGTTACAAGGGATAATATTGATGAGGTGATCATTGACGGCGGTTTCCACAGACGAGATGAAGTATATCTCAATATAGATTACGATACAGAGTAATGCAGAACAGATTGCATACCGGCATATATGTGGCAGTGAAATTCTGCAAGTAATGTGGCAGTGTATCCATATGCGCAATAATACACAATTATGACAAAAATCAATAGCAGATTTTTGGTGCAAAAATGTCTTGCCTGATGCAGGGCATTTTTCTTTTGCAAAAAAATGTCTCTGTCCTTGCCAACTATGTCCAGACAGTCCTGTGTTATAGTAACATCATCAAAGGAAACGTGATTCCAAAAACAAATAATGAAACGGAGGATTTTACAATGAAAAGAAAAATGGTATCTGCACTTCTTTGCGCAACAATGGTAGCTGGTATGGTGGTAGTTCCGGCAGCAACAGCACAGGCAGCAGACAAGAAACTGATCGGTGTTACCATGCCGACCAAGGATCTCCAGAGATGGAACCAGGATGGCGATAACATGAAGAAAGAGCTGGAGGCAGCAGGATATGAGGTAGACCTTCAGTATGCATCCAATGATGTAAGCACACAGGTTTCCCAGCTTGAGAACCAGGTAGCAAACGGATGTGACCTTCTGGTTGTGGCATCCATCGATGGAAGCAGCCTTGGCGAGCCTCTGAAACAGGCCAAAGAAAAAGGAATTCCGGTTATCTCTTATGACCGTCTTCTTATGAATTCCGATGCAGTAACCTATTATGCAACATTTGATAACTACAAAGTAGGTCAGAAACAGGGCGAGTACCTGGTAGATGCACTGGATCTTGACAATCAGGACGGACCATTCAATATTGAGCTGTTCACAGGAGATCCTGGCGATAACAACTGTAACTTCTTCTTCGGTGGTGCAATGGATGTTCTCCAGAAATACATCGATGACGGTAAGCTGGTAGTAAAATCCGGTCAGACAGAGTTCGAGCAGGTTGCTACAGCTAACTGGGACAGTGCAAAAGCACAGGATAGAATGGATACTATCATCGCAGGTAACTACTCTGACGGAACAAACCTTGACGCAGTTCTCTGCTCCAACGATTCCACAGCCCTTGGTGTTGAGAATGCACTGGCAGCTTCCTACACAGGAGAATATCCGATCATTACTGGTCAGGACTGTGACACACCAAACGTTAAGAACCTTGTAGCCGGAAAACAGGCAATGTCTGTATTCAAAGATACAAGAGCTCTTGCATCTGCAGTAGTAAAAATGGTTGACTCCATCATGAAAGGTGAGGAGCCGGAAGTGAACGATACAAAATCCTATGATAACGGAACCGGTGTCATCCCGACATACCTTTGCGATCCGGTTGTTGTTACAACAGATAACTACAAAGAGATCCTGATCGACTCCGGATACTACACAGAGGATCAGATCAAATAATCAGAATTTTTAAGAAAGAAATTTATCACATGCAGGCGGGGAATATAACCGCCTGCATGAACAGTGGAAAGGGAGGGAAATTGAGTTGGCTAAGATACTTCTGGAAATGAAAAATATCACCAAAACTTTCCCAGGTGTAAAGGCACTGGATAATGTTAATCTCCAGGTCGAGGAAGGCGAGATCCACGCACTGGTAGGTGAAAACGGTGCCGGTAAATCTACATTGATGAATGTATTAAGTGGTATTTATCCGTACGGTTCGTATGAAGGAAATATTATTTATGATGGTGAGATCTGTAAGTTTAACACTATCAAAGACAGTGAACATAAAGGAATTGTAATCATCCACCAGGAACTTGCTCTGATCCCGTACATGACCATCGGGGAGAACATGTATCTGGGTAATGAAAGAGGCAAAAGCTTTTCCATCAACTGGAATGAAACTTATGGAGAAGCAGATAAATATTTGAAAATAGTAGGACTGGAGGAATCCTCCAGAACTTTGATCAAGGATATTGGTGTAGGTAAGCAGCAGTTGGTTGAGATCGCAAAGGCACTTGCAAAGAATGCAAAGCTGCTCATTCTGGATGAGCCTACCGCATCACTGAATGAAGATGACTCCAAAGCTCTTCTGGATCTTCTTCTGAAATTCAAGAAGCAGGGAATGACCTCTATCATCATTTCCCATAAATTAAATGAAATCTCCTATGTAGCAGATAAGATCACAGTTATCCGAGATGGATCTACCATTGAAACACTGGATAAAAAGAAAGACGATTTTTCTGAGCAGAGGATCATTCAGGGAATGGTTGGACGTGAGATGACAGATCGGTTCCCGAAACGTCCAAATGTAAAGATCGGCGATGTTTCCATGGAGATTAAAAACTGGAATGTTTATCATCCGCTGTATACAGAACGTAAGGTGGTAAATAACGTATCCTTTAAAGTACATAAAGGAGAGGTTGTCGGTATTTCAGGACTGATGGGAGCAGGACGTACAGAACTGGCTATGAGTATTTTTGGCAAGAGCTATGGAACTAAAATTTCTGGACAGGTGTTCATGAACGGAAAAGAAGTGAAGCTGAATACAGTTCAGGAAGCCATCGACAACAAGCTTGCTTATGTTACAGAGGATCGAAAAGGAAACGGGCTGATCCTTTCCAAGTCCATAAAGATGAACACTACGCTTGCAAACATGTCTGGTATCAGTAATGGAAAAGTGATCGATACGGATAAAGAATACGCAGTTGCTGAGGAATACAGGAAGAAACTGAAAACCAAGTGTCCGACAGTTGAGCAGAATGTCGGAAACCTGAGCGGTGGTAATCAGCAGAAGGTCCTTCTTGCAAAATGGATGTTTGCAGAGCCGGATATTCTGATCTTGGATGAACCTACAAGAGGTATTGACGTAGGAGCCAAATATGAAATCTACTGTATCATCAATGACCTGGTCGCAGCAGGAAAATCTGTGATCATGATCTCTTCTGAGCTTCCGGAAGTGCTTGGAATGTCAGACAGAATCTATATCATGAACGAGGGCAGATTCGTAGGAGAGGTAAGTGGTGAGGAAGCTACATCTGAGCTGATCATGTCCAGGATCGTGAAGTCAGGTAAAGGAGAGTAAGAAGATGGAGAAAAAGATTAGTTTTTCAGAAATATTAAAAAAATATACCATGGTCATTGTTCTGGTATTTGTTGTGATCATGTTTTCTGTGAACACAAAGGGCGTTATGCTTCTTCCGCAGAATGTAAATAACCTGGTAGCCCAGAATGCATATGTATTTATTCTTGCAACCGGTATGCTGTTCTGTATTTTAACAGGTGGTAACATCGATCTGTCAGTTGGTTCTGTTGTATGCTTTGTTGCTGCTGTCGGTGGTAAGATGATGGTTCTCAACAGTATGAACCCGTATCTCACTATGATCGTGATGCTTCTTGTGGGTATTGCCATTGGTGCATGGCAGGGATTCTGGATCGCTTATGTACGAATTCCTCCATTTATTGTTACTCTGGCAGGTATGCTTGCTTTTCGTGGCCTTTCCAACGTAGTTCTGGAAGGACAGACCCTGGCCCCGATGCCGGATGCTTATCTGGCTCTGTTCAATAACTATATTCCGGACTTCCTTGGTGGAGGTGAAGGATTTAACAGAACATGTTTCGTAGTTGGCATTATTGTCTGCATCGTCTATGTTGCACTTGTTATGAAAAACCGTGCAGACCGTGCAAAAAAAGGCTACAGTGTTGAGTCTTTCGGTGGTGTTGCAGTGAAGATGGTTCTGATCTGTGTAGTTGTTCTTGCATTCATGTTCAGACTTGCTCAGTACAAAGGTATCCCGAATTCTCTTCTCTGGGTTGCAGTGATCATCGCGATCTATACATACATTGCTTCCAAGACTACAACAGGCCGTTATTTCTACGCAGTTGGTGGTAATGAGAAGGCAACAAAGCTTTCCGGTATTGATACGAACAAAGTTTATTTCCTTGCTTACTTGAACATGGGTCTTCTGGCTGCTATCGCAGGTATGGTGACAATGGCCAGATTGAATTCTTCCAACCCGCAGGCTGGTACAAACTTTGAGATGGATGCGATCGGTGCTTGTTTTATTGGTGGTGCTTCTGCTTATGGTGGTACCGGTACAGTTCCTGGTGTTATCATTGGTGCACTTCTGATGGGTGTTCTGAATCTTGGTATGAGTATCATGGGTATTGACCAGAATATCCAGAAGGTTGTTAAAGGTATGGTTCTTCTTGCAGCCGTTATCTTCGATGTTGTAAGTAAGAGAAAATCCTTTATCGTAAAATAATAAAAATGAATGAAGTTTAGCAGCAGGCTTTCGGAAAGATCTGAAGCCTGCTGCTTTTTGTATAGGAAATTATTTCGCAACAGGATTCTTTTTTTGTTGTTGTTTTATGTGAGAGTTTTTTGCCAGATTTTGTGGTTTTATGGGGGATATGCTTGTTTTTGGGAGAGCGTTATATTATAATAAGGGAAAGTTAGTGATTTACGATTTTGTGTTGTCGGGAGGCTGTGATGGGAAATACAGTGACGATTTGTTTTGCGAATAATAAGGGCGGCAGCGGGAAGTCTACCAGCTGTTCCAATGTAGGTGCGGCACTGGCCGGTATGGGTAAGAAGGTTCTTCTCGTGGACGGCGATATGCAGCTGAATCTTTCCCTTTCATTTTTTGATGAAGAAGAAGTCCTGAAAATGGCTGCCGGGGAAAAAAATCTCTACTATGCCATTGGTCATCAGTCGGATCTCAGCGATTTTATCGTGCATACGAAGTATGAGAATCTGGATTTGGTTCCGTCGTCTACGCTGATGAGCTCCGTGGAATATGAGCTTTTTACGAAATGGCAGAGAGAATTTATCCTGCGGAAATGTCTGCAGAAGATCAAGGATTCCGGGGTGTATGATTACATTCTCATCGATGCACCGCCGACTCTTGGCGGCTGGGTGATGAATATCCTGTGTGCATCGGATTACGTTCTGGTTCCAGTGGAGGCCAGCCCGTGGGGCATGTTTGGGCTTGCAAATATGTTTGATTTTCTGAATGAGGTCCGTGAGATCGCTCCGGCGCTTCAGGTTCTGGGAATCGTGGTGACCAAGGCAGATGCCAGAAAGAATTATTTCAAACAGACCATGGAGACTTTGAAAGAGATGGAAGGAATCTATCTTTTCGAATCCTTTATCCGTGTGGACAGCTCTATCGAATGGTCACAGGACAGCAGCGAGCCGGTTGTGGAATTCAAAAAAAGCAGCCGCAGCGCAAAAGAATACATAGCATTGGCAGAGGAGGTAATGGATCGTGTCAGTAGGTAAAGCAAGCATCGCAAGAGCAGTAAATGCAGAGAAAACAGCAAAGACAGAAGAGAAAGTTACAGAGGTAAAAGTGACAGAAAAGCCGACAGAAGTAAAGACAGAAACAGGAGAGAAAGCTGCTGAAAAAACAGTCGAAAAGAAAACCACAGCGAAGGCTCCGGCAAAGAAGACCACAGCAAGGAAAGCAGCCACAACAAAAACAACAGCAAAGAAAACCACCACCAGAAAGACAACAACACGAAAAACTGCAGCTAAGAAAACAGCCGCCGCAGAAACCACAACAGGAACCGTAGCTCAGAATGTGATCAGTGGAGGAAACGCTGATGAACTTCAGGCCAAGTTCCTCACCCCAAAGAAAGACGAGCTGGACAACAACCAGCCGGTAGGAATCAAGGATGAGCTTCCGGTTTATCTGCTGTAATATTTACTGAATTTTTTGGAAAATAAGTAACAAACAAAAAAGACTGCCATATATCCACATCATTTGTGATATACAGCGGTCTTTTATTTTTATCCCATAATAATCCCAGTGGGACAGCGAAGCGCCTCCCACGTCCGTACGTCACAGTCATCATTCAACCCATTCTGTCTTGATGAATCTGGCGTGCCCAAGAGGGTGGGAGCTTTAGCGCTGGGACGAAAAATCATTCCAACAAGATGCACGCCCCAAACTGCGGAAAATCTGTCCCGAATTCAGTTGGCGTAGCCCGCTACGCCGCCCTCATCCGAAACAGATTTTCCACAGTTTGTGACGCACATCTTGCCGAAAGCATTTTTCGTCCCAACGCTAGGAGGGTCTTCGGGCTTCGCAACTCTGAGATGACCCTTCCTCGTATATTTACATATTGTAATATGCAGCATACAGTCCATTCTGGCTGAGCAGCTCAGCATGTGTACCGCGTTCAGCGATACCATCCTCTGTGATCACAATGATCTCATCCGCATCACGGATCGTAGAAAGCCGGTGCGCGATCGTAATGGTAGTACGATTTTTTGAAAGCTCCTCCAGACTCTTCTGGATCCAACGTTCGCTTTCGTTATCCAGAGCGCTGGTGGCCTCATCCAGGATCAGGATCGGAGGATTCTTAAGGAATACACGTGCAATGGAGATCCGCTGCTTCTGTCCGCCGGAAAGGCGTGTGCCACGTTCTCCGACATAAGTGTCGTATTTATCCGGAAGCTCCATGATAAAGTCATGGATACTCGCACATTTGGCGGCTTTGATGATTTCTTCATCGGAAGCTCCGGGCTTTCCGTAGGCAATATTATCCTTGATGGTTCCATCAAAAAGATAGACATCCTGCTGTACCATACCGATCTGGCTTCGAAGGCTCTTAAGAGTCAGCCCGCGGATATCCTTTCCGTCTACAGTAATGGAACCGCCGGTCACATCATAAAATCTGGGCAGGAGAGAGCAGATCGTGGTTTTTCCGCTTCCGGAAGGTCCCACCAGGGCAATGGATTTTCCTGCCGGGATATCAATAGAGATATCGGAAAGCACAGGAGTTTCATCATCGCTGTAATGAAAAGAAACATGGTCGTAACGCACATGTCCTTTCACGTCCGTAAGCTCCGCAGCGTTGTCTGCATCCCGGATCTCGGATTCTGTTTCCATTACATCCAGGAAACGGCGGAAACCGGAAAGACCCTTCTGCATCATTTCCACAAGTTCCACCAGGATCTGAATGGGGCTGATAAAGATTCCGATATACAGGGCATACATGGCAAGATCTGCAGTCTGCATTTCACCCTGAGCGATCAGATAACCGCCGTAAACAAGAGTTACCAGGTACATCATGCCCTGGAAGAAAAGATTGGAACTCATGAAGCTTCCCATGCAGTGATAATTATCTCTTTTGGAAACAAGGAACGCTTCATTGCTTTTCTTAAATTTGGCACGTTCGATGTCCTCGTTTGCGAAGGACTGCACCACACGGATTCCGGAAAGCGTATCCTGAAGACTGGCATTTACATCTCCGATCTTACGACGGTTTTCCATGAAGGTTTCCTGCATTTTTGCATTCTGGCGGAAGGAAAACACAAACATTACGATCACCAGGAGAATCAGCGGCAGTGCAAGCTTCTTGTTGATAAAGACCAAGAAGATAAAAGCACCGACGATCTTTACCAGAGAGATAAAAAGATTCTCAGGACCATGATGTGCAAACTCGGAAATGTCAAAAAGGTCACTGACCAGCTTGCTCATCATCTGACCGGAATTATTCCTGCTGTAATAGGAAAAAGACAGCTCCTGGTAATGGTCAAAAAGCTCCCGGCGCATATCACGTTCCATCTTTGCACCCATCATATGTCCCTGATAGGTTACATAATATTTGCAGAGACTCTGCACAATGTACATAACAAAAAGAGAAGCTGCAATCACAGGGAGGGCATGAAGAATCATATCCTTATCCTGTGTAAAGAGAGTTTTTGTCATAGTACGAAGAATCTGGGGATAAGCAAGATCTACCAGACTGATAACGGCTGCACAGATCAGGTCAATAAAAAAGACCGTTTTGTACGGGCCGTAGTAGTGGATGAATTTCTTGATGGTATTCATCGGAAAAGTACCTCCGTTTTTATGAAATGTATAGTGTTGTCTGGGCAAAAAACATTGCTGCCGGACATTCTATGTTCATCTTATCATAAGTAAGAATAAAGTCAAGATAAGTGAATTTCCAGTCTGTTTCGTTTCTGCATACTTTCTGAGAATAGAAGCTATATGGCTGCTGTTCACAGGGAATATTCCGCGAGGGATTGCTGGCAACGGAGCGGATAGTGATATGAGGAGATATCTTTTGGGGAAAAAATCAAATTACTCCTTGACACAGAAGAACAAAACCCGTATAGTGTATTTCAGATTTGGTGTGTAACTGATAAGCAGGCATTAACCAGTCATAAATGTTATTATTTGACGTTTATGGGGGTTGGTGTCTTTTTTTGTTGCCCACTTAAAAGACTCCCGCTCCAAAACGTCGAAAGAAAAGGAGAGAAAACATGAAAGACAAGATTTTCGGAGTTTTGCAGCGAGTGGGACGTTCCTTTATGCTTCCCATAGCAATCCTTCCTGTGGCAGGCCTGCTTCTTGGATTCGGCAGTTCCTTCACAAATGAAACAACCATTGCAACCTACGGACTTCAGAAGATTCTGGGAGACGGAACGATTTTACATGCACTCCTGATCATTATGAACAAAGTCGGAAGCGCGGTATTTGATAACCTGCCGCTGATCTTTGCAGTAGGTGTGGCCATCGGTATGGCAAAAAAAGAGAAAGAGGTGGCAGCTCTTTCTGCACTGATCGCTTACTTCGTTATGAATGTAGCCATCAATGGTATGCTGGTAGTAAATGGTAAGATCACAGCAGACGGACAGATCGCAAAAAGCGTTCTGGAAGGTACTGTAACCTCTGTCTGCGGCATCCAGTCCTTACAGATGGGGGTGTTTGGCGGTATCATCGTCGGCCTTGGTGTTGCGGCTTTGCACAACCGTTTTCATAAGATCGTGCTTCCAAACGCACTTTCCTTCTTCGGTGGTTCCAGATTTGTGCCCATCATTTCCACCATTGTATATATGTTTGTGGGAATCCTGATGTATTTCGTATGGCCGGCAGTCCAGAACGGTATTTATGCTCTGGGCGGTCTTGTAACAGGCAGCGGCTATATCGGAACTCTGATCTTCGGTATTATCAAACGTGCGCTGATCCCCTTCGGACTTCATCACGTATTTTATATGCCATTCTGGCAGACAGCCGTTGGCGGGACTATGGAGGTTGCAGGCCAGATGGTACAGGGCGGACAGAATATCTTTTTCGCCCAGCTTGCAGATTCCGCAAATGTAGCGCATTTCAGCGCAGATGCAACAAGATATTTTTCCGGAGAGTTCATTTTCATGATCTTCGGTCTTCCGGGAGCAGCTCTTGCCATGTACCGCTGTGCAAAGCCTGAGAAGAAAAAAGCAGCAGGCGGACTTCTTCTTTCCGCAGCCCTTGCATGTATGCTTACAGGAATCACAGAGCCACTGGAGTTCTCTTTCCTGTTTGTAGCTCCTGCATTGTTTGCGGTACAGGTTGTTCTTGCAGGCGCGGCTTATATGATCGCACATATGCTGAACATTGCAGTAGGACTTACCTTTTCCGGCGGTTTCCTTGATCTGTTCCTGTTCGGGATCCTTCAGGGAAATGCAAAGACAAGCTGGCTCAGGATTATCCCGGTAGGTATCATTTACTTTATTCTCTATTATGTGATCTTCACCTTCCTGATCAAAAAGTTCAACTTCAAGACTCCGGGACGTGAGGATGACGACACAGAAACAAAGCTTTATACAAAAGCAGATGTAAACGCAAGAAAAGAAGCCGGAAAAGCCGGTGAAGCAGCAGGAAGCACATCCGCAGATCCGGTAAGTGAAGCCATCACAGCCGGTCTTGGCGGAAAGAAAAACATCAGTGATGTGGACTGCTGTGCAACAAGACTCCGTATCACCGTCCATGATGCAGCAAGAGTTAACGACGACATTCTGAAAACAACAGGCTCCAGAGGAATCGTGAAAAAAGGCCAGGGCGTGCAGATCATCTACGGTCCGCAGGTAACTGTGATCAAATCCAAGCTGGAGGATTATCTGGAGACAGCGCCGAATGAATATTTTGAAGGTGCAAATGAGAAAGAAACAGACAATGCGGAAAATCAGGCTCAGTCTGATACAGAGCGTACAGCAGAAAGTACAGGTGAGGCTGCTCAGAACACAGCTCCGACATCCGAAGCCATCACGCAGCCGGAGAAAAAGGTTCTCAGAACAGTGATTGTCTACAGCCCGGTAACCGGTATCGCTGCAGACCTTTCCACAGCGCCGGATGAAGGCTTTGCGGAAGGAATGATGGGAGAGGGTGCTGTAGTCACACCGAAGGACCCGGTGATCTGTGCTCCGGAAGACGGCGAGGTAGAGTTTATTTTTGACACAAAGCATGCCATCGGATTCCAGACAGATACAGATCTTCCTATGCTCCTCCATATCGGCATTGACACGGTAAAGCTGGAAGGAAAAGGCTTCGAGATCCTGGTAGAGCAGGGACAGCATGTAAAAAAAGGCGAGCCGTTGATGAAGATTGACATCCCGTATCTTACAGAAAACGCTCCGTCCTTATGTTCTCCGATTCTTTGCACAGAGATCGAGGATAATCAGAGAGTACGCCTTCTTGCCAATGGAGAGATCAAGGCAGGAGAGCCGCTGTTCGCAGTAGAGACTGTGGAAGAATAGGGAATTTTTCAGCAATAATATAGAGGATTGGTTTTGTGAAAAGCGCGCCTAATGCCCGGGCGCGCTTTTCCTGTGGCAAAGAAAATAACTGTCTGTCAGAAGGACTTTACACAAAAGAAAGATTCTGTTACGATAAAGAAAATCAACAGCTGCAGACAAAAATGTCGACTGAAAATCCGGGGCAGACAGTGGTGGAATGTGGAAAAGCGGCAGGATATATAAAAATGGTGGGGAAAAAGATGTACAGAGTGAGCAAGGTATTGAACAATAACGGCATCATTGCCATAAATATGGAAGAAAACCAGGAATATGTACTTCTGGGAAAAGGTGTGGGATTTGGAAAGAAGGTCAGCCAGCGTTTTGAGGCTCCGGCAGACTGTACCATTTACAGGCTGGCTCAGGAGACAGAACGTGGCTCAGCAAAAGAACTGGCAAAGAGCGTAGCACCGGAATTTCTGGAGATTGCAGATGAAATATTGAGAGAAGCTGAGAAGACCTTTGGGGATACCATAGACAGAAGGATCCTGTTTCCCCTTGCTGATCATATTTCCTTTGCAGTGGGACGTATCCGGAATCATGAGCAGATCAGCAATCCCCTGACGGATGATATCAAGGTGCTTTTTTACAGTGAATTCAAGGTGGCGGAGGTATTGAAGAAGATCTTGAAGGAGCGGATGGATATTGAGATCGACGAGCATGAGGTGGGATATGTGGCACTTCATATTCACTCAGCACTTGGAGATGAAAAGGTGTCTGTTGCCATGCAGACAGCAAGAACGGTACGGGAATGTATCGCCATGATCGAGATGGCCACAGGAAGAAAGATCGATGTGATCTCCCTGTCCTACAACCGTATGATGAACCATATCAAATATATGGTAGCCCGTGTCTCCACAGGGGAGACACTGAAGCTGGATATGAATGAATATATAGAAGAAAAATATCCGGAATCCTACAGGATCGCAGAGGATGTCTGCGAGAGCCTGGGCAAAAGCCTTGGGAAAAAGCTGGACCCTATCGAGATCGGTTATCTTGCCATGCATATTGAGCGGACAGTAGAGCAATAAATATAAATGGCTGATCCGCCTCAGGGATTTACACAATAAATTCAATGGCTTTTTTGACAGCAGTACTCATGGTAGTACTGCTGTTTGTGACTAGGCAGACTTCCCTCTGGGGGAGCGGCTCTTTAAGCTGAAGGGCAAAAATCTTCCCGTCATTGATCACTTCCCGGGCAAGGGGTTCCGGGTAAAAGCCGATTCCCAGATTGTGGACGATCATGGGAAGGACCTGGTCTGTAGTTGCTGCCTCTATGTCAGGATGAAAAGAAACACGGTTTTCCATAAAGTAATTCATATACATTTCTCTGGTGCTGGTCCCTTCCGCAAGACCTACAAAGGGCAGATCCTGAAGCTCATGGATGCTGATAGGGGCAGTGGTCAGATCCTTATATTTGCTTCCGCATACAAGGATCTCCCGGTAACGCAGGAGACTTTTTTTCTGTAAAGGCTTGCGGATGGAGATCGGAGTGGTGACAATAGCGAAATCCACCGCATAATTTTTCAGTGCCTGTACTGCCTGAGGAGTAGAATGGTTAAAGAGGCGCAGGCGAACATGGGGATATTGCTCGCGGAACAGCTCCAGCTTTTCCAGAAGGATCAGACGCAGGGCATTTTCGCTGGCGCCGATGGAAACCAGACCATGCTCCAGCTCTCCGTTCTGGCGGATTTCCTCCTCGCCGATGGACAGCTGCTCAAAAGCCAGGGCAACGTGTTCATAAAGCTGGCGGCCTTCCGGTGTAAGTGCGATTCCCTTGTTGGAGCGGAGAAAGAGCGTACATTTCAGCTCCTGCTCCAGGTTGTTCATACAGCGGGTGATATTTGGCTGGTTGTTGTGAAGAGCTCTTGCTGCCTTGGTAAAGCTCTTATACTGGGCTACATAATAAAAGATCCGGTAGTAGTCGTAAGTGATCATGTATTGTCTCCATCCTGTGATATGATTTTAATATGTTTACGATATTAATAATACTTTTTACATTTGCTTCTGAGCAAACTATAATACACCCGAGGAAAAAAATCAATGACAGGAGTGATTTAGAGTGGTTTCAGGAGGCAGAAAGCTGCAGAGCGCAGACCGGCAGATGTCAGAAGCTTTTATCACAAGTGTATTTCTGGCAATGTCCGGCGGATTTCAGGATGCCTACACATACTTTACAAGAGATGAGGTGTTTTCCAACGCCCAGACAGGCAACGTGGTTCTGATGAGCCAAAATTTTATGACAGGACAGTGGGGAGAGGGCTTAAGGTACCTGTTCCCTGTTTTAGCCTTTGCCATTGGTGTTGTAGCGGCGGAGCGGATCCAGAGTACCTTTAAATATGCAAAAAAACTTCACTGGAGGCAGATGATCCTGCTGATCGAGATCCTGATCCTTTTTGCGGTGGGATTTATGCCGGGAGAATTGGATATGCTGGCAACCGTACTGGTATCCTTTTCCTGCGCCATGCAGGTACAGACCTTCCGGAAGGTGGGCGGTTATTCCTATGCAAGCACTATGTGCATCGGAAATTTACGAAGCGGCACGGCGGCGTTGTCCGTGTATTGTCGTGAAAAACGTCCGGAACAGCTGAAGCAGGCTCTTTATTATTTCGGAATAATTTTCTTTTTTGCCATTGGAGCCGGTGGCGGAGGAAATCTGTCCATGAGGCTGGGGATCCCGGCAATCTGGGTATCGGATGTTTTGCTTCTGATCAGCTTTATTCTGATGTTTTCCAGTAAACATAGAGATTAGAAAGGGTGAGGAATTGTGGAAAACAGCACATTATTCCCAAGAGAGGAAAAGGCGGAGCTTTTATTTGAAAAGATCCTGAAGGATCCGGAGGCGTGCAGACGGCTGACGGAGACCTTCTATGAATCCATGGATGCGGATACAGACATAGAATGCGGATATCTTCCTCCGGAAAAATTCGCCTATGCATTGCTGGACGCATATAAAAACCGTGATCTGACAGCTCTCCTTATGGCGATCTGCCAGAACAGTATGTTTGATCTTCTGCGAAATTCTTTTCTGGCACCGTTCAGGTTCAATGCAGATGGACAGGAGAATCCGGTGTTTCTCACAGATGAAAAAGGAAATTTTCTGCGGGAAAAGGGAATCCATGTAAGTGACAGGGATTACGACCGATTTCGCAGGATATACAGGGAGAAACCTGGTGTAAAGATGTATCTGGCGTATGGCTACCGGAAGCGACATGCCTATGATGAAGCTACCATGGAAGTAGAAGAGTACAAAATGGGCGAACATATCGGTGTGCTGCTGGTGTATGAGCTTCCGGACAGCGTAAGGGAAAAAGAAACGGAGGCACAGGCCTATGCGGCTGTATGGGATATCATGATGGCAATTCAGAAGAAGCTTCCAAGAGCCTTTGTATATTATGGGCAGGATTCTGTGGAGGATGGTGGAAAACGTTATGACGGACTGGGCGTTTTTCTCCCCATCCATAAATTTGCGGACCGCCTGGAAAAAATGATCGGGATCGCGGATGAGATCGTAATGAAATAGAATGTACAAAAAAGGACTGCTTTTGTATTGCTCCGGTTATCAGAAGGATAGCTGATGACCGGAAGCTACAGAAAGCAGTCCTTTTTGTATGCCAATTAGGTGCAGTAGCGGAACATTTTGTCCGTAAGGATCCTGGCGAAAATAAGGCCCAGGGGAAGAGCAACGATGATCAGAATCGCAGCTGCAAACCAGGAGGCGGAAACATTCAGGGACATGATTCCCAGATTGTAGATTGCCCGGTAGAGATAAAGTCCGGGAACCATGATCACAATGGATGGTACGGTAATGGAAATCCTGGGATATCCCACTTTGGTTTTAATGAGGGAGGCCAGAAGTCCGGCTGTCAGTGCTCCGAAAAAAGCCGCGGCAGCAGGTGGGAAACCGGCAAGATCAACAAGCTCCAGACGTAAAGTGTTGGACAGTGCGCCGATGAATGCGGCAGCTGCGGCTAGACGGACAGGGCTGTTGAACATGACCGAAAAGCCGAATACCCCGCAGAAGCTTGCCAGAAGCCGGAACAGGATCCTCTGAGCTGCCGAAAGCTCCAGAGGCAGGAAATCCACAGGCTTCAGATGAAGAAGCAGTGCCATCAGCCAGGCAGAGACAGCAGCCACCATTACAACAATAATGGCGTAGGCCAGTCGTTCCAGACCGGAACGCATATCCAGCTTGGCAAGGTCGATCCCGCTTGTGATAAACGGAAAGCCCGGAATGATAAACAGCATGGAACAGATGTACCCGGCCTCATGCTGGACGGAAATGTGGAACAGAAGCTCTGCCAGCTTCAGGAAGCCTGCATATACAAGACAGGCGGAGGAAACAGAAACTGCAATGCACATAAACAGAGTAAAATGATGCTTGCCAAGCTTGCAGCGGATGGCGTTTCCGATGCCTGCGCCTGCAAAAGCCAGGATCATTTCCAGCGGGCCACCGCCCAGAAGAAAAGTAAATGCACCACAGGCCAGTGCAGAAGCCAGTCCCAGGGCGGCAGGGGAATAAAGCCCGTGGATCCGCTCGATCTCATCTAACTGACTGTGCAGTGCTTCACCGCTCATATGGATACCCTCCGCAGGAAAATCACTGACAAAATGTTCCAGCCTGTTCAGTCTGGAAGTATTTACGCCGGTGGTAGTCAGACTAAGTGCATGGGAAAAACTGCTCTCACCGTCAAAGCAGGTGTAGCTTATGGACATCAGTCCGATATCTGCGGAACAGGTGATACCAAGTGCTTCTGACAATGTATTCATGGAACTCCGTACCCGCCAGGCACCGGTCCCACAGGAGAGAAGCATCATGCCTGTACGGCCGATCAGGGAAGCTTTTTCGGAAAGAGAAGCCTCGGTGATGGGCTGGCTGTTCCTGGCGCTTACGTAGTTGTGCCAGGGGATTTTCATATGATTACGTTTAACCGGAATATCTGACACAGAAATCACTTCTTTCTATATATTAAAATCATATAGTTGCTATTATAAATATATATAATAACTATAATCAGATATATTGTAGCCATTATTCTGAAAAAGTCAAGTATAGATGGAGTAAAATCTGACAGTACCAAAACGTCACTGTTAAAGATTTATCATTTTTTTGCGGAAAATGAATTTTTTTGGTTGCTTTTACGTACAATTTATGTATAATTGTGGATAGGGATGTTGGAATGACCAATTCCTATGGCAGGATGACAAAAACCTGCAGCAGTAGGTGGCTATCATAATTACTATTAAAGAAGAGAGGTAAATGTTAAGATGGCAAAAATCGATTTAACAAAGTATGGTATTACCGGAACAACTGAGATCGTGTACAATCCTTCCTACGAGACATTATTTGAGGAAGAGACCAAACCGGAGCTTGAAGGATTTGAGAAGGGTCAGGTCAGTGAGCTTGGTGCTGTCAATGTAATGACAGGTATCTACACAGGACGTTCCCCTAAAGACAAATATATCGTTATGGATGAGAACTCCAAGGACACAGTTTGGTGGACATCCGATGAGTACAAGAACGATAACCATCCGGCAACTCAGGAAGCATGGAATGCAGTTAAAGATCTTGCCAAGAAGGAGCTTTCCAACAAGAAACTTTTCGTAGTAGATGCATTCTGCGGAGCTAACAAAGACACACGTATGGCTATCCGTTTCATCGTTGAGGTTGCATGGCAGGCACACTTCGTAACAAACATGTTCATTCAGCCGACAGCTGAGGAGCTTGAGAACTTTGAGCCGGATTTCGTTGTTTACAACGCATCCAAGGCTAAAGTTGAGAACTACAAAGAATTAGGACTTAACTCTGAGACAGCTGTAATGTTCAACATTACAAGCCGTGAGCAGGTTATCGTTAATACATGGTACGGCGGAGAGATGAAGAAAGGTATGTTCTCCATGATGAACTACTATCTGCCGCTGAAGGGCATCGCTTCCATGCACTGCTCTGCAAACACAGACCTTAACGGAGAGAACACAGCAATCTTCTTCGGTCTTTCCGGAACAGGTAAGACAACACTTTCCACAGATCCTAAGCGTCTTCTGATCGGTGATGACGAGCATGGCTGGGATGACAACGGAGTATTCAACTTCGAGGGTGGATGCTACGCTAAGGTTATCAACCTTGACAAAGAGTCTGAGCCGGACATCTACAATGCGATCAAGAGAAACGCTCTTCTTGAGAACGTAACACTTGATGCTGAGGGCAAGATCGACTTCGCTGACAAGAGCGTAACAGAGAACACACGTGTTTCTTATCCGATCAACCACATCGAGAACATTGTTCGCCCTGTATCTTCTGCACCGGCAGCGAAAGAGGTTATCTTCCTGTCCGCAGATGCATTCGGCGTACTTCCTCCAGTATCTATCCTGACACCGGAGCAGACACAGTACTACTTCCTTTCCGGATTCACAGCTAAGCTTGCTGGTACAGAGCGTGGAATCACAGAGCCTACTCCTACATTCTCCGCATGCTTCGGACAGGCATTCCTTGAGCTTCACCCGACAAAATATGCTGAGGAGCTCGTTAAGAGAATGGAGAAGAGCGGTGCGAAAGCATACCTCGTTAACACAGGATGGAATGGAACTGGAAAACGTATCTCCATCAAAGATACTCGTGGTATCATCGATGCTATCCTTGACGGATCTATCCTTAAAGCTCCGACAAAGAAGATCCCATTCTTCAACTTCGAGGTTCCGACAGAGCTTCCGGGCGTAGATCCTGCAATCCTTGACCCACGTGACACATATGCAGATGCTGCAGAGTGGGAGACAAAGGCTAAAGATCTTGCTGCAAGATTCGTTAAGAACTTTGCTAAATATGAAGGAAATGCAGCTGGTAAAGCACTCGTTGCAGCTGGCCCGCAGGCATAATCAGTCATTCCAACTGAATACAGATCGTAGACTTAACCGGGAGCGGATTTATCCGCTCCCGGTTTTTTGACAAACAACTGAGGATCTATTATTTGATATAGAACTGTGCAGTGCGAAGCATGTTTCCAGACATGGAATAAACAGAAAGTTGAAGATATCTACCTGTAAAATAAAAAACTTTGGCTTGACTAACAGAGGGCATATGGTGTATCCTTTCTGAGAAGTTAAGCGGGAGACCCGTAAGACTGTAAAAATTCTCTTTGCACTGCATTACATTCGAACAGGATGCGAGATCAACAGTACAAACTGAGCAGGCGATGCTTTTCGGAATCGAAAATATTTATCGAAGGCATGGGGCCGGGCCGCAGGAAGCGGCAGCGGATATGGATTTAAACGTAATTGCAAAGAACCTGCATTCACGGAATATGAGGTGAAGCAGAATGTGACTTTGCTTTCAGACATATCTGCGGGACAGTGTATGTTTCGCAGGTATGTCTTTTTTACTGCAAAATATGGATGGAACAGAAGGTAGAAGCTGGGATATCCCTATACAGAAAAGAAAGAACACCGGCGGAAAATCGCACTGCAGCGAGTAGTGAAGGAACCGCCGGTTTTTTCACGGAAAATGTTGTGCCATAAGAAGAACCTGATCATATATTTAAAAGGAGATTCTGTTTATGGAACACACAGAAAACAAAACAATTATACATGATACAGAAAAAACAGCTTCATGGGAACAGCAGACAGCAATGAAGGTATCCGGGATCAGTATCCTGGTAAATCTTTTATTATCTGTATTTAAACTGATCGCAGGTATTGTGGCACATTCAGGAGCGATGATCTCGGATGCCATTCATTCTGCATCAGATGTGGGAAGCACCTTCATCGTGATCATCGGTGTCCGTCTTTCTACAAAGAAATCAGACAAAGAGCACCAGTACGGACATGAAAGAATGGAATGTGTTTCTTCCATTGTCCTTGCAGGAATGCTGCTTGTCACTGGTCTCGGGATCGGAATTACCGGTGCCCGTGATATCGTAAAAAGCACATCCGGTGGAACCATTGCCATTCCGGGAACACTTGCACTGATTGCAGCAGTGGTATCCATTGTGGTAAAAGAGTGGATGTTCTGGTATACAAGAGGTGCTGCAAAGAAGATCAATTCAGGAGCCCTGATGGCAGATGCATGGCACCATCGTTCAGATGCACTTTCCTCTATCGGAGCTTTTGTCGGTATTTTAGGAGCAAGACTGGGATACCCGATTCTGGATCCGATCGCCAGTATCGTGATCTGCGTTATGATCGCCAAGGCATCGATCGACATTTTCAGGGATGCCATTGACAAGATGGTAGATCATTCCTGTGATGCAAAAACTGAGGAATCCATGAAGAGAGAGATCCTCAAGGTACCGGGCGTCAGAAGAGTAGACCTTCTTAAAACCCGTCTTTTCGGATCCAAGATGTATGTGGATATCGAAATCGCAGCAGATGGAAATATTTCCCTTTTTGATGCACATGATATTGCGGAAAATGTACATCATACGATCGAGAATAAATTCAAAGATGTAAAGCACTGTATGGTGCATGTAAATCCGATCAACGGATAAAAAACAAGCTGCCGGAGCGACTGTGATCGTCATCCGGCGGCTTGTTTTTTGTATAGAGAAACACCCGGTAGGGGAGCTACCGGGTGTTTCGAGGGGAGTATAAATAATTAAATAAGGGGTTATGTAAAAAAAATTTTTGAAGGGTAAATTCTTTTTACAAGAATGATTATAATATAAACTGGAAAAAAAAGCAATATGATTTTGGCGAATAATCTCCAAACTTTTTGGGATACTATTTCCTGTAATAAAAAGCGGCAGAAAGCTTCGGAAAGCCGTAAAATCAACTTCATCAGGAGGTAATTCAAATGGCGAAAAATTACGAAACAGACAGAAATGAGTCTAATTATGCAGGAAAAAATCACGGGGAAAGTGCTTCCAGAAACTGCGGAAAAAACAGCTCTAAGAACAGTTCGGGAAATTCTTCCAGAAACAGTTCCAAAAGCAGCTACGGAAACAAAATTTCCGATGAATATGATTCTGAGAAGGACAGAGGCTCTGACAGATATTAAAGGATAAGAAAAGCGGGAAAAGTCAGAGATGGCTTTTCCCGCTTAAATACATATAAGGGAACATTCACCCGGAAGCTTCCATATAATATACCAAAAAGAGGAGATTTTTTCCATGTTTCAGATCGAAACTATCTCTGCAAAAATGCTGGATTATTATGTGGAGCGCAGCGACGCTGTTATCATAGATCTCCGGGATTCTGCCGCCTACAGAAGGGGACATGTCCGGAACGCGGTAAATATTCCATACAGAGAGCTGGAGGAATATCTTGAGAAAAAACAGGATCAGAAATATCGTTTTCCCAAAGATAAGCTGCTGATATTTTACTGCGACCGCGGCGGCGCCAGCATGCAGGCTGCCCGGAGCCTGGCAAGACAGGGCTGTCGTACCAGGTCCGTGATTGGTGGATTTGCAGCCTACAGAGGGAGAAATCTTGTACGCGGATAAAAAAAACGGACAATATCAAATCAGATTGCGAATGCATATCTGTAACAAATCTTGTATTTTAAAGGAAATCATGATAATGTAAAGAACAGAGATAAAAACCAACACAAATTACAAGGAGAAAAGCTTATGAAATATATGTTTGCGTCCGATGTACATGGTTCGGCATATTACTGCCGGAAAATGCTGGAAGCATATGACAAGGAGAAGGCGGAGAGACTGGTGCTTCTGGGAGATCTGCTTTATCACGGACCAAGAAATGACCTTCCGAAGGAATACGCACCAAAGGAAGTCATCCGCCTTTTAAATGAGAGAAAAAACCAGATCTATGCAGTACGCGGAAACTGTGAGGCAGAGGTGGATCAGATGGTCCTGGACTTCCCGGTTATGGCAGATTACTGTATCCTTGCCATCGAAGGAAAAACGATGTACGCCACACACGGTCATATCTATAATAAGGATAATCTTCCGCCGATGATGGACGGAGACATTCTGATCCACGGCCATACACATGTGCTGAAGGCAGAAAATATGGGGAATTATATCCTTCTGAACCCAGGTTCCGTATCCATTCCAAAGGAAGGTAACCCGCCGACCTATGCAATCCTTGAGAACGGAATTTTTACCATTAAAGATTTTGAAGGAAATACAGTACGGGAGATCACTTTATGAATCTGTGGGAATTAACGGCGCCCTGTCATTTTGGAACAGAGGCGGTGCTGAAACGTGAAATACTGGATCTTGGCTATGAAGTGACCAGGGTGGAAGACGGAAGAGTAACCTTTGAGGCTGATGCCCAGGGTGTGGCAGACGCCAATCTGTTCCTTCGTACCACAGAACGTGTGCTTCTGAAAGTAGGCGAAGTAAAGGCCGAGACTTTTGATGAACTTTTTGAAAAGACCAAGGCTCTCCCATGGGAGAATTACATACCGAAAAACGGTAAATTCTGGGTAGCCAAGGCAAACTCCATCAAAAGTAAGCTTTTCAGTCCATCTGATATCCAGTCCATTATGAAAAAAGCCATTGTAGAGCGTCTCAAAGGCATCTACGGGATTTCCTGGTTTCCGGAAGATGGTCCGGAATTTCCTATCCGTGTGGCCTTTATGAAAGACGTAGCTCTGATCGGAATCGACACTTCAGGAGTATCCCTCCATAAGAGAGGGTATCGCCAGATGACTGTCAAGGCACCTATCACCGAGACGCTTGCCAGCGCTCTTTTGATGCTCACCCCCTGGAAAAAGGATCGTATTCTTGTCGATCCGTTCTGCGGAAGCGGCACCTTTCCTATTGAGGCGGCAATGATGGCAGCGGATATGGCGCCGGGACTGAACCGTCATTTTCTAGCCGAGAGCTGGGAGCATCTGATCCCGAAGGAATGCTGGGAGGATGCAAGAGAAGAAGCCAGAGAACGTGTAAATCTTGATATTGAAACCGATATCCAGGGCTTTGATATCGATGCAGCTGCCATCAAGGCAGCACGCGCCAACGCAAAAATGGCAGGAGTGGACAGACTGATCCATTTCCAGCAGCGCTCGGTCAGTGAACTCCGCCATTCCAAACCCTTTGGTTTTATCGTGACAAATCCGCCATATGGTGAGCGGATCGAAGAAAAATCCAATCTCCCTGCACTGTACCGTGAGATCGGTGAAAGCTATAAGGGGTTGGATCGCTGGTCCATGTATCTGATCACTGCCTATGACAAGGCTGAGAATGACATCGGCCGAAAGGCAGATAAAAACCGTAAGATCTATAACGGAATGATGAAAACCTACTATTACCAGTTTCTTGGACCACGTCCGCCGAAGAAAGGAAGTATTAAAGAATGAAAAAGATCATTTTTGCTACCGGAAATGAGGATAAAATGAAGGAGATCCGAAGGATACTTGCGGATCCTTCTCTGGAGATCCTTTCCCTGAAGGATGCCGGGATCCATGCGGATATTGATGAAAATGGAAAAAGCTTTGAAGAAAATGCCATGATCAAGGCAGAAGCAATCAGTAAAATGACCGGCGAGATCGTTCTGGCAGATGATTCCGGTCTGGAGATCGACTATCTGAACAAAGAGCCGGGAATCTATTCCGCACGCTATATGGGTGAGGATACTTCTTATCATATTAAAAACGCAAACCTGATCCAGCGTCTGGAAGATGTACCCGATGAGAAACGTACTGCACGTTTTGTATGTGCTATTGCGGCAGTTTTCCCGGATGGCAGAAGAAAGACAGTCCGTGCTGCCATGGAAGGCCGCATCGGCTACGAGGAAAAAGGGGAGAATGGCTTTGGCTATGACCCGATCTTTTATCTTCCGGAATATGGCTGTACTTCCGCAGAGCTTTCCATGGAAGAAAAGAACAGGATCAGCCATCGTGGAAAAGCTCTTTGCCTTATAAAGGAAGAGCTTGTATGAAGGTGCTGATCGTAAGCGATACTCACGGAAGAGATGAAAACCTGGAGATCGCGATAAATCGGGAGGCTCCTTTTGACATGCTGGTACATTGCGGAGATGTGGAAGGCAGAGAATTTTATATCGAAGCCCTTGCAGAATGTCCCTGCAGTATTGTGTCCGGAAATAATGATTTTTTCTCGGATCTTCCGAGAGAAGATGTGATCGAGGTCGAGGGAAATAAGATCCTGGTAACTCACGGTCATTACTACGGTGTATCCCTGGCCTTTGATCAGCTGGCAGAAGCTGCCCGCTCAAGGGGATGCAATGCAGCTTTTTTCGGACATATCCACGTACCGGTTGTTGAAAAGGAAGCAGGTGTGCTTCTGGTAAATCCCGGAAGTCTGGCTTATCCCAGACAACGGGGACGCCGTCCAAGCTATGCAGTAATGGAGACAGATGGAAAGGGCGAAATGCACGTAGAGATTCGTTACCTCTGATTCCGGCAGAAAAAACAAATAAACTGTCATAATTGATAAAATTTGTGCCAATATTCAGCATATATTAGTCAAAAACGATTGCGAAAGTCAGCTATGTGCTATATAATGAACAAGTAGTTGTTTTCTAGTAATATAGAGCATTCTTTAGGGTACTGACCATGAAGGGGTCTCGTTCCTGAGAATGCAGCAGAGCGGAATGAGAAGGTCCGCTTTGCATAAATGAAGGGGGAAAATACAGATGACTGCGGTTATTATAGGGAGTATCGGCTTTTTATGCTGCTTCCTGTATGATCATAACAGTATCCGATTGAAAAAAAGCTTTCTTCATCCGTTTTTTAGCATAGGATGTTTCCTGATCGCAGTGTCAACAGGTCTGGTGATCCGGAGCTGCTGGCCGCGGCGGGGAAGTTCTTTTTTTATTTCTGCTGTTTTTCTGACAGCAGCGATCCTGTTTCTGGGACTGTTGATCTATACATTGTTTTTTGCGCTGCCCTTTGATGAGACATATGTCAAAGAAAATCATGAAAGGCTGGCCTATACAGAGGGTGTTTATGCACTCTGCCGACATCCTGGCGTTCTGTGGTTCGCCGGATTTTATTTTTGCCTGGCCGGATTTCTGGGATCCGGGAAGGCAATGGGGGCTTTTGGGGTCCTTATCGTGTGGAACATATTGTACATTTTTTACCAGGACAGGATCGTGTTTCCGGAAACATTCAGTAATTACGGAGCGTATCAGCAGACAACTCCCTTTCTGATCCCAGACCGAAACAGTACAGCTGCCTGCATAAAAACATGGCGAAAAGGGGGGAAAAGGCGGTGAGTCTTGGCGAAAAGCTTCGAAAACAGCAGTATGATGCTATCTGGAAAGAATATTGCGGATTTCTTGATCTGACAATGCAGGATTACATGAAGATCCAGAATCGCCTGATGGAAGAGCAGATCCAGCTCTGGTCAGACTGTGAACTGGGCAAAAGCATTCTGAAGGGCAGGAGACCATCCGGGATCGACGAGTTCCGTCGGCTGGTACCTCTTACCACTTATGAGGATTATGCGGATATGCTTCTCCAGAAGAGAAGTGAAACTCTTCCGGGGAATCCGATCATCTGGATACAGACGACCTGGGAAGGCGGACGCCATCCGATAAAGGTAGCACCATACACAAGAAGTATGCTGGATACTTACAGGAACAATGTAGTTGCCTGCCTCATATTAGCTACAAGCCGTGAAAAGGGCAAATTTGATGTGGAGGAAACGGACAAGATCCTTTACGGACTGGCACCGCTGCCTTTTGCTACCGGCCTTTTTCCACTGGCGCTGAAAGAAGATATCGACATCCGTTTTCTTCCGGAAGTGGAAGATGCGGTAAATATGAGCTTTGGTGAGCGGAACAAAGAGGGCTTCAAGATGGCCATGAAACAGGATGTGGAATTTTTCTTCGGACTTGGAAGTGTGGCCTATGCAGTAAGCCAGAGCCTCACCGGAAGCGTATCATCAGGAAAAAGCAAAACCTCCTTTTCGGAACTTCTGCAGTATAAACCAAAGATGCTGAAAAGGATCCTGAATGCCAAAAAGATCTGTAAGAAGGAGAAACGGGAGCTTCTTCCGAAAGACCTTTTTCACCTGAAGGGATTTATGGTGGCAGGAACCGACAACCAGTGCTATAAGGATGATCTGGAGGAAATGTGGGGAGTTCGGCCCATGGAGCTTTTTGCAGGAACAGAACCTTCCATTATAGGAACCGAGACCTGGACCAGGAACGGAATGTACTTTTTCCCGGATACCTGCTTTTATGAATTTATCACCGAAAAGGATATGCTTCATAATTATGAGGATCCCACGTTCACTCCTCCGACCTATCTTATGGATGAGGTTGTTCCCGGGGAGAAATATGAGCTTGTGATCACTGTGTTGAAGGGCGGAGCCTTTGCCAGGTACCGTGTGGGAGATATGTATCGGTGCGTGGGTCTTACCAACCAGGAGGATCGGACACAGATCCCAAGATTTGAGTACATAGACCGTGTTCCGTGGATCATTGATATCGCAGGCTTTACCAGGATTTCGGAAAATGGTATCAAAAGTGTGATCCAGCTGTCCGGGCAGCCGGTTACGGATTGGATCGCAGTGAAAGAATATAATGAGAAAAAACGCCCATATCTGCATCTTTATATAGAAGTAAAAAAAGAAGCGCTGATGTATCAGGCTATGAGCACGGATATTCTGAAAGAACTTCTGACCACGTATTTCAAATATATCGATCAGGATTACCGGGATCTGAAGAAAATCCTGGGAATGGATCCCCTTGTGGTGACCATCCTGCGCTGTGGTACCTTTCATCTGTATGAGTCCAGAAAAGGACGGAAACCACGGCATATGAGCACTCCTTATTATGAGGTGGCGGAACTTTTGAGACTGCAGGATGAAATCGGATTCGGGAATATGAGGAAGTAACTATGGAAAGCTATATATCATTTTCAATCATTTCAGTTTTTTTCTATACATTTATGATACTGACTCTTCTGGCTGGTAAGCGCAGCCGGATCATCAACAGTTTCATGTGTGTGCTGGGAGGAATGCTCTGCTGGACGTTGGGCTCTTTTCTGATGCGTATGGAGGCAGGACCCTCTTACATCCTGTGGTATTATGTGTCTCTGGCCGGAATCCTGTTTCTGCCATATTTTTACTATGTGTTCATCAGTGAATTCATGGGAGTGCGTATGGGCAGAAAAAGCAAGATCCCATTGCTTTTGATGATGCTGCTTTTTGCAATCAACATCCCGGGCGGGATCATCCTGCGCTGGCCGGATCTGATCCGTAAAAACGGTGGTGCGCATTTTGTTTATAAGATCACACCCTGGTTCCTTCTGTTCTTTGTGGTGGCAGGAATCACCATTATTCAGATCTTTATCACCATGTACCGCGGATGCCGGAGACATCCCGGATACCGCAAACAGATCGAACCGATCCTTGTGGGGATACTGATCATTTTTGTGGGAAACCTTGCGCTGGCAGTGCCGGTATTTTCCGGATTCCCCATCGATATTGTCAGCGGTCTGATCAATGCTGTCCTGATGCTTTATGCACTGACCAGAAGACGGCTGTTCCAGATGCGCCGTCTTGCGTCAGATGGGGTTTGCTTTGGTGTGGGCGTGGTCCTGACGGTAGTACTGTTTATCAATCTTTCACCGTACCTGATGAGTTATATCCGAATGCTGCTCCCTGCAGCCAGTGAGTATCATGTGCTGATCTTTTCTTTCGTTTTTCTTATATCTGCATGGCTGGTCACAGTGCTGTGGAAATGTCTGATGAACAATGTTTTTATCAAAAAAGAGATCCAGCAGTCTCAGGAGCTGAAAGATTTTAGCCAGTCAGTATCCAGGACACTCCGGGTAGGAGAGATCCTGCGCAATACGGTAAATGTGTTGAAGGAAACTACCAATGCAGGACGGATCTATATTTGTCTGAGAGACAAAAAATCAGGGGAATATCAGGCTGTTTACAGCAACCGTCCGTTGAACGATCTGACCTTTTCACTGAAAGCGGATAATCCGGTGGTCACCTGGCTTACCAGAAATGAGGACTGTGTGGTGATCCGGGATTTTCGTTCTTCCACAGCCTACAAATCCATGTGGGAGTCGGAAAAACATATGTTTTCAGAGCTGGGTATCGAATACTGTGCAGGTCTTCGCCAGAATGATGATCTGGCCGGGATTATTGCGATTTCCGGTGACGGACACAGAAATCTGAACCATAATGATCTGGCCATGCTGTCTTCGGTCAGTTCGGTAGCTTCCATTGCCATCAAAAATGCCAGACTTTATGAGGCGGCATGGACTGAGGCAAGGACCGATGAACTGACGGGCCTTCTGAACCGGAAATATTTTTATGAGATCCTGGATGAGGAATACGAAAAAAATAAAGAGGGTTCGCTTGCACTGATCCTGTTCAATATTGATGATTTCAAGCTGTACAATCAGCTGTACGGAAATCAGCAGGGAGATGTTGCACTTCGAAAGGTGGCAGATATCATCCAGGCAAGTGTGGGAGAACAGGGATATGTGGCACGTCACAGTGCCAAGGAATTTGCGGTCCTGATGCCAAATTACGATATTTTTTCCGCCAGAAATCTGGCAGAATCCATACAGAAGCAGATCCTGCATATGCGCAACGATTCTGCAGACTACAAGCTGAAGATCCTTACGGTAAGCGTGGGGATCAGTGCGGCGCCTTATGCAGCACGCTCAGCAAAGGAGCTCTTGGATAATGCGGACCTGGCAGTATATCATGTAAAGCGCAGCGGTAAAAACGGCATCGAGATTTTTGACACCATGCTGAAGGAAAGCCTGGATGCAGAAAATGCGGGTAAGAAATCCGATCATGAACATATTTATCAGTCCTATGAATCCACGATCTATGCGCTGACTGCAGCCATTGATACCAAAGATCATTATACCTTCGGACATTCCAACAATGTGGCTTATTACGCAACAAGTCTTGCGAAGGCGCTGAACTATACAACGGAAATGGTGGAGATCATCCGTCAGGCGGCGCTTCTTCATGATGTTGGAAAGATCGGGATCCCGGAGCATATCCTGAATAAAGAAGGCAAGCTTACGGATGAAGAGTATGAGATCATGAAAGGTCATGTGGAAGCGTCCATCGGGATCATCCGTCACCTTCCGTCGCTGGATTATGTTATCCCTGCGGTTATCGGTCATCACGAACGTTATGACGGAAACGGCTATCCAAGGAGGATCGCGGGAGAAGATATCCCGGCATCTGCAAGGATCCTCTGCATCGCAGATTCCTTTGATGCCATGACATCCAAACGTTGTTATAAAGAACTGATGCCAGTGGAAAAAGCTCTTTGGATCATAAGAGAAGAGGAAGGAAAACAGTTCGATCCGGATATGGCGGAGGTATTTATCCACATATTTCGGGAAGGAAAGATCCATCTGGCAGAACCGGCGGAGCTGAAACGGGAAGAAAAAGCATAAAGAATATTAAGATTACGGGTCTGACAAGCTATGTCAGACCCGTTTTTGTGAAGAATATGAAGAAAGTTTTATTTATCATCTCCGGTAAGGCGAAGTACATCCCGGATCTCATCCACATTCATATCCAGGATCACGGCAAGCTCATCAATGGTGAATTTGGTGGCGTCATCATCGTCTGTGAGTTCTTTAACCGCAGCCTCCAGGTTTTCTACCTTGGATACCAGATAGTCGTCACGGAATTTCTGTTGTGTCTGTTCCTCAATGGCATGAAGGATCCCACTGCGGATACGACCACGCATCCAGGCATCGTTTTTCTCCTGTGGGTCTGTCTCTTTGAGAGACGCCAGAAGGGCCAGATTTGCCTCCTGAATGAGATCAGCCAGGTGGATTTCCTCACAGTTCAGTTCAGCGGCCATCTGGGCTGCCTGAGCCATGTAGAACTGTGTCAGTGCACCTTCGGCAGCAGTGTCTCCCTTTGCAAAGGCCTGAAAGAGGGACGCGAGATCATCCGGATCAAGTCCCTCCGGGGAAAAGCTTTCCATATAGTCACTGAGATAAGCCTGTTCCTCGGCAGTAAGAGCAGCACGGGTACCCGGAAGCTCTTCTTTGTCGCTGGATTCGGATGAAACAGCATCTGCTCTGGCAGCACCGGTGCCTTCATCGGCGCCTTCGATGGTGATCCCTTTTAATTTGAGATACTGCAGGATTTTTACAAGCTGTGAAGTGCTCAGATCCGATTCATCGAAATGGTCACGGATCTGCTGCTGGGAGAGCTGCTTATTGTTTTCCTCAGCGATGGCACAGATGTCATTAAGCTTCTGCTGAAATAATTTTATATCCATGTAAAAACATCTCCTTATTATTTGCTTTTTTTCTTGACTTTAATTATGGTTTCATGATACCATAAGCCAGTCGCAAATGACAAGAAAACCTTTAAATAGGCGGAAAAAACGTGAAAAAAAGTTTTTTTAAAAAAATTCAAAAAAGGTGTTGACATTTGTAGATTGCTATAATATAATATCACTTGTCGTCAGGCAGGAAACGAAAACGAAACACAAACGAAGACGACAACAACTTAATAAAAACCATAAGTAAATGGTACATCGGGGTGTGGCTCAGCTTGGCTAGAGCGCCTGGTTTGGGACCAGGAGGCCGCAGGTTCGAATCCTGTCACCCCGACTGCTGTAAACTTATTACCGCAAGCATGCGGGTGTAGTTCAATGGTAGAACACCAGCCTTCCAAGCTGGATACGTGGGTTCGATTCCCATCACCCGCTTCTCTGAGAAGAGAGCATGTGTCTGTAGCTCAGCTGGATAGAGCAACGGCCTTCTAAGCCGTGGGTCGGGGGTTCGAATCCCTTCAGGCACGTTGTGGTGGGTATAGCGCAGTTGGTTAGCGCGCCAGATTGTGGCTCTGGAGGCCCAGGGTTCGAATCCCTGTATCCACCCTTCGCCTTTGGGCTATCGCCAAGCGGTAAGGCACAGCACTTTGACTGCTGCATTCGCTGGTTCGAATCCAGCTAGCCCAGTCCTTTTTATGGGGTATTAGCTCAGTCGGTAGAGCACTTGACTTTTAATCAAGTTGTCCGGGGTTCGAATCCCCGATGCCTCACTTTTTAAGTGGATCAGATAAATTCCCATTTATTGCTCAAGGCAGTAGGTGGGAATTTTGTTTTATATCTGTGGAAGACGGTTACGTTGTGATTCAGCGTAACCGTCTTTTTTATATCATAGAAAATTACGTACTGACGAACGAATCAGCAGAGCCATCGAGTAGGATTTCAATGGTAGGAGTATGTCAATGCGATAAAAAAAATATTATGGACATTTTCGACAAAATTAGAGCATAGCTGTACAGTATTAAGACTTTATCATAAGAATGAGCAGGAAATCTGTTATGATCAGGATTACTAGGAAGACAATAGAGATGGTCATAGAATAGATATTCTGGATCTGGTTTGGATTCTGCGGATCACATTTGATCTGAACATGCTTTCCGGGGGCTTTGCCAAGGCGTAAAAACTCGATTCGGTCAGCTGTGTAATTTTGTTCCTTGTAGGTGTAAGAGTACTTCACATAGTTATGATAATTGGAACTATGAGGCTTGTTAGGATTATTTGAGCGGCTGACAGATGATATAACAGCATCTACAGGTACGTAATCATGATATTTTATGGCGGAACAGATAGTTATTGCCAGAAAAAAAACAGTTCCAATTACGCAGCAGCCCAGAATAACCGGTAAAATTTGTCGGGCTTTTGGATTTACGGTGACACTCATGATTTTTCTCCTTTCTTGGTTGATAGTCTGATAATTTATGGGGGATTAATTATGCAGGATAAAAATGTACTGTGATCGAACAGATCTCGCTGTTTGTGGCAGTACGCATATTCGGGCCCCATATGCCGGCACCGGAGGTAACGATGTTGTGCATAGTCCCCTTTTTCAGGTAGCCGCAGGAATTTTCCCAGACCAGGCCGGTGATGATGTTCAGAGGGAACAGCTGGCCGTCATGAGTATGGCCGCAGAGATCAAGGTCTGCGCCTGCGGCTGCCACTTCATCCAGCTGACCGGGCTGATGATCCATAAAAATAATCGGGAGTGTTTTGTCAAGGTAGGCTGTAAGCTGGTCAGGATCCTTACGGGTGTCGGACATTTTTCGGCAGCGTGAAGGATCCTTACGGCCTGTCAGATAAAACCGTTTATCTATGAGGACGGTTTCGTCATCGAGAAGCCGGATGTTGGCAGATTCCAGAAAATTCCGCATTCTGGGATCATCATAATCTTTTTTTGCATTGCGGAAGGTAAAACCGGCCAGAATCGGTTCGCTGAGATCATGGTTGCCCCAACAGGCATAAACGCCGTATCTGGATTTCAGCGAACGGAGAATGGCCGCTGTTTTTTTCGGGTTTTTGATCCCTTCATATTCGTTATCAAAAATATCGCCGGCAATACAGATCAGATCCGGATCTTCGGCGTTGATCTTTTTTACAAGAAGCCCGGCATGTTTTTCTCCGATACTGTAACCGAAATGAATGTCTGCGAGCAGGACAATCTTCAGGGAGTCCATTCCCTTCACCTGCTTGTCTATTTTCACATCATAAGTTTTTGTCTTAATATTCCACTGATTAAAAATCCCATAGAGACTGACACCAATGATCAGAAGGGTGCAGACAGCGCCTGTGACTACGAAGGCTTTCCGGGAATACATCCAGGCCGGATGAAGCGTATGCTTCAGGATCAGTCTGCAGAGATCTGTAGTTACGATTACGATCAGGATGTAAAGAAATGTTCCCTGAAAATAATTTGCCGTATTTTTCAGGAAGCGATGGAGCGCAGGGGGCTTCCGGATGAGAAAACAGGTCAGAAGAGAAGTGGACAGAAAAATATAAACACCTGCAAAGCATGCCCGGAACGCAAAGGTCTGGAAAAAATGAGTGCAGGCACCCATCCACAAAATCATCCAACGGACGATATAAATATTAATGAGAATATATAATGGTGCGAGAAAGATGGCAAGCATGGTGTGTGATACCTCCATTCGTGGCAAGCAATAAGCGGTGAGCAGGACTGATCGCTGCAGATACTTTTTGGATTGATACATAGCATTTCCATAAATTACTGCAGCATGTTCGGAATAACTTTTTTTGATGCATTGATTCATAGAACTGCTATAGTATACAGCAAATAATAATTTTTGGCAAAAGAACATATATTAGGAAAAAGAACGCTTATGGTGCTTTTTATGAAAAAATATGCGCTTCTTCGATATTGTCTGGTGTTTTTAGCAATTGTTCTTCCTTATTTTTCGGCGGCAACCATTAATGGACCGGAGAGGGTTCTGGCAGAGAGGGTGCCGGATATGGAAGAATATCTCCCGGTCATTGTTTTTTCGCAGATTTCCCCGGATATGAAAAAAGAAACCATAAAAGCGCAGACTGTGATCGCACGGTCGAATATTCAAAGGTGGCTGGGCGAGGGGAAAAATCTGGCAGAGATCCTGAGGGAAAACGGAAGTACAGAGGAAGTCTGGAGATATTTTTTTGCAGAAAAAAGGCAGATCTATGAGCAGGCAGTAAAAGAGACGGATGGACAGGTACTTACATATGAAGGAAAAGTGAGGCTGACTCCCTGGCATAAGAGAAGCGCAGGGAAAACCCGCAGAGGGGAAGAAGCTTTTCATGATGAGGCGTATACATATCTGAAATCGGCAGATAGCAGTGCGGACAAAAAATCTCCGGATCGTATAAAAATCGTGGAAATTCCTGCGGGGCAGCTTTCCGGGGAGCTGAAGATCAAAAAACGGGACAGTGCCGGTTATGTGACAGAGCTTACGATTGGGGAAACACTCCTGGAGGGAGAAAGCTTTGCAGCGGGAATGGGACTGGAATCCGCGAATTTCAGTTTGAAGAAAAAGGATGATATTTATTATCTGCGAGTGCGTGGCAGCGGTCATGGTGTGGGATTTTCCCAGTTTGGTGGAAATGAGATGGCAAAAAACGGAAGCAGTGCGGAGGAAATCCTGGAAAAATATTTTCCGGAGATGGAGCTGAAAGCTGAGGATTAAAGAAAGTCAGGCATCCGAAGCAACGTCTGATAAAAAAATATTCAAAAAATGAATAGACAGCCATATTCTGGACACTCTATAGATATAGAAATGGTGACCGAAACGGCAGCTTTACTGTTTTTTCTGTTACTGAAAATGAACATATCAGACAGAGGTGGAAAGAATATGAAAAGTAAAATCGTGAGAGGTATTATCAACGGAGGTGTTCTGGCAGCAGTGGCGGCACTTGGGATTACTGTTTATCAGCTTGGAACAAAGCCCATCGCAGAAAATCCCCAGGAGGAAAATTCTGTACAGGTAGAAGAGACCGGGCTGGAAGAGGAGCTTTCGGACGGGGAAAACGCAGAGGATGCGGCAGCTGCCGGAGATGGCTGGCAGGATGCAGCACAGGATGAGATCTCTGATGGAGAAACCGGAGATGAAGCAGGTCTGTCAGGAGCTTCAGAAGCCGGAGCAGATGGAGTGACAGGAAGCATCCGTGAGACTGCAGGAAGTGGTACAGCCGAAAATGCAGCGGCAGATGCAGATAATGGAAGTGGTACGGAGGATAGGAGCGTGTCTGCGGCAGCAGGTGCAGACAGAAGCCGCACAGATGGCATTGGAAATACAGCAGATAATGCCGGAAATACATCGGCAGAGGGAGCGGTGAATAACGGAGCTGGAGCTTCCACAGATACCGCAGAGACCTCAGCTGTCGGAATTGCGGCACAGGCTTTGGATTTTACGGAGGATTCCATTATGGAATGGCCGGTCAGAGGAACGGTTCTTGTGGATTACAATATGGATGAAACCGTATATTATCCGACTTTGGATCAGTATCGTGTGAGCTCTGCCGTTGCTTTGCAGGCAGTGGAGGATGCGCCGGTGTATGCGGCGGCAGATGGTCAGGTGCTTTCTGTTGTACAGGATGCCTGCACGGGAACGACTGTCACTATGGAGCTGGGAAATGGTTATCAGGCAGTATATGGGCAGCTGAAGGACCTTACTGTGGCAGAAGGTGACACAGTAAAGGAGGGTGAAGTGATCGGAAATATCAGTGCACCTACCAAATATTATTCTGTAGAAGGCCCGAATCTTTATTTTGCAATGAAAAAGGATGGCGTGCCAGTAGATCCGTTTGAATATCTGGAATGACAGGGAAAACCGAAAAACAGATATGCCGGGGAGATTTTTGGAAACAGAGTATGGAGGATACGGGATGGGAGGTATATGCATCCCGTATCCTCTGCGTTGTGAAGCGTATTAGTGAGAACGGAGTGAGCAGTAATAAAAATTTCCATTTACATAGGAAAAGAATCTTTTTTACAGGAAAGAAACCGTGTATAATCTATATTATAAATATGCATACAAGGACAGATATAACAGGACAAAAGAAGAGGTACATAAGTTATGAACATTAATGAAATAGCCAGGCTTGCCGGAGTTTCCAGAGCTACGGTATCCAGATATCTGAATAATGGATATGTCAGCAGTGAAAAAAAGGAAGTCATCCGCAGGGTGATCCAGGAGACAGGATATCAGCCATCCTCCCAGGCACAGACACTGCGGACCAAAAAAACCAGTCTCATCGGTGTCATCCTTCCAAAGATCAATTCAGATACCATAAGCCGTGAGGTGACAGGGATCAGTGATATTCTTACACGGAGAGGATATCAGCTTATTCTGGCCAATACCAATAATGATGTGGAAGAAGAGCTGAAATACCTTTCTCTGTTTAAAGAACGTCAGGTGGACGGAGTGGTTTTTATTGCTACCATGTTTACCAGAAAGCATAAACAGATGCTGAAGGATTATAAGGTACCGATCGTGATCCTGGGACAGCATCTGGACGGATATCCATGTATTTATCAGGATGATCATAAAGCAGCTTTTCAGGTCACGGAGAAGCTGGCGGAGAAGGGGAAAAAGTTTGCCTATATCGGCGTTACAGATAAGGACGAGGCAGTTGGTGCCTGCAGGAAAAAGGGTTTTATGGATGCTATCCATAAAGCTAAGCTGGAGGTCGTGCCGGAGAGGATGAAGATCGGAAGCTTTACCATGGATTCCGGGTATGAGATGGCGAAGGAGCTTTTTGAGGAGGAGCCTTCCATAGATTCTCTTGTGTGTGCTACGGATACTATGGCGGTGGGAGCCATGACTTATTTGAAGGAGATCGGGCTTCGCATTCCCGAGGATGTTCAGATCGCAGGGATTGGGGATGGAGTTCCGGGTAAGATCGTGGAACCGAAGCTGACAACGGTACATTTTTATTATAAGACCAGCGGAATGGAGGCAGCAGCCATGCTGGCTGATCTTATTGAGAACGATACCGGGATCAACAAGGAAATAAAAATGGGATGTGAGCTTGTGGAACGGGAATCTCACAGGTAACAGAGAATATCCTCGCAGACAGAGGAAGAAATTATAAGTTATTGTGGAACAGGAGCAGATCTTTTGGGAGAAAAAGACCTGCTTCTTTTTTGCGTGGTGCTGTGTTATGGCTGAGCAAGCACAGAAAAATGCCAGATTTTTTCTGCGATGTCCTGACTGGTTTGTCTGTCTTGCATCTGTTCTTATGAAATATGTACAATTTTGACCGAAGAAATTTGTGCGATGTTGCGGATTTACAAATAATAATGCAGTAGTTATAATACAAGTAAGATATGAGAACGATTCCACATAAGAGCACAAGCAACAACATAAAACAAACCATTGAAAAGTGCTAAAATCATCAAAAAACTTAAAAAAATGGAAAGATTACCGTTCCTTGTATGAATAGATATATGAAATCAATCTCATAAATAAATGAAAAACAATGGATCAGAGATAATAAATCCCGGGAAGCTGAAGAAAGAACAGACAGATCTGATCCGAAGAAAGGGAAAGCAGAAAGAGATGACTGTCCGGGAACAGTAGCAGAAAAGGAGGAAGGACATGGATTACAGAAAGACAGCACAAGAAATCTATGATCATGTAGGAAAGAAAGAAAACATCATTTCCGCGGCGCACTGTGCAACAAGGCTTCGTCTGGTCATTGCGGATAATGACAAGGCGGATAAGGAATATGTAGAGAATATCGATGGTGTGAAGGGCGTGTTTTTCGCACAGGGACAGATGCAGATCATCCTGGGAACAGGAGTTGTAAACAAAGTTTATGATGAATTTATCCAGATCGCCGGAATATCAGAGAGTAGTAAGGATGAGCTTAAGAAGGTGGCAGCATCCAAGGCTAATCCGATACAGAGACTGATCAAGACACTGGGAGACATTTTTGTCCCGATCATCCCAGCTATCGTAGCCAGCGGATTTTTGATGGGAATCATGGAAGCCCTGAACTTCATGGTAAACAACGGCTTCCTGAATATTAACACCAATGGTTCCATTTATGTATTTGCACAGCTTTTCAGTAACACAGCGTATACATTTCTGCCGATCCTTATCGCTTACAGTGGTGCGAAGGTGTTCGGTGCCAACCCTTATCTGGGTGCGGTTATCGGTATGATCATGATCCATCCAAATCTGCAGAATGCCTGGACTGTTGCAACAGAGGGTGTGCAGGCAACGCAGAAGGTATGGTTTGGACTTTACTCCATTGACATGGTGGGATATCAGGGACATGTAATCCCGGTTATCATTGCAGTATGGGTACTGGCACAGATCGAGAAAAGACTTCATAAGATCGTACCTGCAATGTTCGATCTTTTTGTAACACCACTTGTCAGTGTTTTTGTAACCGGTTATCTTACACTTTCCATTATCGGACCGATCTTCGTAGCTGTTGAGAACGGACTTCTGGATGGAATCCAGTGGCTGATCGCACTGCCATTTGGAATCGGAAGCTTTATCATGGGTGCCTTTTATGCACCGACTGTTGTTGCTGGTGTTCATCACATGTACACTATCATTGACCTTGGACAGCTGGCCAAATTCGGCGTTACCTACTGGCTGCCACTTGCATCTGCAGCTAACATTGCACAGGGTGGTGCAGCTCTTGCTGTAGGCCTGAAATCCAGAAATCAGAAGATCAAATCCATGGCTGTTCCTTCTGCCTTAAGCGCATGCATGGGAATCACAGAGCCGGCAATCTTCGGTGTAAACCTCCGCTTCGGAAAGCCGTTTATCATGGGCTGCCTGGGTGGTGCATGCGGAGCACTTTTTGCCTCCATTAGCAGTCTTGGTGCCACAGGAACAGGTGTTACCGGTATCTTCGGAATCCTGCTGTGCCTGAATAATCCAGTTGGTTATATCCTGATGTTTGCCATCGCATTTGGTGTGGCTTTTGTGCTTACCTGGATGTTCGGATATAAGGATGAAGTACAGGAAACAACTGAAAAAAATATTGAAGCAGAGAAAAAATCAGATGCTCCGGCAGAAATTGCCCAGGAGAAAACTTCAGAGACAGGTGCACAGACCCTCTACAGCCCGCTTGAGGGAACTGCGATTCCGCTTTCAGAAGTAAAGGATGCAACCTTTGCATCTGAAGTCCTTGGAAGGGGCATGGCAGTGATTCCGTCCAAAGGTGAAGTAAAAGCACCCTGTGACGCTACGGTTTCTACAATTTTTGACACAAAGCATGCCATCGGGCTTGCAACAGAAAGTGGTCTGGAGCTGCTGATCCATATCGGCGTTGACACCGTTGAGCTTGGCGGTAAATTCTACACCGCTCATGTAAAGGACGGTGACGTGGTCAAAAAAGGCCAGACACTGATCACCTTTGATATGGATGCTATTAAGGCAGCCGGCTATGATGTGACCACACCGCTGATCGTAACCAATACCGATGATTATGAAGAAGTAAAAATGCTTGCAGAAGGAACAGTAAATAATGGTTCTGAAGTACTGGAGGTAAAATAAAATGAGTTCTCTGACCAAGGTACTTGCAGAGGAAGTGCGAAAAATCGAGGAAACGGCAGCAGTTGCCAGGACGATGCAGACAAACCGTCTGACCCATCATCTGATGCCGCCTGTGGGATGGCTCAATGACCCGAACGGATTATGCTGGTACAAGGGAAGATATCATGTGTTTTTCCAGTATTCTCCGTTTGAGGCCAACGGTGGACTGAAATTCTGGGGACATTACTCCAGTGAAGATATGATCAGCTGGAGATATGAAGGGGTTCCGCTTCTGCCGGACAGCATTTATGACTGTCATGGTGTTTACTCAGGCTCTGCCATTGCGGAGAAAGATAAGCTTCATCTTTTCTACACAGGAAACATCAAGATGGATGGAGATTATGATTATATCAATAACGGAAGGCAGTCCAGCACTCTTCATGTGGAGAGTGCGGACGGCCTTCATTTCGGAACAAAGGAAGTTGCAGTTTCCTGTGAGGATTATCCGGAGAATTACACCTGCCACATCCGTGATCCGAAGGTCTGGAAGGAGGGGGAAGAGTACCGGATGATCCTTGGCGGCCGTCAGAAAAGCGACCAGGGTGCCGTACTTTTTTACAGATCCGAAGATTTGAAAAATTGGAAATTTGACCGTGAGCTTACTACGGAGAAGGCATTCGGATACATGTGGGAGTGCCCGGATTTTTTCACTCTTGAGGGACAGGAGGTGCTTTCAGTATCTCCCCAGGGACTGACCAGAGAAGAATTCCGTTTTCAGAACATCTATCAGTCCGGATACTTTATCCTGAAGGATGGAAAGCCGGAGGAAAAAGCTTTCCGGGAATGGGATCACGGCTTTGATTTCTATGCACCCCAGACATTCCAGGATGGAAAGGGCAGACGGATCCTGATCGGCTGGATGGGAATGCCGGATGTAGATGAGGAGTATGTGAATCCTACAGCAGAGAGCGAAGGCTGGCAGCATTGCCTGACTGTTCCACGGGAAGTTACGTATAAAAACGGAATGCTTTATCAGTATCCGGTGGAAGAACTGAACGGGCTGAGAAAGGCTGACGTTTCTATCAGCGGTTCCGATGTGGAGATTCCGGTAAATGGACCGTTTGATCTGGATGTTCAGGTAAAAGGTGAGCAGGGTAAAGTAAGCCTTGGGGAAAACCTCTTCCTGGAGTATCAGGACGGAGATGTGATCTTAACTCTCTCCGAGAAGGCCGGTGCCGGACGAAAGGTACGTAAGGCGCATGTTCCGTCCGGTGGGATCGAAAGCATCAGAGTTCTTGTTGATACTACAGCTGTGGAAATCTATGTGAATGGCGGAGAGGTTGTTTTTGCCACCAGATATTATCCGGAAACGCAGCAGCAGGCTGTGAAGGTGGAGGCTGTGGAGTGTGATGGGAAGATTTATGTGCTGAAGAATTATGTGATGGAGTAGGCAGAGCTTATTGATCGTGAAATACAGCAAGATCAGAATACGAATACCTATAGAGTAGCTATGCAGTGAATTTCATATTCACAGAAATAAGAAATGACCGTATAATAAAGCAGGTGGGAAAATCCGCAGCCGGAATCCCGACCTGCTTTATTTTTTGATGTAAGTGAAATACATGAATTGTGCCGGCTGCTTGAGTATAGAAGGATGGCTGCTGAAGAAATGTTGGTGGCTGTCTTTACATAGAAAGAATGCGGCCGACTGGATGTTTGTTTTACAGGAGAGGAAATATCACGGAAGACAGATCACACTGTCCAGAAAAGTGTTCAGATATTTGTTTTACAGGAAGGCAAATATCAGGGTTGATGTTACTGAAGATGTACTGGCATTTGGCATTGTATTGCATAAATTTTTTACAGAAGAGGAGACTGCTATGAACTATACATACATCGTGCAGTGTGCAGACGGCACGCTCTACACCGGCTGGACAAACTGCCTTGCCAGGCGGATGAAAGCGCACAATGAAGGCAAGTCAGGTGCCAAATATACCCGGGCCAAGCGGCCGGTGAAGCTGGTGTATTATGAGGGCTTTGCCACAAGGGAAGAGGCCATGAGCCGGGAGTACCGGATTAAGCAGCTGACCAGGGAGAAGAAGCTGGAGCTGATGAGGTTTTGAATTTTGATAAACATTTTGATATTTCAAAAGGCTTCAAATGTGTGGAGCATTATGCAGCGGAACTGAAAGATAAGGATATGTATGTTCTGCTGAATCTTATCAGTATCTCAGCATAACAACTGAATCAAAGGTATCCCCATTGTCGATCCACTGACAGCTGCCATCATTTTTTGCACAGATATCTTCAATTATGGACAGGCCGAATCCATGGTTGAGGATATCTTTTTTTGATGTTTTGTGGTTGAATGGTCGTGCCGGATCTTTGCTGTTTTGCATGTGGACAGTAAGAAAACCGGCGGACATTTTTGATGTTACAGAGATAAACGGTGCTTCAGAACCGGAAGCGTTGCAGCTTTCTATTCCATTATCCAGCAGGTTGAAAAATATACTGCTCAGTTCCGAAGAGGGAATATTGGATTTCTCCGGAAGAAGAACCTCGTAGGTAACTTTGATATTTTTCTGCATGGCAAGAAATCTTTTGTCCGCAAGGATGGCGTTGATCAGGCTGTCCTGACAGATGGGATGGAAACGTTCTCTCTGAAAATCATCGGTTATGGCAGGCAGGTAGTCCTGGATCTTATCATATTCGTTCGTTTTCAGGTAATTCTGAAGTGTCTCAAGTTTCCGGATGGTAGACTGCTGGAATTCTAGAGTCTCCTGCTTTCTGGAAACAAACAGCTGCTCCTGTTCTTTCTGTAACTGTTCCTGCTTCTGAATAGCCTGAAATTTTGCCTCTTCCTGAGCATTTTTGAGCGATCGTCTGGCAAGAAGGTAGATCCTGCGGTAAGTGAGGGCCAGAAAAAAGAGAAGCATTATCTGGCAAAACAGAGCATATTCCTGTAGCAGAGCTCCCAGGAAAAGAGATGCCTGAACACAGAAAAGTTCTATAAAAAGAATAGTAAAGCCTCGTTTCATAAAGTCCTCTTTTCCGGCGGAAGTTCTGAAAGAATTGTTTCTAGATATACATCTGCCTCAAGATATTTTTGGGTGCGGATCAGATAATTCAGTGAAAAGAGATGGTTTTCCATATCGTGATTCCATTTTCGCACAGATTGATATTCTTGTTCCATTTCGGTTGTATATTCCAGCTGTTTCTGAAGAAAACTCATCTGCTGAACCAACAGTTCGTGTCTTTTTTCTCTGAGAGAAATGTTGTGAAAAGCCCTGGCTATGATCAGACAGCAGAGAAGATTGAGAAACCAGTACAATACGATCAGCCATTTTAACAAATGTAGCAAGAATTCTCCCACCTCTTCAGGTGGTGAGATGAATTGCACATCTGAGCATATCTGCTCAAAAAAATCTCTATAGTATAAAAGAAACACTTGTTCTCTCTTCCCTGATGTAGTATACTGAAAAGAACAATTAGTTCATAAATACATATCCGTCGATATAAGAAAAAGGATGATA
>OICS01000017.1_pt1 | contig 73994 bp, 63 predicted proteins | sample 1581341 | NCBI WGS metagenome assembly OICS01 (sample SAMEA3882550, study PRJEB24775) | human gut metagenome | biome: human-associated habitat; feature: intestine environment; material: feces | place: Netherlands | collected 2009/2010
CCCAGGCTCTTGCCTATATGAAAGGGGATATGGCAGAAGGAGTAGCGGAGATTGTTTTCGATGAGGAGGATTTACCACATCTTCGCAGTATCTATCCGGAGATCACGGATTATCTGGAAGAAAAGCTGGAGGATCCCCAGTGGCTTTCGGAACTAAATGAAAGACTGGATGCACTGGCAGAAGCCTATGAAGAAAATCATTCCATTATGCGTTTCCATCATTATAATCCTGTAAACATCTCAAAGCAGTTTCAGAAGTTTGCGGATGAGGTCATCCCATATCAGGCAAGGGACGGGTTTGCATGGAAAGATCATCCGATGTTCATTACACAGGATGAGATTGATGCTTATCTTGCAGGAGGTGGAGCGTATTCGCAGGGAAGGCTTAGGACGTATTCCTTCTATTTACTGCATGAAGATGAAAGATCGAGGACAGGTTTTATCAAGGAACAGTATGGGATCGGTGGAAGCAGTCATGCACTTTCCGGTGCCGATGATTCACAAGCAAACTATGATGGAAAAGGATTGTTTCTTGCAAGAGGTGCTTATGGGAATCCATATACGTCAATTTTATTATCCTGGAATAAAGTTGCAAACAGAGTAGCTTATCTGATAAAGAATGACCAGTTCCTGCAGGCAGAAGATTATGCTCGTATGCCGGAATATGAACGGGAACAGATGGCGAATAAGGTACTCCGCTTTTATGACCGTCTTCCGGAAGAGATAGACAGACCATTTACGGATGATTTCTTCTGGGAAAAACCAGGAAAAGAAATGGTGGCAGTTTTAGAGAATCCAGAGCAGACAGAAGAACTGTTACAGAAGATGGATGCAGCATTGGCAGCTCTGCCATTGGATTTTGAAGCATATGGGACAAACTATCAGCAGAAAACAGAACTTCTTTTGGAACTCCACCAGTATGCAGAAGGAACCTATACGATATTTCCGACACCGGAAGCAGAACCGTCTTTTGTGGAACCATCTGGGCACCAGATGACCATGTTTGATTTCTTAGATACGAAGGCAGTGGCAGAACCGACCGTAGTAGATATGTCAGATGTAGAGGAAATAGAAGAGGAAGAGGTTACTGCCGAAGAATCTATTTCAGAGAGTCAGGAGCAGGAAATAATAGAAACTTCTGAGGAACAGGAACAGAAAGAACCAGAAGAAGAGGTAACAGCTAAAACAGCAGAAGAACTGGCGGAGTCCTGGGATGAAGGTGTTTTTGCGTATCAGGGGTATCATTTTGAAGCAGTAGGGGTATTGCCGGAAGGAATAGAAGGAAAGGATCTGGTTGCACAGACCCGTTCCAATACAGAACTGCATTTATCGACCTATCATACAGAAGATTTCCCTAAATATTCGTATGATGATTTTTATGCAGTCAGCAATGCACCAACTGCCGATGTGTTCCGGTGTCTGGAAACCGGACGCAATTATATTCCCGGAGAAAATGAACTGTTTGGATATGAGGGAGAATTTCAGCCATATTTGAAACCAGAACAGGAAAAAGCTGTGATAGAACCACACAACTTCCGTATCCAGGATAATGACCTTGGTGCAGGCGGTCCGAAGGCAAAGTATAAGGCAAATATGGAAGCCATCCATTTGTTACAGACTTTGGAGAAAGAAGAACGTCTGGCAACACCCGAAGAACAGGAAATCTTATCCCGTTATGTTGGCTGGGGTGGTATCCCACAGGCATTTGAGGAAAATAACAGCAGCTGGGCGAATGAGTATCTGGAGTTAAAGAATACCTTATCACCAGAAGAATACAGTGCAGCAAGGGCATCGACCTTAAATGCTTTTTATACATCCCCGACCGTAATCCGAAGTATGTATGAAGCACTGGAAAATATGGGACTGAAACAGGGAAATATCTTGGAGCCGTCCTGTGGTGTCGGTAACTTTATGGGACTGATCCCGGAGAGTATGAGCAAAGCTAATATGTACGGTGTGGAGCTTGACCCAGTTTCGGGCAGGATTGCAAAACAGCTTTACCAGAAAAATAAGATTGCCGTACAGGGATTTGAGGAAACCAGTTATCCGGACAGCTTTTTCGACTGTGTGATAGGCAATGTTCCATTTGGGGCGTATCAGGTCAGTGACCGCAGATATGACCGGCATCATTTTATGATCCATGATTATTTTATTGCAAAATCCCTTGATCTGGTGCGTCCCGGCGGCGTAGTGGCTGTGGTAACTTCCAGTGGAACGATGGATAAGCAGAATCCGGCAGTGAGACAGTATATCGCAAACCGGGCAGAATTGCTTGGAGCCATCCGATTACCGAATAATGCGTTCCAGAGAAATGCCAATACCAGTGTTGTTTCTGATATTTTGTTTTTCCAGAAAAGGGACAGGGCATCCATTGAGGAACCGGAATGGTTAAATCTAAAGGAAACACCGGAAGGCTATTCGGTCAATGCTTATTTTGCAGAGCATCCGGAAATGGTGCTTGGTGATTTTACTACAGAAAGTACCCAGTACGGAAAGCAGGAAGTGACCGTAAAACCAAAAGAAGGCATTACCTTAGAAGAACAGTTAAAAGAAGCGATTAGGAATATCCATGGCACGATCACGGAACTGGAACTTTCGGATACAGAGTTAGAAGAGGATGTTGTCTCTATCCCGGCAGACCCGGATGTAAAGAATTTCAGTTTTACCGTAGTGAATGAGGAAGTCTATTACCGGGAAAATTCTGTGATGAACCGCATGGAGCTTCCGGCAATGACAGCGGAACGTGTCAAAGGGATGGTGAAGATCCGTGATGTTACGAATGAACTGATCCGGTGTCAGATGGAAGAGGGAAGCGATGAGCAGATCACAAAGCTGCAGGAAAAACTCAATGAAGAATACGATACCTTTACAGCAAAATATGGTCTTCTCAGCAGCAATGCCAATAAGCGGGCATTTAGTCAGGACAGCAGCTATTGTCTTTTGACTTCTCTGGAATTTCTGGATGATAAGGGAGAACTGAAACGGAAAGCGGATATTTTCAGCAAGCGGACGATCCGCCGGGCAGAAACGGTGACTTCTGTGGATACTGCCAGTGAAGCTCTTGCTGTTTCCATTGGTGAGAGGGCAGGTGTTGACCTTTCCTATATGTCACAGCTTTCCGGGAAAACAGAAGAGGAGCTTACCGAAGAACTGGCAGGGGTAATCTTTAAGAACCCGATCGGTGAAAAATGGGAGCCATCAGACGAATATCTTTCTGGAAATGTGAGGGAAAAACTTCAGACCGCCAAACAGTTTGCAGAAGATCACCCGGAATATCAGGTGAATGTGCAGTATTTGGAGCAGGTACAGCCAAAAGATCTGGATGCGTCAGAGATTGAGGCAAGACTTGGGGCAACCTGGATTTCCGAGGATTACATTACACGGTTTATGGCAGAGACATTCCATACACCAAGATATTATATAGGGAGCAAGGTCAAAGTCCAGTATGCCGAAGTGACCGGACAGTGGAATGTTATGGGAAAGAATGTGGACAGCTACGGAAATGCTCTTGTTACTTCCACATACGGAACACAGAGAGCCAATGCCTACCGCCTTTTGGAAGATGCCTTAAACCTTAGGGATACCAAGATTTATGACACGGTACAGGATGCCGAGGGTGAACACCGGGAATTAAACCGGAAGGAAACAATGCTGGCACAGCAGAAGCAGGAACTGATCAAAGAGGAATTTAAGGAGTGGATATTTAAAGACCTGCACCGACGGGAAGATCTCTGTAAGATCTATAATGAACGATTTAACAGCATCCGTCCACGGGAATATGATGGAAGCCATATTCAGTTTGTTGGCATGAATCCGGAGATCACCCTGATGCCGCATCAGAAAAACGCAGTGGCTCATGTGCTGTATGGAAATAATACGTTACTGGCTCATTGCGTAGGAGCTGGAAAGACGTTCCAGATGATCGCAGCCGGTATGGAATCAAAACGGCTGGGACTCTCACAGAAGAATCTTTATGTTGTGCCAAACCATCTGACCGAGCAGTGGGGCAGTGATTTCTTACGACTTTATCCTGGGGCAAATATCTTGGTGGCAACGAAGAAAGACTTTGAGCCGGCGAACCGAAAACGTTTCTGTTCCCGTATTGCGACAGGGGATTATGATGCCGTGATCATCGGACATACGCAGTTTGAAAAAATCCCTCTTTCAAAAGAACGGCAGATTGCCATGCTGGAAGATCAGATTGCAGATATTACGTTCTCCATTGAAGAAGCAGCACATCAGGCAGGGCAGAATTATACCATCAAGCAGTTGGAAAAAACAAAGAAAAGCCTGCAGGCGAGGATGAAAAAACTCAATGACCAGACCAGAAAGGATGATGTAGTAACTTTTGAGCAATTAGGTGTAGACAGACTGTTTGTGGATGAAAGCCATTCATTCAAAAATCTTTTCCTATATACAAAGATGAGAAATGTAGCAGGTATTTCACAGACGGATGCACAAAAAAGTTCCGATATGTTTATGAAATGCCGGTACATGGATGAACTGACAGGCGGCAGGGGAATTACCTTTGCTACGGGTACTCCCGTATCGAACAGTATGACCGAGCTTTACACTATCATGCGTTATCTCCAGTATGACACACTCATGCGTATGGGCATGGGACACTTTGATTCCTGGGCGGCAACCTTCGGAGAGACAGTAACCGCAATCGAATTATCACCGGAAGGAACGGGCTATCGTGCGAAAACACGATTTGCCCGTTTTTTCAATCTTCCGGAGCTGATCTCTATTTTTAAGGAAGCTGCGGATATTCAAACTTCGGATATGCTGAATCTTCCCGTACCGAAAGCAGAGTTTATCAATGAAGTCTTGAAGCCAAGTGAAGAACAGCAGGAAATGGTAGCAGCATTTTCGGAACGTGCAGAATCAGTAAGAGCAGGAATGGTAAATCCGACAGAGGATAACATGCTTAAGATCACCAACGATGGAAGAAAGTGTGCGTTAGACCAAAGGCTTTTGAATGAACTCCTTCCGGATGCCGAAAAAAGCAAGGTCAATACCTGTGTGGAAGATGCTTTCCAGGTATGGGAGGAAGGAAAAGCAGATCGGACAACCCAGCTGATCTTCTGTGACTTGTCCACACCAAAAGGAGACGGGACTTTCAACGTATATGATGATGTCCGGAACAAACTGACAGAAAAAGGAATCCCGAAAGAAGAGATTGCTTTTATCCATGAATACAACACGGAGGCAAAGAAAGCGGAACTGTTTGCAAAGGTACGGGCTGGACAGGTGAGAATCCTGATGGGTTCCACTCCAAAACTCGGTGCAGGTACCAACGTACAGGACAGACTGATTGCTCTCCATCACCTTGACTGTCCATGGAAGCCGTCTGATCTGGAACAGCAGGAAGGACGTATTTTAAGACAGGGAAACCAGAATGACAAAGTAAAGATATTCCGGTATGTGACGGAGAACACTTTTGATGCGTATATGTGGCAGATTTTGGAGAATAAGCAGAAGTTCATCAGTCAGATCATGACCAGTAAATCACCAGTCAGGGCATGTGAAGATGTGGATGATACCGCACTGTCCTATGCAGAGATCAAGGCACTTGCCACAGGCAATCCGTACATTAAAGAAAAAATGGATCTGGATGTGCAGGTGAGTAAGCTGAAACTCTTAAAGGCAAACCACACCAGTCAGATTTACCGTCTGGAATCCGATATTGCAAAGAATTTCCCGGTACAGATCAGTGCATTGAAAGAGCGGATTGCCGGGATGCAGGTGGATTCGCAGGTAGTAAAAAGCGTGGATTTACAGGATAATGACACGTTTGCCATGACGGTAGGGAATGTCCTTTATGAAGATAAGAAAGAAGCAGGCGAAGCGTTGATTGCTGCCTGTGCAGGGTTAAAAACCGTCAGCACCGGCGGAAAGGTCGGGGAATATCATGGGTTTACGTTATCAGCTTCCTACAATATGTTCTCCAATGCGTTTGAACTGACGATCAAAGGAAAATGCTCGTATAAGCTGGAAATCGGAAAAGACCCGGTAGGAAATATGCAACGTATCCATAACACCCTTTCTTCCATTGACAGGAAGCTGACGGAAAGTGAACAGAAATTGGAAACTGTACAACAGCAGCTTGCTACTGCACAGGAAGAGGTAAAGAAGCCATTCCCGAAAGAAGCAGAGCTGAATGAAAAGATAGAACGATTATCCGAGTTAAATGCCCTGCTGAACATGGATGAAAAGGGCAATGAGACGATTATGGCAGATGAGGATATTGGCAGAGAAGGAAGCAGCACAGACAGCAGGGATGCCGTAGAAGAAAAAGAACTTCCGGAAACAGCAGACAGAATCCATAAGCCGTCTATTCTGGAACGCTTAAAGCAGGAGAAGGCACAGCAGAATACAGCGGAATCGACCGTTACACAGAAAGCTGCAAAGAAAAAACACGAACAGGAGTTATGAAAGATTTCCCGTCAGAGTTTTCTCTGGCGGGACATAAAATGGAGGGTTTGTTTATGGCAAATAATATAGAAAAACAGTTAAAAGAAATATCGGAACGGCTAGAGCAGGGAGTAAAGGAAATCTTTACTTCGGAGAGATATACCGAATATCTGAATACCATGTCGAAGTTCCATAATTACAGCTTTAATAACACGCTGCTGATTACCATGCAGAAACCAGAAGCAACACTGGTGGCCGGGTATCAGGCATGGCAGAAGAAATTTAACCGTCATGTAAAACGTGGAGAGAAAGGAATCCAGATTATTGCACCGACACCAGTAAGAGAAAAACAGGAGATTGAAAAGATTGACCCAGATACACAGGAACCAATCATTGGTGAAGATGGACAACCAGAAACAGAGGTTGTGGAAATGATTATCCCAAGATTTCGGGTAGCGACAGTGTTTGATGTCAGCCAGACAGAGGGGGAACCAATCGCAGAACTGGAGGTGCCGGAGCTTACCGGAAGTGTACAGTTTTATGATACGTTCATGCAGGCATTGCAGAGTATTTCGCCTGTACCGATCCGCATGATGAATGTGGAAGGGGATGCAAAAGGCTATTATCACCAGACAGAAAAATATATTGCGATAAAGGAAGATATGAGTAATGTCCAGACGATGAAAACCGGAGTCCATGAAGTGAGCCACGCATTGCTGCATGACCGGGAAGTAATGGATGCGGAAGGAGTCTTAAAAGACCAGACAACAAAGGAAGTGGAAGCAGAAAGTATCGCTTACATTGTCTGCAATCATTTTGGTCTGGATACTTCAGAATATTCATTTACTTATATTGCCAGCTGGTGTGAGAGCAGGGATATGAAGGCATTGAAAGCATCAATGGATACCATCCGAAAAACATCGGCAGAGATCATCGGGAACATTGAGGAGCAGATGCATGAAATTGAGATGGAAAGACCAATCAGAGAAACATTTCATAGAGAGGATGTAATTCTGCAGCTTTCAGGCAGTATGGGTTCAGAATATGCGTATGATCTGGTTGAAAATATGACAGCAGAACAGTTGCGGGAGAACGTGAAGGAATATGTCACTTTACTGGAGCAGGAAGAGATTTCAGAGGATGAGAAATCTTTGGAAGAATTTTTGGAGGACAGAGGTGCAACGATCACAGTACTGTATGCAAGCGATGGAGTGGGAGAAAATTATCCGATTCACTTTTTTGATGTAGCGTATGATGCTGATACCGGCATTGCTTATTTTTCAGAGCTGACACCGAAAGAACAGGCAGAAATGCTGGTGGAAAAAGCGGAATTTCCGAGAACAATTTTTACAGAAGAAGGGAAAGCATTTGTAACAGAATATGCAGAAACCTTTCCCGGACAGGTAGAAAGACTGAATGATCTGGTCTGGGATATGCGGGAATCTTATGAGGAAGCCGGTACAAACTTAGTACATGAAGTGATCCAGGCTGCGAGGGCAAACTTTCCAACCAAAGAATTTCCAGAAGAAAGAGAAAGTACCATGCAGTATGCCCATAGACTGATTGAAGCGGCAGAAACCGCCAGCCATGAGAATTTTACGGAATCCCAAAGGAACCTTATCGTAAATTTTGCGTATAAGATGGATGACCGAGACGAAGTTTTGGGACTGGTAAACCGTATGCTGACAGCGAATCGGGGTGACCGAAGTGAAGTTATGAGAAGTCTTGTGCATGAAACAGAGGCACAGATGGATAACTTTCCAGATGGAAGGATTGGTTTTACAGAAATGCACGAAGCAGGAATCCGACTGGAGCATATGTATCCTCTTGAAAAAAACAGGGCAGTAGAACTGTATCGTGAAGGTGCAGAAGTTTTTATCTTACATGGAAATCCAGACAATCCAGAGCAGGCAGGACAGATTCTTGCAGAAACAGAAAATGCGATCCTGGGGCATGACGGTATCTTTGGTATTACGGAAACGGAATGGGAAGTACATAAAGAAAGAGAAGCAGCGATAGCCAGACAGGAAAAACTGCAACAGGATAGTGCAGAAAAGATTGATGAAACCTTACTTCTTCATGGAGAAAGCGGTCGTTTTGCAATCTATCAGATGGATACGGGTGGAGAGCATACTTATCAGTTTATGGGTTTTGAATCGGCTCAAAAATTAGGCTATAGCATTGATGGAAAAGACTACAGGATGGTGTATGCGGCTCCATGGACACCAACGATCACATTAGATGATATTTTTGAGAGATTTAATATCAACCGCCCAAACGATTTTCATGGACATTCTTTATCGGTAAGCGATGTCATAGTTATAAACCGGACGGCGGAAACAAAGGCTTATTATGTGGATTCTTTCGGCTTTGAGGAACTTCCGAATTTTGTACAGCAGAGAATGGAGATACTGGAAAATAATCATACCAGAGCCTATCCCCCAGTCTATAAAGGAACACTTGCTCAGGCAATGGAAGAACGGGATGTAGATGCCTATCTGGATTCCAGAAAGTTAAATATTGATTGTAAGAAAGCAATCGAGGAAGCAATCGCATTAAAATTTGACGGACTGCATTTAGAGGAAGATGCCGCAATGCAAGTGTTAGAGCAGTTTGGAGAAGAGCGTATGACGTTTGTTATGGCAAATACGCTCCGGGAACTTTCTTATGACGGCAGATTTTCCAGACAGAACAAAGACTGGGCAGAGCATATCGAAATCCCGGAAAATATCAATCAGGGAAAGAATCTGAATCAGGATTATGTGATAGAAAGCCACCCAGCGGTGTTAGATGGATTTATTGATATGGCAAGGGCAGAGATCCGTATGCAGAAGATTGAACAGGCATTGGATGAAGCGGAAGTCACCATTACAGAAGATACCAGAGGATTTGAAGCAGATGGACATGCGGGAACCTGGCATACGGTGGATGAAAGAGCGTATGCAGGGGAGAAGTTCTTCTTCATGGAACATGATGAGTATGGTTCAGATGTGGCAGGGATTATCGTATCGGAACATGGTCAGCTTGTAGCCGAAGATCTCTGGAATGGGTATGATGCCGGAGCATTGGAAGCTATTTCAGAGTATCTGCAGGAGAAAGAAATTTCTGTGGAAGAACTTATGCCGGAACTGGAACCGGATGAACTGGCATATAAGATTGACGATAGGTATTTTGCAATCCAGAGAACAGAGGAAGGCTATGATTATACCTTTTATGCTTTGGATTACGATGAGATCGACGGTGGTGCTTATAACAATCCTGATATTTCTATGCGGCAGGCAATGGAAGATATTCTTGAAGATGAAGATATGTCCCTAGAAAATGCAGTTCCCGTTGATTATGAGGATTTGATGGCAGAAGTGGAAGAAGCAGGCGAACGACAGATGCAGCTAGCACAGTTGTTAAAGAATTGTCCACCAAGTATTTTTGAGGATTATGACCGGGAAAGAGCAGTGGATACCTGTGAGGGAATTGCAATGCAGTTTACCAAGAGCAAAGGGTATCTGACCGTACAGGCAACGGAAGAAGGCTATTTTTATATTTTTTATGATTCTGACCTGCACGAAATCCATTCCAATGATTATGACGATCCAAAAGTATCTGTTCAGAAAGCTACTTATGAAATCCTGAAAAGTGAAAGAATGGATGATATGGAATGTATCAAAGTGGACTATAAAGAATTTGAGGCAATGACCATCCAACATTCCAAAGACTTACTGCAGGCAGGTGAACTTCGTGCGACTTCTGAGATTGGAAGAGATGAGGTTGCATTAAATGGTCTTAGCAGGGCAGAAGTGGAACGGGGTGTCTTGTATCACGCACAGGGCATTCTGGAAGATATGGGATTAGAAAATGAAGTAGAGCTGCTTGCAGCAAGGGTGCATGGTTCCAGAAGCAGAGAGGAACTTTACAGAGATGATTCTGACCTTGATGTGGTGATTTCTTATCGTGGCAATATCCGGGAGGACAGTTTCTTCAATGAATTAAATGCTCATGGTATAGCAATGGCAGGTATTAAGGTGGACATCAATCCTATCGCAGAAGAAAGAATCACTCTGGCAGAATATATGAAAGAGTCAGAAGCCTATCTTGATCAGAAGGAAATCGAAAAGCTTGCGGTGGATTTAGATAATTTCAGCTATGAATATGACACTTACGAATATAAAGATACCGTTGAGAACAGGGAAGAACAAGTGGAGAAAATCACAGAGGACATTTTGAATCAGAAAACAGGGTGTTTAAAGGACTGGCTGGTTGAAGTATCGGAAGAATCTGACATAGACAGTGATGTGATAACTGCCCGGTCATTACTTTCCCGTCTGGAAAATGCAGAAAACTTTTCTATCTTTACCAGACAACCAGAACAGGAACAGCCAGAAGCTACGATTACTTTTTATGTAGCAGAGTGTATGGAGTTTCCGGTCATGGGAGAATACCATAATAATCTTACTCTGGAAGAAGCGATTAAGATTTATGAAAGTATTCCGGCAGATCGACTGCATGGAGGCAAAGGGATTGGATTTGACCTGCAGGATGGGGATGAAGATTATTCCGGAGAATACGAACTGATGAGTTGGGACAGAGTAGACAGGGAACTGATAGATATGATTCCGCATTATAAAGAAAGCCCATTGGTACAGAAAGCAATCAATGATATGGAAAAATATCTGAATGAGAAACATGGAAAAGTGCAGGAAGCAGAACAGACTGTGGAAGTGAAACAGGAAGTTCCAGAAGCACCAGTCAAGAAAGAATCCGTATCAGTAGAACCGAACCAGACACAAAAGAGAGAGCCTGCAAAGGGTGAAAAAGGGGAACTGAAAAAATCTGTGCTGCAGTCGTTAAAAGAGTTCCAGGCAAGAGCAAAAGCACAGGAGCAGAAAGAAATGACAACTGAAAAATCCAAAGCACGTAAGAAGGGGGATGTAGAATTATGATGGATCTGGCAATGAACTTTGATACAGACGAATGTTTAGTGACCGCAATGTTTGATAAAGGCAACCGAAATGATACGATGGAAGCCATCGACAATATTATTCCATTTCTGAAAGGGGATGCGGATATGATCGGGCTTGTCTGCAATACCATAAGAAAGCTGTTCTGCATGAGCGATGAAGGCTATGAGATTTTTCTTATGGATCTGGAAGATTATAAAGCGGAACTGGAAGAGGAGGACGAGGAATGAGTACAAGTCAGTGTGCAGTATATCAGGTAAAAGAAACACCAGAGTACCGGGATGTTCGTTTCCGTTCTTATGAAAAGCTGAGAAGCGAAGGAAAGAGCGTCAGCATTGAGAACTATCAGCAGGTGTACATTGGAAGAATCCAGCCGGGGGAAACTCCGGCGGATATAAAAATACGCCTGCAGAAACAACGACCGAAGAATTTCAAAGGTCATTCCATCGGATGCAGCAATGTTCTGGTAATTACGGACGAGGGAAAAACCACAGCTTACTATATTAATAAAGACGGATTCATCATTGTTCCAGAATTTCTCACAATCAAAAGTTCCTCTGATACCAGACTTTCCATTGATACAACCGGATATGAAATCGAAGGAAAGAAAGGTACATGGCTTGCCCAGGATTATATTTTGATGAGCGAGAAGAAATGGTTTCTGATGGAACATGAAGAGTATGGGACAAGAGCCGCCTATGTGATTCTCAGTGAAGATGGAGCAGTAGTTATGAATGACTGTTACAATGGCTTTGACGAAGAAGCAAGACGGAACATTCAGAACTTTATGCAGCAACAGGCAGCAAAAGAACAGGAACAACAAAGACAACAGCAGGTGCAATCACAAATGCAACCGAATCAAACACAACAGCCACCAGAACAGCAGAAAAAGAAACCAGAGCTGGCAAACTGGCAGAAGGTCATGGACAACGGAGAATATCTTCGCAGTGCAGAGATGGCAGAAGAAGCCAACTACAATATGATTGATGGACTGATGAACAATACTCCAAAGAAAAAAGATAAAAATGCTCCCCGGAGATCAGTGTTGAAACGACTTCGCAAGCATCAGCAGAAGATAGCCAGTCAGGGAAAAGGACAACCACAGCAACAAAGAGCAGTGGAAGAAGAGATGGAAAGGAAGAAGAAGTAATTTTCAACGGAAGTGGTCTTGCTACTTATGTGGCAGGGCCATTTTTGTGTTGAAAAAATTATTGATGATTACTATGGTGGTATTTTTAACTTGACAAAATATCAAATTGATACTATCATAATGATAATATCAAAAAAGAAAGAGGTAGTGATTATGAAAAAGAAAGTAGAAACTTTGAGGGAAAATGAGGAGTATGTGAAGGCATATGATGATTCAAAGTTTGAAAAACCATCAGTCACTGCAGATATAGTAATTTTTGAAGTGTTTGATAGTGAGGAAAATAATTATAGAAAAATAGCAGATAAGAAATTGAAAGTTCTTTTAATTCAAAGAGGTGTAGAACCATTTAAAGACTGTTATGCCCTTCCAGGCGGTTTTGTACGTTCTGGGGAAACAGTAAGTGAAGCAGCGGAAAGAGAATTGCAAGAAGAAACAAATTTAAGTTGTAATTTTTTAGAACAGTTTGGTATTTATAGTAATCCGGATCGTGATCCAAGAAGATGGGTAATCACTAATGGATTTATGGCTTTAGTTGGTTCAAATCATGAAGAAATTAAAGCCGGAGATGATGCATCAGCTGCAAAATGGTTTGATATTTCTTTCAAAGAATCTGGCGATGAATGGCTATTATGTTTAACACATGAAGAGGATAAAATCTGTGCAAGATTGAAAGAGACTACGTCTCAATGGGATGTTAAAAGAAAATTTGTAACAGTAGAAAGTAATGATATTGCCTTTGATCATCAACTTATTATAGCAGATGCTATTATACAACTTCGTAAATGGATTACAGAAACACATATTGCGTTCCGACTTTTACCGGAAAAGTTTACATTAAGAGAATTACAACAGATTCATGAATCTGTTTTAGATACAAAGTTATTAGTACCAGCATTTCGGAGAAAAGTATCTTCGCTTGTCGAGGATACTGGTGAAATGACGGGGGAAGCAGGACATAGACCGGCAGTGTTATATAGAGAAAAAATACAGGGAGAAAACAGAAATGAATAGAATGTTAATTGTTGGGAATGGTTTCGATTTGGAACATGGTTTAAAAACAACATATTGGGATTTTAGAGAATATCTAGAAGAAAATCACTTGGATTTTTTAATTGCGTTTGAAAAAATGTATAATTTTTATCCGATTGATTTTGGAGATCCATATGTAGGGAAAGATGCTCAAAGAAAGAGAGAAGAAACTGTGTATAATATGCTTTGGGAAAAATTTGAGGAATTGATGGGAAATCCTGATATTGGAAGTATGATAAATGCATCTGAATGTATTCTGGATGATTTAAATTTAGATGGCGGAAATATCGGAATTGAAGATACAATGGATGATTATTGGGAAAATGAATATGGATTTATACAACAATTTCCAGACTACGTAAAAGAATGGATAGAGCAAATATCTACAGATAATGTTAAAGCAAGAAAAAAATCTTTGATAAATGATAACGAATGTATCTGCCTGAATTTTAACTATACGGATACTCTTGAAAATGTATATCATATTGAAGATGTATTTCATATCCATGGAAGTGTTTGCGAAAATTCTTGGGTAGATCCTATTATGGGACATTGTACTCGAAAGGGTATAGAAGAACATAAAGAAGCTGCTTATAAAGCAGGGGAATACTTTGACGAAGGCGAGGAAAGCATTCATAAGGCTATTGCTAGATTTTTAGAACCTATTAATAAAGATACCGATGAAATTATAAAAAACAATCAGAGTTTTTTTGCTCAGCTTTCTGAAATTGATTCTATAACGATCGTTGGATGGTCCGCAGGGAGTGTAGACATTCCGTATCTGAAAAAAGTATCAGAAAGTGTTAAATCTGAAGCAATCTGGCATGTTTATTGGCATGATAAAAAAGCAGAAGATATGTTAAAAAATGCTTTTGATGAAGTTGGAATTGCTCTTGAATATAGAGATTTCAAATCAGATACAAAGTTTTGGGATTGATTATTTAACTAGGCATGAAGTGGGAGGCAGAGAGTTATGAGTAAAATAGTATATAATGGTGATAGCTGGTTATTTCCAAATCAGCCCTTTAAGACTCATGATATTTCGTATGATGATATTCAATATCTTTTAAATTGTGCGAATATAGATGATCAGTGGGCTGAAGATGTGCAAAAAATGGTGCAAGATAGAGATGAACATCCAGAAAAAAGAGGGGATTTTATAATTGATGAATTTCGTATCATGAATGCAAGTGGGACCACAATTTTATTTCCATATGGAGATAGAATCATTACTTTTTGTAGTAAGAGACAATTTTTTCGAGGCGAGAATCAGGATTTTCCATGTTCTATTCCGTCATTAAGAAGAAAAACTATGGGAATGTCTAAAAAACAAGAAGAATTAATGAGGACAGTTGCTAATATGAGAATTTGGCAATTTAGAAAATTGCTCTGGAATAATATTAATGTTGTCCCTTATTGGGAGGCAAAATTAAGTGATGTAAATTATAAAGCACTGGCACAACATTACGGATTTGATACAAATTTATTAGATCTTACGAATGATTTTAGAATTGCATTATTCTTTGCTACATGTAAGTATATTCCAGAACAGGATTGCTTTAGACCATTAACGGAACAGGAAATAAATGAAAATTATAAATACGGGATTATTTATCATGCTCCTAACTGGGTAATAGATTTTATTAGCCCTGGTGGAAGTTCAGAATGGCATTTTCATCATATGAATGATGAGGATCGTTGGTATGGATTGGATAATGGCGATCTTGATGGTATGGCTTTTCAGATTGGATATCAACCGTTAATGAGATGCCATCATCAGAGTGGATATGTATATCCACTTAGATACGGGATACCATTGAATGAGGACCGAAGATTTGAAAGAATGCGATTTAAGCAATCAGTAGAACTTTCACAACGGGTGTTTAAAATGATGGATGGAGGGAAAAAAGTTTTTCCGCAAGAAGGAATTACGGAAATTAGAGATATTTTAATTCAGATACAAAATACCAAGAGATTTTCATATGATGACTTAATGCTTGCTTATGATATGGATATGGTAAATAAAGAATTATTTCCAATGGTTGATGATGTAAAGAGGAAATTAGAGGAACAAGGTTATTATATTGGAGATGATGAAATACAATATTTGCTTGATGAAAAGGCATTAGAGTCTGTTAATGAAAAATATGATGGAAAAGATCTTTTAAAGCCAGTAGGGGGAAGATTACATTTTAAATCGGAGGATAAGCGGTATAGAGATGAACGCTGTATGGAAATCTATGGGAAGATGATTTGAGAATTTAAGTTGGGGGAGGAATTATAGATGCCATATATTTTAACGAAGTTTTTTGAAAAAAAGAGCTATCAAGAAGATTTTATAAAAGGAAATTTTTATTTATCAAGTTTGGCTACGTTTACAAAAACTTATGCAGAACGAGGATTAATGGAAGCAGCTGCTCAGGGGGATAGATATGCAAGGGAGATTTTAAAGAAGCAAAGAAATAAAAGTCAAAGAGATGTTTTAGAAGGAACAATTGCCAGTATTCCGCCTAGTCGAGCTAAGGAGTTCCCAGCTGATATGAGATCGGTTATGTGTACAGATATGATGATACGAGCATTGGGATATGATTATTGTAACGTAATGTGTTTTTGTAAAATGGAGTATCGTCAGCAAATAGTTAAAGGAAAAATGAGCATTGCTTGGCATGAGTCTAATATGAAGGATTTTGGTGAGTATGCGATAATAGTAAAAAATCCGAAGGAATTTATTAGAAGACTTGATAAGGCAATTAGTAATAAAAATTATCAATATATTTGTGGAGATGTGAATTATCATCCGATGACATTAAATAATAAACCTGTAAACAATAAGCATTCTATGACTCTTGGCTTAGATAAGCCTATTATAGTTAAAGATTTTTTGAAACGTAGCAAGAAAATAGATTATGATGCTTTTGATAAGTGTGACTCTTACAAAAATCAGAATGAATGGAGAATTGCAGTAAATAATGGGGTAGCTGATGAACAGCCATTGAGAATTAATGTTGGAAATTTATCGGATATTATTGAAAAGGTAGATCGTAGAGATTTAGCAAACAAAATGAGAGAATTATTTTTAGGTTTTGAAATTTTTTCAATAGAAAAAGGATATTATGGAAATATTTCAAGAGCTGAGATGAAAGAAGCATTTTATTGTCTGGGAGAAAACAAGGGAAATATTATGGTTAATATCGGATAAGATAAAATATTATGAAGGGACTAGATTTATTGATGGATTTAGGAAAGGTAAGCAAAACAGAACACAAAGTAAATAATGAACATGTTCCATCGACAATACAGCCAGATACATTGTTTACTTTTACAACAGAATTTAAGTGGTTGATTTCAATGCTAAAAAATAAAATGATTTCGCCAAGATACTGCTCTGAAGATATTGAGTATTTGAAAATAGATGGTATTAAAAAAATGGCATATCCTATGAGATGCTTTTGTGATATTAGTCTTCGGAAATTAGATTATCATATGAGTTGGTATGGTAATTATGGAATTGCTTTTGAAAAGAGCTGGGGAATGCAAAATGATATTCAGCCAGTTCATTATCTAAATGAAAATTCTACTTTGCGCAAAGATATATCAGACGCATTTCAAAGAATACTTAGAGCGGAGGCTAAAGAAGAAACTGAAACACAGATAATGTTAAAGGACTACCTGATTCATGAACTTATGTTTTATAAACCGTATCAGGGGGATTTTGTAAATAGAAATACCAATGAAAAATCAAAAAAATGTTTTTGTGATGAATGTGAATGGAGATATATCCCTGATGTTAGAAAGATTGGTCTGCAACAGGCGATTCCGGATTATGAGATACCTAATACAGGCTTATTGACTACATATAGTAACAGCATGGATGGGGTGGCTGAAGTATCGTTATGCTTTGATTATAAAGAAATAAAACATATTATTATTCCAACATTGGATGAATACAGACAACTGGTTGAAAATATAGATTTGTGGGAATTGCACGATGAGAAATATGACATTTTATCGAAAATAATAGTTTGGGAACGATCAAGAGGTGATTTTTAATGTTTGCAAGTTTTAATGATGTATTTAAGGGTAAATCTTTACGCGAAAAAAAAGTACCGGATGTAACACTTAAATATTTGAGTAATAACCTTCCTAAGGGGGTTAAGTATGTTTCGGATGAACATGGAAATTTAACGATTACATCGTCGGATGGATCTGCGGTAACATTTGGAGGTTTTAATGTTACTGTTACAGATGAGATGCGGTCTGTATTGGGAAAACAGTGTTCTGCTGCACAGATTGCAAAATATGCCTATAATACACAGAAAAAAATTGAAATGAATTTAAAAGAAGATGGAATGATAATTGTAAATGGAGAACGTATGCCGGTTGAAAAATTTGCTTATAATATGTTTGATAATTTTTCATATATAAATAGTAAATTTTACATGATACCGCCTAAATTTCCAGAACCTTTTGAACTAGAGTTAGGATGTGAGAAATATAAAAGAAAATTGACTTTTCAGAGAGTGCCCTATGCTAGTTTAGATAAAAGTAAATTTCAATCTGTAAATGGAGATCCATTAAGGATGGAATTTATAGTATGTGAAGAAGATTATTCAGTTAAAATGACATTAGGATTTGATTTGAAAAAAGCAAATACAGTTAAGGATATTGTAGAGACTGTTTTTATTTATAATGCATATTGTGATGGAAAAGGTTTACTTATGGGAAATCCTGTTGGCGGAGGGAAAGATAAAGTAGAGGATAAAAAGTTTGATGAAAATAGTGCGAGATTTTGGGAAAAAGTTCTTGAAATTGAAGAAAAACTCAATTTAAATTTTATTCCGCCAAAGGATGATATTGAGTTTGAAACAATATGCATGGTTGAGCAGTTATATCAAAATCTTATATGTAAGAAGCCTATTAAAAAAAGGGATATTGCTACATCTATTACATCAGATATGAATATGAGAGAGGGGATAAATTTAGATGATTTAATTGGAAAACAGATTTTTTTTCAGTATAATGCAACCACTACCTTTGAATTATTTGAAATGCAGTTTTCTCTACCATCTATCGTAGGAATTTTTAACAGTATATTTGAATCATATGAAATTTTAGATAATAAGACAAAGGTTATCTTAGGCACAAAAGACAAAGGTCAAAAACCATTTACTGCTATTTTATGTTTTGCGAGTGATAGTGATATGAATGAGTATGTGAAAGAAAACCCTGATTGTTATGAGAATATATTATCAAAAGCAAAATTTCCACAAGATTATTTGGAGTAGAACTGTGTCAGAGAAGAACATAACATTAAAATTGCTATGGTAACATAAAAGACTCCCACATGACATGTAGTGTGTTTCATGGGGAGTCATTTTTGTCTCGTTATGCGGTCTTCTGTACAGCCAGAGCTTTGATTTCTTCTAAGGTCAGGTCTGTAAAAGCGGCAATATCTTCGTAAGTGAGTTTACCGGAAGCCAGCATACGCTTAGCAATTTCAATGCGTTCAGCTTTTCGCATATTTTCCATTTCTCTGCACATAGTCAAAACTCCTTCCTCATCTTCTTTAAAATAACGTACCCGGTCAGCAAGTATTTTATAATACATATCTTTTGGATCGGTACAGGAAAAATCGTACATTAGTTTTCCAAGTTCTGTTTCATCTTTGATTTGGGAATTTACATAAATAATATGAGCTTCATCGCCAAATGGTTCACCGGTTTCTTGGATGATGCGGTCAATATGATAAATTGGAAGCCCGGCTTTTAATACATCATTTTCAGTAATAAAAATTACATAGGTTTCAGTGAGGGCATCATATTTATCGCCAGCTTCAGTTATATTGGCATCTATAAGACTGCTATTATATCTTGCACGTTTTGCACCGGCACCACGATCACTTCTTTGAATTTCTATATTATAAGAGCGGTTATTGGTATCGACAGCTAATATATCCAAGCGAATAGAACGTCCTTGTAAATTTTTTATATCGTATTGTCCCTGTGCAGATTGTACTTTAAGGTCATGCCTTTGCAAAATAATTTGAAGCAGAAATTCCGCACATGCCTTATCTTCAAAAACTTTACTCATAAAATCATCATCTAAAAGACGGAACCCTCTAAGGCGTTGTAAATCTTCTTTATGCTTTTGTTCAAAATTCAGTGTTTCTTCTGTATTATTCATTGTAAAAACACCACCTGCTTTCCTTTAGAATGGAATATAGTAAACATGAATTTCTATATCATTATTTTAACATGGCAAATAGTAATCCTCAATACCCGAATTTTGAAACGACAAATGCCGATGAAAAATAACAGCCTATAAATCTTTTTCATTTTCAATCTGTTGTTCCTGCTCGTGATTCTTCCCAAGGATCATATTAATATTGGAAGACGCGGTACGAAGCTCCCGTTCATAATCCCGGTGGTTAGAAAAATCTTCCCGTTGTGTATCTCGCAATTCAATAAGCCGGTCTTTTTCAGCATAGAGGGCTTTCATGGAAGGCAGCTTACTTCCGGCAGATTTTTCTTTCAGCGTTCGGAGAGCTGTATCATAAAGGGAAAGCTCTGCCCGGTGTTCTTCGTAGAATTTATCCTTATTGCGGCTCTTACGGTAGTCTGCATATATGTTTTTGTATGCAAGGTACTGTCCGGTAAAATGTATTTGTTCATTCACATCTTTAAGTTGTTGTTCTGTATCTTTTAAAGATTTTCTGGAAACACTGGTCTGATCGGATGCCTGGTCAAGTGCTGCATGGAAATCTTCAAGAGAGTCGTATCCATGTTCCTGGATATAGGCAACCGTCTGAGCCATCTGTTTCAGATTGGAGAGTTTGACTTTTTGAGCATAGGCTTCACTCTGCTGTGCTTTGATACAGGTCTGTAAATCTATCACAAGCCGGAGATCTGATTTTATGAAAATGAACGGTACAGGAATATCGGAAGCATCAGGAGAAAGTGCTGTCGGCAAATCTTTCACAGTGTTTGGAACTTGTGGTTCTTTAAATTTCATTTTCCTATCAGAGAGTGATTTTGCATTTTCCTTAAATGTCTGTAATAGAAAATCCTCTTCATATCGTGTTCCGAGATTTCGTCCAGTGATATATTTTTTTCTGCCTGGATGAAGATAGCTATACCGGTTTCTGCTGATCTTGAAGATGATATGATATTTTTTATCGAGGATTTGTGCAAACTCTTCTGGTGACTTGGCGGTGCTTGCAGCATCATCAATAGCATCCCGGAGAAACTGTTTCTCTGTTTGATAGCGAGTCTCTTTTGGTGTGATACCATCTTCAAGCATTTTCTGGTTGAGCTTATCAAGTTTTTCCTGTCCACGACGCTGTGCCCAGTATTCTTTTTCCGTGATTTTTCTTTCAGCAGGAGAGAGCAAGTCAACTTGATGCAGGCCCTCTTTCTGACACATGTCCATAACATCTTGTTTTAAGTGAGCAAGGTAGGCTGTGCTTAGGTGGTGTTTATATCCGGCTTTTGATTCACAGTCAAATTCCATATAGGGTTCTTGGGGTACGTCATATTTCCGAAGGCTGTTGATCACAATATGTACATGGATATTGCCGCTTTCATTATGACCGTCTGTATGTGTGCAGACTAAAGCCTGATGACCGGGAAAGTTCTTCTTTGCAAAAGTTAGTCCCAGCTGCTGTGCCCGTTCACCAGTCAGTCCACATTCCTCTCTGTCTTTTGGGTCAAAGCTGATAATGTAATGATGAGACTTGATCTCATTGAAATTTTTATTTTTGTGGTAATAGCTGTTTAGTTCCTGACATTCAGATGCAAAGGTAAAAGGATCACAGTTCAGACCATCCAGGTAATATTCATCTCGTAATATCATATGCCCCTCATCATCGAGGATTGGCTTTTGGGTGTATTCATTATGCTGAAAGATGAGATACCGTTCAGATTCTCCATAGTCAGCATTTTTGCTTGCGATATGTTTAATCACTGCCACGGAAATCACCTGCCATTCTCATCACTTCATATTTCATTTCATAAATATCCCGGAGAGATTTTTTTATCTCTGTTCTCATTTCTGAGGAGATAATTCCACCCTGATTAAAATATCGGGCAATCTGATTGAGGTTGCTTCCTATCTTACCTAATTCCCCAATCAGTCTTTTTATTTCTGGAACATCTGCAGTGATTTCATATTTGATAATAACATTCTGACTGTTCAAGGCATTTCGGATAAAATCAGAAACAGTCATGTTTGTTGCAGTGGCTCTTTCCAGAAGAATCTCATATTCCGTTTCATTCATACGCAGGTGAACATCTTTAGTTTTGGTAAGTGCTTCATCTTTTTTTGGTCTTGTCATTCAATGCTCCTTTCTGCATAAAGGTTCCGCATAGGAAAGAAAAAATCACAGCTTGCTGTGAAAGCAAGTGATGGAAAATCATCACGCTGTGACCATGTAAATGGGAACCAATACGCATATCTTTGATTGCGGTCGAGGGTATGGGGAAACGAAATCCCCATCAAGTTGCAAGTGGCCAGTAACCCCGGATAGGGTTATTGTGCTACATTGCGAAACTTGCTCTAAGAGAGAATCCCTTCCCATAATCATGCGTGGGAGACATCAAAAAGACAGGTAAAAATATAAAAAAATAAAAAAAGTGAAAATTCATCTGACATTTTGCCCTCTGCCAGCTGTGATTAGTAGAAAAAGAGAGATCACAGGAGGTAGCCAGATGAAAAAAATAGAAATGCCTACACTGGAAGAATTGCAGGAAATGGCAGCAGTGGACATCCGTACCGTAGATAGAAGTACGTTAGTAGAGCTGGATGATGTGGAGATTCATGAAGAATTACCGCAGGCAGAAAGAATTGCAGATTATATCAAGCAGATTAAAAATCCGTATTGCTATAAATCACATGGGGTAGTTGTGAAGATCAGCTTTGCAGGAAAATGCTCTCTGGAAGAAAGCCTGAGCAGATGTATCTCCATGTAAAAGAAAAATCGTCCAGAAAAAATAATCGAAAAAAGAAAGAAAAAGGTATGGTAGTAATCCAGAAGTTATGTTAATATGGATGTGGGTCAAAATTTAAAAGCATTCAAGGAGCCGTGAATTTCTTGGTTTACACCGCCACAGAGCGAGTAAAGTAGGAGGTTGATGGCTTTATGTATTTCAATCAAAAGTCTATTTTAGCAGCGGATTATCTCCGGTTATCCAGAGAGGATGGAGACAAACTGGAGAGTGACAGCATCCGCAATCAAAGAAGTCTCATTAACGATTTTGTAAAACAGCACAAAGAGATTCAGCTGGTCGAGGAATATATCGACGATGGATACAGTGGAACGAACTTTGACCGTCCAGCATTTCAAAGAATGCTTGAGGATGTGAAAAGGAAGAAGATCAACTGTATCATCGTAAAAGATTTATCCAGATTGGGAAGAAACTACATTGAAACAGGAAGGTATCTGGAAAAGATCTTTCCATTTATGGGTGTACGGTTCATCGCAATCACAGACCATTATGACAGTGCTGCAGGATCGGATGATGCAGATCAGATCATTGTTCCGTTTAAGAATCTTATCAATGATGCTTATTGCAGGGACATCTCAATTAAAATCCGAAGTCAGTTAGATGTAAAAAGGAAAAACGGGCAGTTTATTGGCAGCTTTGCAGCCTATGGATACTTAAAAGATCCAGAAGATAAGAACCATCTTATTGTTGATGAATATGCGGCAGATATTGTACGGCTTATTTTTAATCTGAAAATAGATGGGTACAGTTCACAAAGAATAGCAGCCCGGTTAAATGAAATGGGAGTTTTGCCGCCATTGGAATATAAGAGAAGCCGGGGGATGAATTATAACAGTGGATTCCGTTCCGGTTCTGATCCTAAATGGGCAGTCACTTCCATCAACCGTATTTTGCAGAATGAACTTTACATAGGCACAATGGTTCAGGGCAAAAACCGAAAGGTCAATTATAAGGTGAAGAAAAGTTCTCCTATCGCAAGAGAAAACTGGATTCGTGTAGAAAATACACATGAAGCAATTATTCCGGAAGAGAGTTTTCAATATGTACAAAGTCTGTTGGAAATAGATACCCGGATCGCTCCGAAAAGAAAATCCGTTTATTTGTTTTCTGGATTTGTACGTTGTGGGGACTGTGGTGAGAACATGGTCAAGAGAAGCACAACGAAAAAAGGAAAAAAATACTGTTATTATCATTGCTCCACTTATAAGAACAAAGAGGGATGCAGCTCTCATCTGATCAGTGAAAAAATGATTTATGAAGTTGTCCTGGATTCTATAAAAAAGCAAATCACATTATTGATTGAAGCAGAAAAAATCATACAGAAAAATGGAATGGATACTTATAAGAAAGTGGAGAACCGGTCATTAGAACAGCAGTTAATGGCACTTTATGAGGAAGTGGAAAGATATAAAGACTTAAAGGCGAGACTGTATCAGGATATGGTAGACGGTATTGTCAGCAGAGAAGAGTACCATGAATATAATCAGAGATTCACAGAGAAGATGCAGAAAGCAGAAAAGGCAAAACAGGAAACGGAAGAGAAGAAAGAAAAGTTATCTGCGGAAGAAAAACGGATGCACCCATGGATAGAAGATTTCAAAAAATATAAAAATATCCAAAGCCTTGACCGGAAAGCAGTTGTTACATTGATAGAGCAGATCATTGTATATAGCAAGGAGCAGATTGAGATTCAGTTCAAGTATAGTGACGAGATGCAGGAAATGATAGAAGCAGTGCAGATCATACGTGAGCGGCAGGAACGGAAAGGAGAATTTGTATGCGGTGCGTAAGTTATACCAGAACGACTTCCTGTAAAGAGGACGGAAAGATTCCGGCGGATATTATAAAACAGCAGGACCAGCATATACAGGAATACTTGAAAAAACAGGGATGGACATTATCTGCAAAGTATTGCGACAGAAAAAAAGATACAGAAGAGAACACAGTTTTTGAAGAACTGACAAAAGATGGGATCAACCGCAAATTTGATATGGTAGTTGTAGACAGCATTGACAGATGCGGAAGGACAATATCCTGTGCAGATGATGTCTTAGTAAAAACATTTGTCCCGGCAGGAATACATTTTGCAGTTGTACAGGACGAATTTATCAGCATTGGAAAAACGAAAGAAGAATTATATGAATATATAAAGAAAGCTAGGTATGCGGCAGTTCAGTTAAAAGGCATGAGAGAGTATGCAGTCAGAGAACAGCTGGAGGGACTTTATACCGTGCATGATGAAAAGTATGGATACATTCTTTCTGATGACCGCAGGGAATTGCTTATTGATGAAGAAGCGGCAGTTGTTGTGCGGGAGATCTTTCAGATGGTATTAGATGGTATGCCGATTGCAAATATAGTGAAAATTTTAAATGACAGTGGAATAGAATCTCCGATGGTGCATAATGCACGAGTCGGTCATAAGGTATGGCCGACATATGACAATAAATGGTTATTCTGCTCTGTAAAGAGAATCCTTAGATGCACAGCGTATGCTGGTTACTGGCAAAAGACGATCAACAAAAAAATTTGTACACTTCCTATAGCTCCTATTTTGGAAGAAGGCATGTTTGAAAAAGTGCAGGAGATTCTCGATAAGAGAAAGAAGCCAAGAAATACAAGACCAGGTAAAAATGGATTATTTGTAAAAAAGATATTTGATGCCGAGACAGGAAGAAAAATATCACAGAGAAATTTTAAAACGGGGGAAACGGTTTTTCTTTTCGCAAGTGGGACGAATCAGCTTCCAAGAGATAAAAGTACCTACATTTCTTTTGAAACCGTGATTGCTGAAGTAAGAAAAGCCATACAAAGAGAAATGGAACTGGCAGAACAGATAAAAAAGAAGCTGTCAGCCAGAGAAGCAGAATCAGAAAAATATGAATGGTTGAAGCAGTATTCACAAAGAGCGTGGACAATCTTTGAAGAGATGGAGCAAGTGGAAAAAGAGCGTATTCCATTATATCAGAACTACCAGACAGGAAAAATCAATGAAGAAGAATATCTGGTGGGAAAAGAAGAAATACGGGATCAGCTTAGTATGTATGATGGAGATTTCAGTGAACTTATGAAAGAGGTATCCGTTATCGAAAAAGCATATAGCAATAAAAATGAATGGTTAGAGACTTTTAAGAAAGAGAATCTTCCGAAAGAACTACAGCCAGAGCATATCAATAAATGGATTGAGAAAGTATTGATAAGAGATTTTAAAGAAGTGCAGGTATGTTTATCCAGGCAGGAATGGAAAAAATACTTTCCAGCAGAATGGATGGAGGAATAGGGATGGCAAGAAAGAGCAGAAAAAACAGAAACGTAGAATCTAATATACAAACGGTTGTCAAAAAAGAAAACTTACTGGATACGGCTGCGTATATTCGTCTGTCTGTTGAAAACGGAGGAAATGAAACGGATGAAACATTAGTTGTGCAGCAGATGCTTGTAGAAAGATTTATAGAAGAGCATCCGGATCTGAGACTGGAAGAGGTATACATTGATAATGGATTTACAGGCACAAATTTTGAACGTCCTGGATTTATGAGATTAATGGAAGATGTTCGTTCTGGAAAGGTGCAATGTATCGTTGTAAAAGATTTATCCAGATTCGGCAGAGACTATCTGGAAACAGGATATTATCTGGAGACTATATTGCCAAAGTTAAATGTACGCTTTATTGCGATTACAGATGATTATGATAGCTCCAGAAAGGAGGACAGGGAAAATATAAGTGTTCCCATCAAAAACATGGTAAATGCCATGTATGCAAAGGATATGTCTAAAAAAATCCTGGCGGCAAAGGAAGCACAAAAGCGGAACGGAAATATCACGTTATCTAAGGTTGCATTTGGCTATGTCCGTTCTGAGGATAAAACAAGACAGGTCGTAGATGAAACGGTTGCCCCGGTTGTGCGTATGATATTCCAATGGACATTGCTGGGAGTCAGTAAGAGAGAAATTGCTGACAGGCTGAACCTGTTGGGAATTGCGACACCCGGACAGAAAGAAAAAAGAAAGATAGCAAGAGTGCCACTTGAGGAGACAAAGTGGAATGGAGGAACTGTCAGAAAAATATTAGAAAATCCAACCTATACAGGAGATATTGTCACAGGAAAATTGAAACAATCTTTGTACAAAGGAGTGAAACAGTATCGTACAGTACCAGAAGAGTGGGATGTGCAGAAAGATATGCATACTCCGCTGGTTGCGAGGGATGATTATGAGGAATTGCAGGAAAGCAGAGAAGAGATTCATAAGGTAACGAAGAAACGCCAGTCCAGATGTATGAAGGACAGAGAAAAGTATCAGGATAGTTTTCCGGGAATGGTCCGATGTGGCGAGTGTGGGAACGTTATGTATTTCAGACGATATACTCATAATTATACAACTAATGAAAAAATGGGAAGCGATTACTATTGTGGGAATGAACAATGTTCCAGAAATTTGATAGAAGGAAACTTACTCAAGATCCTTGTGATGGATCAGATCCAGATTTTGATCAAAAGTATGTGTGACAGAAAATTGCTTTTGCAGAAAATGAAAAGTGCAACAAAAGAAAACAATATTTTTTATAAAGCAGCGGCAAAGGTAAGGACATTGGAGCGTAAGATCGCACAGACGGAAGAACGCAATACAAGACTATATGAAGATTATGTAGCAGGTGTTGTGGATAAAGATGATTTTGATATGATGAAGGAACGCTATATAGGGGAACTCCAAAATCTCCGGGAAGAGCTTCAGGTACAAGAACAGAATCAAAGAATCTTGGAAAAGAAAGCAAACCGATATATGGATATGGTAAATCATATGGAAAAATATCTGGATAAAAGAGAATATAATGAGGCACTTGTACAAGAACTGGTGGAATATGTAGAAGTATATGCAAATGGGAGTATCCATGTGTGCTTCAAATGTAAGGATGAATTCCAGCAGATAGCAGAAGAAATGGAAGGTGTTCAGATTGGCTAATGGATTGTATTTAAGACTCTCTATAGCAGATGGAGATTTAGGGAAAGAAAATAAAGATGAAAGCGACAGCATTGACAACCAGAGATCGCTTCTTGTTAATTTTATCACTGACAGAGAGGACATGAGTGATGAATACATAGAATATGTGGATGATGGATATTCCGGAACGAATTTTGAACGTCCGGCATTTAAGAAAATGATAGAAGATGCGAAGGCAGGAAAAATAGATACCGTCATTGTAAAAGACTTTTCACGATTTGGGAGAGATTATATTGGAGTTGGAGATTATCTGGAGCAAGTGTTCCCACTCCTGGGAATCCGCTTTATTTCATTAAACAATAATTATGACAGTAAAGAGTACATAGGAAAAACGATGGGATTAGATATGGCAATCAATAATCTTGTCAACAATCTTTACAGCAAGGATATATCCAAAAAATTAAAGAGTGCCTTGAAAGTGAAATGGAAGAACGGAAAATGGACAGGCTCGAAACCTCCATTTGGTTATTTAAAAGATGAAGAGCATGGATGCTGGAAAATAGATCCGGTAGCAGGTAAATATGTCCGTATGATATTTGATAAAGCTATGGAAGGCTGCAATACTTCTCAGATCTGCTATTACATGAACGAGCAGAAGGTGCCGACACCTGGAAAATATAATCAGATGAACGGATTGCTGCGGCAGGGGAATTATAAAATGCCAGATAAAGAAGTTGTTTGGGATACCGGAATGATCCGTACAATTCTTGGAAGGTTTGAGTACACAGGTGCTTTAGTTATGGGAAGACGGCATACGGTAGCGGTTGGAAGTAAAGTAACAAGAAAGACAGCAGAACGAGATGTCGTTATCCGGAAGAATATCAATCCGGCAATCATTACGGAAGAAGAGTATGAAGTAGCAAGTGCATCTATTATGTTTATGACAAAGCCAGAATATCGTGGTGCGAAAGACTTCCTTCTGAAAGGAAAAGTGCGGTGTGGAAACTGCCACAGGTCATTAGCTTATACAGATAGTGGTATTCATCCAAAAATATATTGTCCCCATAAAGCTCAGGCAGGAAGATATTCTCATTGTTCTGAAGATGCGTATCCGGTATCTGTGATAGAGGGACATATCTGGTACTCTTTAAAAAGGATACTAAGGATATTGGATTCGGTGCAAAGAGAATCCGAAGAAAAATATACGGATAATAGTTTTATAGGGAAAAGACAACAAAAGGTGTTGGAATCGGAACTGGAAAAATTAAAAAATGAACGTATCCATCAGTATGAAGCTTATGCAGAAGGCGTACTTAGCAGAGAAAAATATATAACAGTGAAGAAACAGCTGACAGAAAAAATCGAAAAGATACAATCCGAACAAAAAGCACTTGCCAGTGTGATCATTGAAGAAGAACGATACAGAAGCCGGATAAGAACAGCAGTCCAACAGTTGGAGGTACAGATAGAAAGAGGAAAGCTGACCAAAGAGATTATAGATACGATGATTGATACGGTGTATGTGTATGATAAAAAACGGATTGAAGTAATTTTAAGATTTGATGATGTTTTACAAAAGGTGATCTCAAAATATATGGAAGGAGCGAAGGGTGCATGACATTTAAAAATTTTATGTATAAAGGGGTATTGATGATAACTGTGCTGGCATTGATCGGATGGCTTGGAAAGTATCTGTATCTGGTAGATGGAGAAATCGACTGGTTCCGGCTGATGCTGGTATATGGTGTTCCGGTAGGAATCCCATATATGTTTTTCGTTATTCCGTGGCATTGGGATTTATCTGGAATACTTGGAATGCTGGCATTGTGTGTGATTGTTGGAAGTTTGATAGGCAGCTTTATTGCAGTATTGTTGCTAATTCGTGCAGTGGGATATGTAATAGGGTATCTATTCAGCTTCTTTGTGAGAAAAGTAAAAGGGAAGTAATGAATTATGTAACATAACTTAAAAGAAGCTAGAAATTGTAGTGTGATTTCAGAAGTTCGCAAATAGAGTATATAGGGTTAATGTATGAATATGAAAATATATACATTAACTCTATTTTTTATGATATGATAATAAATAAAAATAGAATGTATGGAAAAATCATGAAAATCAGAAAGAGTGGATATGGTTATGAGTGAGTATGCAGAAATAAAAATTGGAAAGTTATCATTATGTTGGTTTAGAAATTATTTAGATAAAGATATTGTGAGACTATTTTTCTCAAAAAACGATCTAGTTGTAATCCCTAATGAAAATGTAGATGATTGTGATGAAGAGGAAGGTACATATACTAAATATCTTTATAAAACAACCGTACAATGTGCAAAAGAACGTTTAGATGCATATGGTTTCAGTCTTAGCAATATGGAAAAAATATTTAATGATAAGATGACTCAGGCGGTAGATTATTCATCTTTTTTATATCATTTGTTTGGGGATTATGATGAAGAGGATAAGAGAAATCAAATAAGAATTAAGAAAAATGTTTCATTTAGAAAATGGAAAAATGCCATGAAAAAAATTATAAGCTATGAAGTGGCAAATGGAAATATACAATTTAGTGGAACACTAAATGATATTGGAATTACTACGGAATGTGATAAGGTTATATTTTATGCATTGAAGGAGGAAGATAGTGAATCATTTTATGCATTAAATCCCGAGATAATCCATTATGCATATATATACAGGCTTATACTGGAATGTTGTTCAAATGATGCAGAGATAGAATTAGATTTTTCCAATTTGGAATTATGGGCAGATGATTGTATACCAAAGGCTTTGGAAGCAACGGAAGATATTGAAAAAATAATTGTTCTTGTTGAAGGAACAAGTGACAAAGATATTCTTGAATTTGCAATGTCACATTTGTACCCTCATCTTTCTGACTTATTCTATTTCATGGATTTTGATGGAAAAAATGGTGGAAAAAGAGAGGGAGGAACGTCATTTATAATTAAAAATCTCGAGACTTTTTATTTTTCTAAAATCAGATCCAAATTTATTGCAATTTTTGATAATGATGCGGAAGGATACGCTAGTAAATGCTCGTTATTAAATAAGGTGAAGAACTGGCCAGACAATTTTAGAATATTATTGTATCCAGAACTTGAAATATTTCGTAAGTATCCAACTATTGCACCTAATGGCTCTATGGTGCTTGATGATATTAATAGAAAAGCGGCATCTATTGAGTTGTATTTGCCAGAATCTATTATTAAGTCTAACGGAGAATATTATCCCATCGAATGGGAGTCTAGAAAACGAATTAAAAAGGCAAATGGTATTGAAGAAGCATTGTATCAGGGAGTGATTTCTAATAAAAATGATATAAAACATAAATTTCACAAAATGCGTAATCAAATTCAAAATAGAGATACTATTTTCGTAGCGGAGGAATGGGAAAATATGAAAAAGTTATTAGAAACAATAGTTTTTGCTTTTAAATAATAAAACATTATTTTGAGAATTAGAAATTTTATATGTCGATATGGTGAATATATTCACTATATAATAAGCATGAAATACATATATTTTAGAATATGTAAAGGGGATTAAAGAAGTGAAAATAGAACACTTTTATTATGATGAGCAGGAAAAATGGTTTGCACAGATGAAAGCTGCAATGAAGAAACACGATGCGGAACTGAGTAAAGAAGAGAGGACATTAGAACAAAAGAAGAGCGATATGGAGTTGCAAAACATCATCCAGAATGCTGAGAGAGAAGAAAAACAGACATATAGAATCGTGAATACAGAAAAGTATTGCTGGTTTAAGAATATCACAAAACGAGTAATTCAATTTGCACAGCTTTCTGGGTGTAATATAAAAATTGAAACATTGCCAAGTATGGATGCTGTGATTAAAATGCAGACGGGATGTATCTGGTTGCTTAGTGATGGAGAAACTGCTCAGCAAGATAAAAGAGTGATACAGGAGTTAATAGATCAGGCAGAGCATGTTTACATAGGAAATAGTGAACGAGAAGGTAAAAAAGTATTGGACATGGAATTTATTTTTAGACTGTATGAAAAATTGAAAAAAACAGAGAATTAATGTGTTTTCAGAGGAATCTTACTGTGATAAACTTATAGGAAAAACGACGGAGGATAAATCAATGTTTGACACAATTCATCATATTGCAATTATAGGAAGCGATTATGAGAAATCAAAACATTTTTATGTTGATTTACTGGGGTTTGAAATAATCCGGGAAAATTATCGAAAGGAACGGGATGATTATAAAATAGATTTAGCTTGTGGAGAGCAGGAGATTGAGCTATTTATTATAAAGGATGCTCCGGCCCGTGTGAATTATCCAGAGGCACTTGGTTTGAGACATCTGGCATTTAAGGTAAAAAGTGTTGACGATACGGTTAAGGAGCTTAACGCAAAAGGAATAGCAACAGAACCGGTACGCTTAGATGATTATACTGGAAAGAAAATGACATTTTTCCATGATCCAGATAATCTTCCATTAGAAATCCATGAATAATCCACTATTATGATTGCTGTTTGGAATACTATGGTATATCCAGATAGAAGATAAGAAAAGAAAATCTGTGGACGAAACTTCTATAGACAAGAGAAAGCTCAGAGAATTCAAACTCTGGGCTTTTTCTATATCATTTTTCTTTTGCTGTTCTCATCCAGTTTTTAAGGAAAGTAAGTGCATCTAAAATTTGTTCCCGTTCTGCAGGAGTGCAGTCAGAAATAATATCAAGAAGTTTTTCTTCTACAGCGAGAGAAGAGACGGCGTCTTTATGAGAAGAGGAAGTGATTACAGAAACTTCTTGTATAGATGTATTATCGTTTAATAATTCATTTTGAATCTTTGTGTGCATAAGCTCCTGGTGAGAAGGGTTCATGCTGTCAATTTCTCTTAGCATTTCTGCATAAGAAGAAATCTTTTCAGTGATGTATTCATTTGCAAAATAAATACCGATAGTATCAGTTGTTGTATCTTTATAAAATCTTAGGTTTGCCTGTTCTTCCATTCTGAATAAAAGTGAAAACAGATCAGAAATAGTACGGATGTCGAAATCCATAAATATATTAATGCTAATTCCTAATGCATCAGAAATCTTCAATAATTGCTCAGGCTTTGGTTTCCTTTCATCGGATTCATATTTTTGAAGTGCACTTATGCTTAATCCGGATTGAGAAGCAAGTTGTTCCTGAGTAAGTTCATGAGAAGTTCTGAAATAACGTATTTTTTCTCCTGTGGTCATTCTTAATACCTCCATCAGCAGTATAACATACTTTTTTCAGATGGTGGTACAAAAAAAGATAAAAATAATATTGACATACACAAAAGTGTGATATATAGTATGTACATACACATAAGTGAAATATAAATATAATAACACATACAAAAGTGATATAAAAGTGTCAGTAGGAGTCATATAAACGCAACTAACTGTCACAAATGTGTACATGAAACAGCAAGTTAAGATACAGTTAAGTATAAGTACAGGAGGAAGAGCAGATGGCGGAAATAATTTTTGGAATTGATCATGGTAATGGAAATATGAAGGGAGAAACATCTTCGTTCCCATGTGGAATTGTAAGGTATACTGCACAGCCAGGACGATTTATGAATGAAGATATTCTGGAATATGAAGGTGCTTATTATACTTTATCGGAAACAAAAATGCCGTTTAAAGCAGATAAAACGGTGGATGATGACTATTTTATTCTGACTTTGTTCACACTTGTGCAGGAGGCACGAAAGAAAAATATTAACCTTACAGGAAAAGATGTTGTTCTTGGAGTGGGTTTGCCGCCGGCAGATTTTGGGCAGCAGGCAGTAGGATTTAAACAGTATTTTATTGATCATTCCCGTCATGGCATCAGTTTTAGAATGAATGACAAACCGGTTAGTTTTTATCTGAAAGATGTATTTGTAAGTCCGCAGAATTTTGCAGCGGTCATGTGTTTTAAGGCGAGTCTGTTAAAGAAGTACCGGACAGTAAACTGCATTGATATAGGCGATGGAACGGTAGACCTTTTAGTGATTCGAAATGGAAAACCAGATTTATCGGTGAGAGTAAGTGAACGTTCCGGTATGGCGGTACTTCGATCTGAGATTTCTAACAGGATTCAGCAGAATTATGGGATTCATTTGGATTCCTCAGATGTAGAACAGGTCTTAATGGGGGAGGAGACTATTTTAGAAGAGGAGATTATTAAGGAGATTTATCGTATGGCAGATGATTGGGTACATATGATTATTAATAAACTTCATGCACATGTGACAGATTTCAGAACAAATCCTGCTATTTTTCTTGGAGGAGGAAGTTTATTATTGAAAAAGCAGATTGAACAGTCACCGGAATTTAAATATATTGAGTTTATTGATGATGTGAAGGCGAACGCAATCGGTTATGAGAAATTAGCAGCTGCCCGTATTCGTAGAGGATAAAGGATGAAGAGATGGGAAAGATACGAATTGTTTTATTATTTGATGAAGAAAATGAGAAGCAAAGGCAAGCTGGTGAGTTCTTAAAAACACAAAAGAGATGTAAAACAGCTTTGATCACGGAACTCGTTCATGCATGGATATATAATAAGGAAAGAAAAGCACTATTTCCTGATAAACGTATGTCAGGAATTGATATAGAAAAGGTAAAAGAAGAATTATTGCACGATAAAAATTTTCTCTTACAGATAGAAAGCTCAATGAAGAGAATGGATGAAAAAACGGTATGTGAATCAAGGGAAGATTGTGGTGTGGAGGGATCAGAAAGCGGACTTGATATGGATGTAGACATGATGCTGGACGGGCTGGAAATGTTTGAGATGGGTGTATAAAAAATACCGCTGAACAGGAAGAATCTTTCGTGTTTCAGCGGTATTATTTTTCTTCTTCTGAAATAAATCGTATAATATCATTTGGTGTACAGTGAAGTATCTGGCAGAGTTTTTCAATAGTCAGAGCTGTAATATTCTGATCTGTTCGTAAGCGTTGTAAGGTACGTTTATCAATACCATGATTTAGAAGGTCATATTGGGAAATATCTTTTTCTTTCATGGTATTCCATAGAGGTGTGTAGTCAATCATATACAAAATTACCTTTCTAGGAATTGAGAAATAGGTTGCCTACATTATAAAATTTGAAATTATGAAATAATATGGTGAACATAGTCACCATAATGCGAAGAAGTGAAAAAAGTTGTGATTTTGTAAGACTGCAAAAACATGAGTAAGGCTGCAAAATTTAAGGTAAGGCTGCAAAGAAAAGGAGATGAATTTCAGTGAAAAGGAAAATAAAAATCTCTGAAAAGTACCATTTTATCAATGTTTTGGACGAAAATATATTTCAAGGCTGCAAGGTTGTAAGGCTGCAAAACAGGGGACTGTTTCTAGTCGAGGACATGCGGATGAAGCGGGAAAGGTCTGCGAAAAGGCGAATGGAATCTGCCAAATGCCGACCTATAAATGATAATATAAAGGAAAAGAAATTTGTGTTACGTGCAGTAAGTCATGGCGCATAGGAAGGTGCGACGCACATGATAGATTCTTTAGGATACAGATTGAAGCAGCTACGTCAGGAGAGAAAACTGAAACAGGGACAGGTTGCAGATATAATAGGTGTAAATAAAAGGCAGATCAGTGCCTATGAAAATGATAGCAGACAGCCATCGTATGATATTCTGATTAGATTAGCTGTTTTATATCATGTGAGTACAGATTATCTTTTGGGATTTCAGGTGTCAAATAGAACGTTGGATGTATCAGGGCTTACAAGGGCAGAATACACAATGATAGCTGATCTAGTGGAAAGCATGAGTGAGAAAAATAAGAAATTAGAAGATATGTGAGAAGAGGATGACAAGGTAGGTGCATGATGGAAAATAAAGAGGACTATAAGATATATTCTACTGTAGAGAAGCAGGAAGTGGAATGGTTATGGTATCCGTATATTCCATATGGAAAACTTACCTTATTACAGGGTGATCCGGGTGATGGAAAATCTACTTTTATGATAAATATTGCGTCAGCTCTCACCAGAGGAGGACTTCTTCCAGATGGAAAAAAGCTGGAACAAATCGGGAATGTCATATATCAAGGTGCAGAAGATAATGTGGGGGATACGATAAAACCACGGTTAGAAGAAGCAGGAGCAGATTGTGACAGGGTTGCATTTATAGATGATGCAGATATGGGATTGACATTTATAGATGACCGGCTGGAAAAAACGATTCGGAGTTTTCAAGCAAAGCTTCTTGTATTAGATCCACTTCAGGCATTCATGCCTTCTAATGCGGATATGCAGAATGCAAGCCATGTCCGTTCCATTATGCGTAAACTTGGGAAAGTTGCAGAAAAACATAAATGTGCGGTGGTGATGATTGGACATATGACAAAATCTTCTGGAGGAAAAAGACTGTACCGAGGATTAGGAAGTATAGATATAGCAGCAATCTGCAGAAGTGTTCTTATGATCTCAAGAGATGAAAAGAATCCAGAGATACGTTATATGTATCAGGTAAAATCTAATCTCGCACCAGAGAGCAATGCCGTAGGATTTGTTATGAATCCAGATAAAGGATTTCAATGGATAGGAAAATGTAATATTGATAAAAGAGCAGAAGCAGTTGTATGTTCAAAGAAAGCAACCAAGAAAGAAAAAGCATCCGAGTATCTGAGGATCATGTTATCGGTAGAAGATGTACCAAGTGCAGAGATTATACGGCGAATGGATAGGATTGGAATTAAAGAAAGAACAATAAGAACTGTGCAAAAAGAAATAGGCATAGAAGCATACAGAAAACAGGGAATATGGTATTGGCATATGCCTGAACCAGAGGAAGAAGTTGATGAGGAATGAGTTTTAATTATAGAGTAGCTGGTTATGTAAAATTAGCAAAGCTATGGGAAAAAAATAAGGAAGCAGCTCTTAGCTATCATAAGAGATATTATAAAGAAAAATGCGATAAGATTCCGGGATGGATATTACAAGGCGTATATGTAGATATTACCGGACAAAAGTTAATATATAAAAGACCACAGATGCTCCATCTGCTAAAAGCCTGCCGGAATGGAGAAGTTGATTGCATTGCTGCCCAGACGAAAGCGTATTTGGCGGCAAATAGTGAAGAATTTTGCTATCTGCTCAAATTTCTTTCAGAAATGCCAGGGCTTATAGAATTGGTAACTGAAGATGAGAAATATCATATTAATACGATCATGAATCCAGAGCAGCAGAAAGAAGCATTAGAAAAAATGGCAGATGATTATGTGAAACTGGATGAAGCAAAGTATAAAAAATGGAAGGAAAAGATACTGCAGGGAATACAGGAACTGTAAGCAGGAGGTTGAAAGAGAAGTTGGCTGTTGAAGATATTTATGGAGTAGAGGAATCCGAGGAAGTAGATACAGAGAAAATCGAGGATTGTGAAATCATAGATACCGAAGGAAACGTTATTTCTTCTACAGATTCTTCAGATATAGGTGACTGGGAAAAAAGACATAATGAAATTGAAGAGCAGAGGGAGAAAATCCGAAACCGTGTTAGAAAACCACGTTCTGGAAATGGTGTGATCCGGGAAGCAAAACCAAAGCCAACCATATCCGATACAGGACATAAACAAGTTGGAGTATATGCCCGTGTAAGTACCAAAAGTACAAATCAGGTTTCTTCTATAGAAAATCAGACAAAATATTATACGAAAAAAGTTGGAGATACACCAAACTGGACTTTGCATGAGATATATAGTGATGAGGGAAAGTCAGGCACATCTACTCAACATCGAACAGAATTTAAAAGAATGATCGAAGATGCGTCTCAGAAGAAAATTGATCTGATTCTCTGTGCCAGTGTATCAAGGTTTGCAAGAAATATGTCTGATTGTATGACATTAGTACGTCAGCTAAAAAGTATGAATCCATCCCATCCAGTAGGGGTATACTTTGAGACAGAAAATATATATACTCTTGATCCGGATTGTAAACAGAATCTCTCTATCCATGCGATGCTTGCTGACTGGGAATCAGCAAATAAAAGCAGGAGAATGATACTTTCTTATGACCAGAGGATATGTACAGGACAATATCCAGTGCTTGATCTGTTAGGATACCGCCACACAAAAGAAGGAGAACTGATCATTCAGCCGGAAGAAGCGAAAACAGTCCGTTTTATTTTTCTTGCATACATAGGCGGTTATGATTGTGATGAAATAGCAGAGATCCTGACAGAACGGGAACGTCCTACACTCAGAGGAAGAACCGACTGGAATGCTTCTATGGTCATGAATGTTATGTCAAACGAGCGTCGGTGGGGAGATCTGGAAGCCAGAAAAACTATAGTTATTGATTATGTTGAGCATAAATCAAAGAAAAATGAACATGACAGGGTATCCGCTTATGAAGAAGATCATCATGAGCCAATCGTATCACGGGAAATCGCCCTAGCGGCACAGATGGTAAAGAAAAGTTCCAGAAAAATGACAGAGGGTGTTCCAGATTTTTCGGTGATCCACAAAGGAAATTTAAAAGGTTTTGTTTCTATCTGTCCAGGCTGGGGCGGAATAGATGGCAGTGCTTTACTGGAGATTTGCCAAGAGGTATATGAAGAGGAAGAATTAGAAGAACTGAATCATAAGATCCGGATATGGTCAGGTGAGGAACAGGGAAAAGTTGTTTCCATGGCATTATCCGGGTATCAGGTTCCACACGGAATTTATTTTCTAAATAAGAGCCTTCCTGCATTGACTGTAGGTAGAAGAAGGATAAAATTCAGTAAGGCTTGCCATGAAAAACTGAATTATTGCAGATGGGTGGAGATATTGTATCATCCAATTATCCAGACAATCATTATCCGGCAGACAACACCAGATAACCCAAACTGTCTTGAATGGGAAAAAGAAGATGGAAAGCTTGTCTCATCTATTTCGTCGAGGGCATTTTCTACAGCGATTTATGAGAGTTTACATTGGAAAAAAGAATTTAGCTTTAAATTCCGTGGTATTACAAAAGAAAGAGGAATGTCAAAAATACTTGTGTTTTCATTGGATGAACCACAGATTATTGTTGGTAAAAAGTATAAAAATCATCCCGATGTAGAAAAAGAAAGTAACCAGCCTTTTGGATTTGTAAAGTACAAAACAGATACAGGGCAGGAAAACAAACCAGAAAACAATGGTATTATATGTGCTTATCCGGAAGAATGGATGAAACGAAGGATAGGCATTAATTATTTTATCCGGGAACAGAGGGACAGCATGATTAATGCCATAACAGAAGAAGATATAGAGGAAACAGGAGTTGTAGTAGAAAATCCAGTCATAGGACATATACCGTCCAGGCAGGAAATCGTGAATGAATTAGAAGAACTTCTGATGACCATGTAAGGGGTGAGAATATGGGAGAAACCACAGATAACAGACCAAATAATCAGGAAGGACAAAGTTTTACAGCAAGAGAGTTTGAACTGATACAAGAACTTGTACGTTCCCGTATGGAAAAGAATGAGGAACTACAATATGAGAGCTTTGAAGGATATGAACTGCCACCAAGAACACAGTTTTCCATGTTGAAGAAACCAGCAGTAAGTATTAAATATGGACAGCTGACCTTTAATATGGCAGCAATCCGGTTATTTGAGGGAGTAAAACATGTTCTCACAGTCGTAAATACGGAAAAAAAGAGGCTGGCTGTTGTACCTTGTGCAGAGGAAGAAAGTGCATCTGTAGAATGGGCCAGAGTCAACAAACAGGGCAAATGGGTGAATAAGAATATCACATCCGTAGATTTTGTAGAAAATCTATATCATTTAATGGGGTGGAACCGTGAGTGCAGATATAAAGTGCTTGGTCGTGTAGCAGCTTCTGATCGTGGACTGATCCTTGTCTTTGAAATGGAAGAAGCAATCATGTTTGCACCAAAGAAAGAAGAATTTGTTGATCCGGTTACAGGAGAAACAAAAAAACGTCAGGTTAAATATTATCCGGATGCCTATAAAAACCGTATTGGTCGGTCATATACAGAATATGAACAATACCGGCAGTTAAATCTTTTTGAAGATTTCGGAAACTACAACAAGGAACAACAGCCGGAACATGAAAATTCAATAGGAAACAATACAGAAGGTACAGAAGCACCTATGGAAGCAACTGTGCCTGATTATCGTATAGAAAATCAACCACAAAGCAATGTAAATATAGAAGAAGGAGTCGATGATAATGGAAATAACGAAGAAAATACCAGTACCAACCTTGGCATTACAGGGCAAATGGGATTCCATTAACATCGGTGTGGGTGTAATTGCAGCACTGGGAAATCCTTCGCATATATGCCTGCTCAGAAATATGAAAGAAAAATCACTTGCAGTAATAGCTTGTGATGGCAAGGATACTATGTCTGTCCGTGTACCTGATGGATTTCTGGAATTACATAGAAGTTTTAAGATACACAGTAAGCAATTCGTGTACGAGACACTCATCGGATGGGGACTAAATCCGGAAAAGACGTATTCTTTTAAAGGGGAGTATCTGGAAGAACAGAAAATGGTAGTTTTTGGATTAAAAAACGTGAATTGAAGGAGTAAAGAAAAACATTTACGACTTATTGCTGAAATATCCTCTGTATGGTAATATAAAATAAATAATTTATAATTGATACCTTAGAATGGGGGTATAATCTATGGAATTAAAAAAGATATTGATAATTACAAGTTCTGTAGATGAAACAGTATCATATATCATGAAAAAATATTCTGAAATAGTAGATTTTTTTCGAGTTGATGTTGATAAATTTTCAGAATATAGATTTTGTATAGGTAATAGTGGTTGGAGCATCTCTGATAAATATTCAACAATAGATTCCGAAAGTATATATTCAATATACTATAGAAAACCAATGCTCCCGGATTTAAGAATGTATGATTCTCAGTATCATTTATTAATTCAGAGAGATATAATTTCAATTATTAATGGTATAGTTGATTCTTTTCCTGGAAGGGTAATTACAAAACCTTCGATTCTTCGAAAAACTGAAAATAAAGTATATCAAATGATTTATGCAAGTAAGTATGGTTGGAGTATTCCCAAGTCATATATTGGAAATGATGAGGAGAAAGGTGGTGAATATACACAGCTGATGTCTATAATAAAACCGTTGACTACTGGGAAAACATATGGTAAGAATGGTTGGGAATTATATCAAACAAATATGTTTAAAGGAATTAAAGAAGATATTAGCTTAACCCCGATATATTTGCAACAATATATTAGAAAGCAATATGAGGTTCGCCTTACAATTATAGCTAGAGAAGTATATGCTGTGAGGATTGATACAAAAAATAAAATTGACTGGAGATTGGATTATCAAAATCATAGATATACATTAATTATTTGCCCGGAGGATATTATAAAAAAATGTTATCAGATGATGGATGATTTTAATTTGATATTCGGTGCATTTGATTTCATTGTAACACCAGAAGATAAATGGGTATTTCTTGAGGTGAATCCGAACGGTCAATGGTTATGGTTGGAGCAAAGTCTTAACCTTGATATTTCTAAAAAGATACTAGATAATCTTATTAAGTAAGGAAAGAATATGTGGATAAAAAGATTATTTTTGTTTATATGGGCATATATTCCGATATTTGCATTGACGGATGATTTAAGTTTTTTAGCAGCAAATAAAGGTGCTACTCAACATGAATATTATTTTAGTATAATAAGCATTTTGTTTGGAGAGAAAAAAATACAGTTTTTTTCATTTCCTATTAAACAACCAGGAAAGAAGATGATCTGGTTTAGAATAAAAAAACTTTCGGATATGGATGCTTTTAATTTGACAACTGTGAAAGCAAATCAATTGAAGATAGGTTATACAAAACATTATGATGAATTATCTACAGATATAGATAAAGATATTGAAAAAGAAGCGTTATTAAGGCATTTATCTGATGAACAGTCAAGAGTGGACGTTAGTTATAATAAAATAAATGCTTTTACAACTATTATAGTTACTGTGATACCAATTGCGATTGCCTTAGTAAATTGGGATACGATTTTTTCATTAAATTTGTTTGGTATATTTATTGTTGTTTGGTTAATTTATGCAAATATAAATTTATGTGCATGGATATTTCAAGCAATTAATGTTAGAGGTTTTATGGCAAGTACATTTGGAGATTTGAAGAAAAGTACTGAAAAACAAAAAGAGCAAACCTGGCAAATTTATTATGATTGGCAACAGTCTAAACGAAAAGCAGATATGTATGTTTCATTTGTGATGAACACAAAGATATGGATAATAACAGTTATTATATTGACAATTATTTTTTCTGTATTTTTACCGTTCAGTAAAAAAAGTGTAATTGTTCCTTCCGGTGAAGATAACGTATATACGTTAGATGTAAATTTAATAGAGAGTACATACGACAAGTCAGCAGCAGATTGGTATTTAATACTTGCAAAGCTTCAAACAGATAAGTATTCGCAAGTAGTTGTTTTGTATAATAAGGTTAGCGATGCTGATGTTGCCAATAAATTAAATGAATTTCAAAATCAGAAAATTATATGGATGTCAGATAATACGTTACAGAAAAATCAGATTAAAATAATTTTGGAGAAATAATTATGAAAGAAAATTTAAGAAAACATATATTAAGTGAATATACAAATACTATTGGAATGGAAATGACAAGTAATCCAACTCTTAACACAGCCACAATGGAAATATCAGATCCAGATGAATTTATGTTGCAATCAGAAGGACCTACTGTATTAACTGAAAATGTTGAGATGTCAGATCCCGACGAATTTAAGCTATCAGGACCAACCTTGTTTACAAAATCAACTGAAGCTTCAGATCCAGACGCATTTGTAATGGGAAATCCGACTTATCTTACTCATGCAGTAGAAGAGTCAGATCCAGATGAATTTCAGTTATATGGACCTACATTGTACGAAACAAATACGATTGAAACATCCGATCCAGATGAATTTCGCTTATCTGAGGAACTTTCGAAAAATAGTAATATATTAATGTCACAAACTAGACATACATATACAGTTGAAACATCAGATGAAGATGAATTTTTACTTATGTAGGATGCGAAGAGAGGTAAGTAAAATTTGATAGAAATATTGAAATCTTCTTTAATAGGCAATACAATAGGAATTGTCTCATTAATAGTAGGAATAATTAGCCTGATTATAACGATAAAGACAATGCGGTCTGCTAAGAGAATTGAAAGAGATATAAAGGAAGCGGAAGCAAAAGCTGTAGATAAGGATCGCTTTAATAAGTATAAAGAAGGCTGTATAAAAAGATTAGAATTAAAAAGAAAGGTTGCAGCAGAAGAGGGAGTTATAACATATTCCTTATGTAATGATGTATTGGCTAGCCTTAATGACTTAAGAGGATATGGCAGAATCATATCGGAAAAGGATATAGATTTCATTAATGAAAAACGTAGAGAATTGATGGAAATATCAAAAGAGTTAAATGGACAGAAAAAAGATAACTGGGAAGCTTCTCAAAAATTTGATGTAATAGTTTCAGATATTTTGAATATATTGAGAAAGGGAGAATATGCATTATGATGGGAGATCAAGTGGAAGGTTTTGTTGAGGGTTTAATAGAAAAAACAAGAGAGGGAAAATTGGATTGGAAACCGTTTTCTTCTTTTAAAAATAGAAGGGATATTTTGGAAGAATTGGAAAATGGACGAGGCGATTTTGATTATGCGACAAATTCTATAAAAGAATCAAAGTCTTATTTTTTGCAATCAGGGGAAGGTTTTGTTTTTTTATTTGAAATTTATCATGGAGATTCACAAGTAGCATCTCCTTTAGATAATACTATAGGGTTGATGGTAAAAATCAATAGCGTATTACCCCTTAATAGTTTGCTAGGATACACAGAAATGATGCAGGAAGAGATGGAAAAATTAAAGCTATTGGTAGAAAATTACCTTGAAGAGAAATATTGTTATCCAGACGTATTGTATAATTTTATGCACGAAGTACTAGAAGATAAATAATAGGAAAATATGTTTGATAGAAAATAAATGGATAAATATGGAAAAAAATAAGCGGAGCTTCTGAGAATTGATCAGAAGCTCTTTTTTTTGTATAAAAAGTTGTTTCTGAGTTGACATAAGGAGGCGATATGTCCTTAGTCGGTACCCGCCCGCCAACAGTAGACGAATGGGATAAATACGAACTTCATCACCGTGCCCGCCTCGCAACCAAGCCGGGACTTACCGGAATGTGGCAGGTAAGCGGACGAAGCAACATCACAGACTTCGAAGAAGTCGTAAAACTCGATAAACAGTACATAAGCGAATGGACAATGTATCTTCAGGAAAAGAGGCAATTGCACGAGTATATGCTATGGAAGGAGTAAATATTGCAGTCGGGATCTTCTTTTTTGTAATAATTGCGGTGAAAGCGAAATTTAAATTACGAATAGAGTATTGTATCTATGCTTTAAAATTTAATATACCACTTATACCACACTATATATAGAACATATGAATTGTAGAATATAGAAGAAAACGAATTGATGAATATATTAATGAAGTTGAGAGGATAATAAAGCGATTATTGTAAGGGGATTAAATAGCTTATTTGCAGGAATGCGAAGTATAACAAAATGCAATACCAGGTAATTTGGATGGTTTATCGTGTGCGCTTCTTCAGAAACAGGATCTTTCTTTTTTCTGGATTTACCAGAAATCATTTTATGACCAGAGTAGATAGCCATAATCATACAGAGAAGAGAGCTGCAAGCAAAATATTTGTGAGCTGTTTTCATGTTTTTATAGCCGGTATAAAAGGTTCCAATCATGGCTGCCAATGCACCAAGTGACCAATATTTATGTGCTTTCATTTGAATATACCTCCTGTATTTTTTATATAATACCTCTTTTTGGAAAGTATGAAAACAGGAAATTTATAAATTCTGCTCTTTCTCAATCTGCTGTTCCTGCTCGTGATTCTTTCCAAGAATCATATCAATATTAGCGGAAACGGTACGAAGTTCCCGTTCATAATCTCGGCGGTTAGAAAAATCTTCCCGTTGTGTATCTCGCAATATTCATTAATAGGACATTGCTTTTTCGCTTATTATGGGTTATAATATAGTTCGTCTTTTGCAATTTAACACATTAAATCGTAATAGGTTAAAGAGGCGAAATAAAGATTCATACAGACAGGAAGATAAAATTACATATAGATTTACAGTAAGTATTGTTTCTGAAAAGGTTACGATTTGTATAGAATGTAATTGTTTTGTTGACAGTAGAGAATCTGACAGAATGGGAGAAAAGTGATGAAAGAAGAAAAGAAACTGAATTTACCGCAGTCATTGTTACTGCTTGTATTGATAATTTTTTCGGTTGCAGTTTGTATTCGTTTAAAGACTGGCGGACCGATGATCGGCTTATTTGCAAGTTGGATTTTTATTTATCTTGTTTGCAAGATTGTTCGTATTCCATATGATAATGTTGTTGCGGGCGCATATGATGCGATTCGTATGGTCGTTCCAACACTTTGTCTGCTTATGGCGATTGGTGTTATGATTGGTACCTGGTTACAGAGCGGTACGATTGCGACAATTATTGCCTGGGGGCTTAAGATGATTAACCCGGCATGGTTACTGCCGCTTACATTATTATTCTGTTCTGTACTTAGTGTTGTAACAGGAACTTCTTATGGTTCCGTTGGAAGTGCTGGTGTTGCAATGATGGCAATCGGTAATGCGATGGGAATTAATCCTGGTATGGTTGCCGGAGCAGTTATCTGTGGTGCAATGTTTGGTGATAAGTTAAGCCCGCTTTCTGATACAACAAACTTAGCTCCAGCTGTCGCAGGTGCAAAGTTAGGTGATCATATCCGTGCCATGTTTTGGACAACGATTCCTACATATATCATTACATTAATTATCTTTACTGTTTTAGGAATCCAGCAGACAAGTGGTGGTTATACAGCAGGAGATATTTCAAACTATATTACAGAATTAAATGGAGAATTCCATCTTGGAGCGGTAACATTAATTCCTGCAATCTTAATTATCGTGCTTTTACTTTGTAAGGTAAATGCAATCTCGGCACTTGGAATTTCAAGTTTTGCAGCAGGAGCAGTTTCATTTTTTGTACAGCATGCGACATTACAGAGTATTATTCAGACTGCATATAGTGGATATACAACTACAATTGAGGAAGGGGTACTTCAGTCCATCTTAAATCGTGGTGGTATGGGAAGTATGTTACAGTACGTTGCCATCATCAGTTTTGCTGTTGGTATGGGAGGTATGCTTGAAAAACTCGGCGTATTAGAGCACATTTTAAATGCGGTTGTAAAGCGTATTAACAGTGATGGTTCTATGATTTTAGTTACTTTAATTGTTGGCTATATCACAAGTTTGATCAGCTGTTCCCAGCCAATGTCTCATGTACTGACAGGCCGCTTAATGGCACCAGTATTTAAAGAAAGAAAAGTGGCACCGGAAATCCTTTCCCGCTGTCTTGAAGATTCAGGAACAATGGCAGGCCCAATGATTCCATGGCATGGCTATGGCGTATATATGGCAGGAACACTTGGTGTAGCCTGGTCTGCATTCTTCCCATATTTGTTCTTGCTGTATTTAACACCAATTTTCAGTATTATTTATGGATTTACTGGAATATCTATTAAGCATGTTTCTGGGGAAGAAGTAGCGGAGTAGTGTTCTGATAATTTTATATATAGTTAGCAATTGAAAATGTAGGGAAAGCATAATATAAATTAAGATAAAAGATATAAAATACAAAATAGAGAAGGATACAATAAAATGAAAACAAAACTTGTTCTTTTAGGTACAGGCACACCTAATGCCTGCCCGAATGCAAATGGTCCGTCTTCCGCAGTAGTTGTAGGAGACAGGGCATATATTGTAGACTTTGGGCCGGGAGTAGTCAGACAGGCTTCCGCAGCTTACTTTAATGGAATTGATGCGTTAAGACCAGATCTTTTAACAGTGGCATTCTGTACACATCTGCATACAGACCACACTGCCGGATATCCAGACCTCATTTTTACCCCGTGGGTATTAGAGCGTCCGGTTCCACTCAAAGTATTTGGCCCTAAGGGAATGCAGCATATGACAGATCATATCTTAAAAGCCTATGAGACTGATATTGATTTCCGAATTAACGGATTTGAAAAGGCAAATGAATCGGGATACCGAGTGGAAGTCACAGAAATCGAGTCTGGAATTATTTATAAAGATGACCGTGTAACAGTAGAGGCATTTCCTGTAAGTCACGGAACTTTAGAATGTTATGGATACAAGTTTATAACACCAGATAAAACTATTGTGATTACAGGCGATACAGCCCCACTTGATATCGTGGCAGAAAAAGCCAAAGACTGCGACATTCTTCTTCACGAAGTAGAATATGCCGCCGGAATATCCTGCCGTGAACCAAAATGGCAGAAATATCACCGCGAGGTGCATACATTAAGCACAGACCTCGCCCAGGTTGCAAAAAAAGCCAATCCCAAGCTTCTCGTAACCTACCACCGTATTTATCATATGAATATTCAGGATAACCGTAAGAATCTTGCAGCGGAAATGGCATGGAGGGATGAAGCTATTCTTGACGAGATACGAGAGGCTGGCTATGAAGGTTATGTGGTTAATGGCAAAGATTTGGATGTATTCTGATTTGCGCAGGCAAAGGAGACGCTCTCAGTAAATAAAATAACCTATATTTGTGACTTTAGTCGCTGCGGGTTGAATACTCGCTTACACACGCTCGTATCCAACCCTTGCTCCGAGGCCACAAATATAGGTTATTTTATTTACTGAGAGCTGTCTTTGGCTGCCTATTCAAACTCAGAATTTATTTTGAGAAAGATTTGAGAGAGAATTTAGCTTCAGGAGTTCGTCTGCTTTGCAGCCTTACAAATCAGAAATTAGTCACCTAAAGCAAATTTATCATGTACTGCATTCAGTGCCTTTTCTGTGTATTTCTCATCGATAAGGACTGTTACTCGGATTTCAGAAGTACTGATCATCTTGATGTTAACTCCTGCATCGTATAAAGCTTCAAACATAGAAGCTGCAACACCTGGATGTGTCATCATTCCAGCACCTACGATAGAAATCTTAGCCACGTCTTTTTCTTCATCAATCTTGTTGTACTCGCTCTTAGGGAAGCTCTTCTGGATGATTGCTACTGCTTCATCAGCTTCGTCTTCTGCTACAGTAAAGGAAATATCCTTTGTTCCGTTACGTCCTACGGACTGTAAGATAATATCAACGTTAATGTTATATTTTGCAAGTGCATTAAAGAGGTGGAATGCGATTCCTGGCTCATCCTTTAATCCAATTACTGCAATTCTTGTGGCATTCTTATCTGCTGCAACACCGCTTACAAGCATCTTTTCCATGTTTACTTCCTCCCTGACGATTGTTCCTTCGTGATTATTTAAACTAGATCTTACTACTAACTGTACTCCATACTTCTTTGCCATTTCTACAGAACGGTTATGAAGAACTCCCGCTCCAAGAGAAGCTAAATCAAGCATCTCATCATATGTGATTTCAGCAAGCTTTCTTGCTTTCTTTACATAACGTGGATCTGCTGTATAGACACCATCTACATCTGTGTAGATTTCGCAGGCATCTGCGTGAAGAGCTGCTGCTAATGCTACGGCTGTTGTATCAGATCCGCCTCTTCCGAGTGTTGTTACATTATCAAACTTATCAATTCCCTGGAATCCTGTAACGAGAACGATTTTTCTCTGCTCTAATTCGTTGCGGATGCGGTCTGTGTCGATTCTCTTTAACTGTGCGTTACCATAGCGATGTGTGGTGTGCATTGCTACCTGAAATGCATTCAGTGAAATAGCTGGAACTCCTAAAGAACCCATTGCCATTGCCATAAGAGATACGGAAACCTGCTCTCCTGTTGTCATGAGCATATCCATCTCTCTTTTTGATGGAGTTGGATTGATATCCTTTGCCATATCAATCAGCTCATCGGTAGATTTACCCATTGCGGATAAAACAACAACTACATCATTACCTTTCTGGTAATCTTCGATACATCTTTTGGCAACATTTAAAATTCTTTCTTTGTTCCCTACAGATGTTCCTCCGAATTTTTTAACGATTAACATTCTGTTCCTCCCTAAGTCTTTCAGTTTTTATCTATTGTTTCAATTTACGATTGACTTTTCAAGTGACATAAAAAGTAACCGTAAAAATCATATCTTTATTAATATACTGCAAAAATCTTCATGCCCGACTTATCAGACAAATCATAGATAAACCAATATATCAAATTTCTATGAGTACTTTTTATTATGCCAACTATTCTACATAGTTTTTAACAATCAGTCAAGACGAATACGATTAATAATATGTCCGGCCTTTTCTGCTGCTTCATTGAAAGCACTCTCTTTCATCACTCCTGTGATAAATGCCTTTTCATTGATACCTTCTACAGATACCATCTCTACTGCTCCAAATGCTGCTGTGATTGCCTTTGCTTCTGCATCTGCCGGCATTCTTACAAAATACTGTCTCTCGAAGTCACCGAGGTCACTTAATGTAAGTTTCTCCGGATTCCAAAGAATTTTAATATTTTTACCAGTATGTTTTACACAATCTACGACATCTGCTGCTACTGCACTGGCTGTCGGAAGCTTTCCTGCTCCCTTACCATAAAACATTGTCTCATCTACCATATTCCCACGGACAAAAATGGCATTAAATACATCATTTACTCCGGAAAGTGGATGTGCATTATCTAAAAGCATCGGGCAGACCATCGCATAAATCTTACCATCAACTCTCCAACTGTTTCCAAGAAGCTTAATACTTTTGTTCATCGCTGTAGCATAGCGGATATCTTCTGCAGTAATGCTTGTGATTCCTTCTGTATAGATATCTTCAAAATCTACCTGCTGTCCAAAGGCAAGAGAAGATAAGATTGCAATCTTACGGCAGGCATCATAGCCTTCCACATCTGCTTCCGGATGTCGTTCTGCATAGCCCCTGTCCTGCGCTTCCTTCAATGCTTCCTCAAAAGAGATTCCCTCTTCTTTCATTCTTGTAAGCATGTAGTTTGTTGTACCATTTAAGATTCCGCTGACTTCTTCGATAACATCTGCGGTAAGGCACTGTACTAACGGACGGATAATTGGGATACCGCCGCCGACACTTGCTTCAAACAAAAAGTTGATATTTTTCTCATGGGCAATGGCAATAAGTTCTGCTCCATGCTTTGCAACAAGTTCTTTATTTGAGGTTGCCACGCTTCTTCCATTAAGTAATGCTCTTTTTACAAATGTGTATGCAGGCTCTACGCCACCCATACATTCTACAACAACCTGAACATCCTCATCTTTATCAATAATGTCATAGTCATGAACGATTTTATCTGCATTCGGATCTCCAGGGAAATCTCTTAAATCCAAAATATACTTTACGGCTATTTCCTCTCCGGCTCTCTGTGCAATGACTTCGGTATTGGTCTGCAATACTTCTACAACTCCAGAACCAATTGTACCATATCCTAACACCGCTACATTTACCATCTTTATCCTCCTTATTCCTCTGAAACAATCTTCAGATTATTAATCCCATCTGCATTTTCAATTCTATCAAAAAGTACTGCCACATCTTCTGTGATTGGTAAAATCATTACACTAAGTGTTATCAGTGCGATATGATTCACCGGTATACTCTGATGTATCGACAAGATATTTGCCTTGCAGTCTGCCACAATTTTCAGTATACTGGAAAGTAATCCCGGCTGATCTTCCATTTCCATTACAAAGGTAATTGTCTTTCCCTGAATCTTTTCATGAATCGGGAAAATGTCATCTTTATATTTGTAATAAGAACTCCGGCTGATTCCAACGGCATCAATCGCCTCTTTGATTGTTTTCGCCTTTCCTCTGTTTAGAAGAACATTTGCTTCCGCTACTTTTAATAAAATTTCCGGCAAAGCTTTCTTCTTTACCATATAAAATTTCGAACCATTCTCCATATTGTAATCTCCTGTACAGAACAGTAATTTCTCTCTTCTGCATATTTGTTTGCCAGTGAAACACATTTGTTCTCACCCGAAAGATATTATCATATTATTCCCATCCTTGCAACTGCTTTTTTTAAAAAAATGCAAATCTAAAACTCTTTTCTTTCATTTTTTTATTAAAATCCATTAAATAAACACTTTTATAAAGCGAGGTATGCAGATTGTTGAAATAATTTTTCAAATACGCTCTATCCGTTCTTTCTTGGAACTTTCTGTCAAACTTCCCATAACAAAAAGAACAGATACCCCGACTATTTCATCGATGATATCTGTTCTTTTTTAACATTCTAAGTTTCGTTTACACCCAACTTCTATGTATGGAAATAAACACTATAAATTAATCTACAACTACACCGCGAAACACATAAGCAATCAATTCACAAAATTCCCAGTATTCAGGAAAATTCTCCATATCTTTCAGCGAATCACATAATCCCCGATAATACCATGCCTGCTGCCTTTTATCCTTCATATTAAAGCGTTCCCACAGCTTATCTCCAATCATCTGATAATCTCTTTTTAAAGATCTGGCATTCGAAAGCTTATCTCCTAAAGCAACCAGCTTCATATCAGAAGCCTTTTCTTCCTTTAACCTTTTTACTGTATTAGCCTTCCGCTCGTTCCAGGACCCCCCCTTTTCCTCGCTCTCAGCCTTTACAATCTCCGCCACTCTTTCTCCAAACTCCTGGCAGAGTGTAGAAAACGTTACTTCCTTACAATCTTCCAAAGTATCATGGAGGATTGCCGCTGCAATCACTTCCTTATCCTGCGTCATCCTTGAGACAATAACCCCCACCTCTAATGGATGAACAATATAGGGAAGTTTGGTTCCTTTTCGAAACTGACCCTCATGGGCCTTCGTAGCAAATGTAATCGCTTTATCAATCATAGTTTATTTAACATTCTCCTTTTCAGCCGCTGCTTCTTTTAATACTTTTTCCTGAGCATCTGCTGGCATCTGCTCATATCTGCTAAATTCATAGGAGAACTCTCCACTTCCTCCGGTCATAGAACGTAAGTCTGTAGAATATCCAATCAGGCTTGCTAAAGGAATATCTGCTACTAATTCCTGACGGCCACCCTCTAATGGATTCATTCCAAGAATACGGCCACGGCGTTTGTTTAAATCGCCCATAACATCACCGGTATTCTTATCAAGAACGTCTACCTTAAGATTTACGATTGGCTCAAGAAGAACTGGTTTGGCATCCATCACACCATTCTTAAATGCAGTAATTGCTGCCATTTTAAATGCCATTTCGGAAGAGTCAACTGGATGATAAGAACCATCTGTTAATGTTGCTTTAATTCCAACTACTGGATATCCAGCCAGAGGTCCTTTAAGGCAGCTTTCTGCAATACCTTTTTCAACTGCTGGGAAGTAGTTCTTTGGAACAGCTCCGCCGAAAATCTTCTCATCAAATACATATGGTGTCTCTAAATCGCCAGACGGTTCAAATTCCATAAGAACATCACCATACTGTCCATGTCCACCAGACTGTTTTTTATATTTGCCTCGAACTTCTACTTTACTGCGGATAGTCTCTTTAAAGGCTACCTTTGGTTTTACAAGTTCAATCTCTACTTTATATCTGTCGGCAAGCTTACTCTTTACGATTTCAAGATGCTGGTCTCCTAAACCATATAATAACATCTGACGGTTCGCTTTGTCATTAACTTCTTTTAATGTAAGGTCTTCATCCATTAACTTCTTAAGAGCTGCCGAAATCTTATCCTCATCACCCTTGGTCTTTGCAATGTAACGAACAAATGTATATGGTTCTGGCATCTCTGCCTTCTCAAATATGATTGGGTTTGCCTTTGGTGATAATGTATCGCCTGTCTTTGTAACAGAAAGTTTTGCGATAGCACCGATATCACCTGCATAAAGGGCATTCACTTCAATCTGTTCCTTACCTCTTAATACATAAAGCTTACCGATACGTTCTTCTGCGTCTTTATTTGCATTATAAACAGCACTGTCTGCCTTTAAAATACCATCTGTAACTTTTACTAAAGAGAAACGTCCTACAAATGGATCTGCGATTGTCTTAAATACATAAGCACTTACCGGCTGGCTTACATCGTAAGATGCACTAACTGGCTCGTCTGTCTTCACCTTTATTCCAACGAACTGGTCTGTTACCATACCTGGTGCGGAGAAATATTTTACCATATCGTGAAGAAGGATATTAGCACCGTAGTCTGTGTTGATCGCACCACAGATAACTGGCATAAGATCTCTCTTAGCAATAGAAGAAACAATCGCTGTCTTAATCTCTTCTTCTGTAAATGGTTCTTCTGCAAAGAACTTCTCCATGAGTTCCTCACTTGTCTCTGCAACACCTTCCATTAACTGCTGACGATACTCGTCAAGCTCATCGTTCACTCCTTCTTCTACTTCTTTTTCGTAGTAAGTTCCATTTGGCTGTAAACGACATTCAAGCATCTTGGCTGCATTGATAAATCCCTTAAACTCTGTGCCTTCTTTCATTGGCATATGGAATGGTACAATCTTGTTACCATAACTTTCACGAAGTTCATCAATGATTGCGGAAGCATCTACATGTTCATCTTCTACACATGTGATGTATACGATAACAGGAATACCTCTCTTCGCACAGAAATCGAAACTCTTTCTTGTTCCAACTTCTACACCTGACTTACCATTGATAACGATGATTGCTCCATCTGCTACGCTCAATGCTTCATATACTTCTCCAGAGAAATCAAAGAAACCAGGAGTATCTAAAAGATTCACCTTAACTCCGTCTACCTCTAATGGAATAACTGAGGACTGAATTGAAAACTTTCTCTTAACTTCTTCTTTGTCGTAATCACTTACTGTACCGCCTTCTGTTACTGTACGAACCCTCTTAATAATCCCCGTTGTAAAAGCCATAGATTCAATTAAAGAAGTCTTACCACAGCCACCATGTCCAAGTAATACGACATTTCTAATACTTTCGGTTGCATATACGTTCATAATCAGTTCCTCCCGTGTTGTTTAATCATATTTGTGAGAATTTTACGTCAGAATTTGTAGGATAAATGAATCAATATTCTTATGTCAGGATTCTCACAGGTCTATTTTAACAAAAAACTTGTCATTTCACAAGAGTAATTTTGGCATTTTGACATATTTTTTTGAGGACACAGAATTATGCCGAGTCATTATGGCCTCCTCTCCATAAAAACTGCCCCTACCATCTATTTACGACATCGTTTCTCTTGCGGGTTGAATGTTCGCATGTGAATCATATAGAAATACATATACCTTCTACCCTTTTCACTTTAACACTAAAAAGTGTTGACATGGTGTGAATTTCCATGTACAATAAAAGCCATTGAAATCTCGCATCAGTACACTAACCTGCGATATTGAACTTCCTGGTGGAAATCTATCCCACGGCATATTAGAGCGAGGATTGAATGTGAGTATGGAAGCGAACATTCAACCCGCAAGCGAAACGATGTCTTGGGATAGAGTTCCTGTTGGAAGTTCAATTCACAGCCTTCGGTTTTAATGCGAGGGACTTAAAAACTCACACTTTTTGGAGGTTGCACCATGAATGCAAATCATATGACAATCGGCTTTATCGGCCTTGGACTTATCGGCGGTTCTATCGCCAAAACAATACGAAGAATTCATCCGGATAGTATTATCTATGGATTTGATACAGATATTGATTCTCTTAAAATGGCAAAGGAAGATGGTACATTAACGCAGTACTTTGAAACGCTTGATTCTACATTTTCATCCTGTGATATTATCTTTCTCTGTGCGCCGGTATCTAATAATATCGAGTACTTAAAAGAATTAAAAGGAATCATTTCTGAAAGCTGCCTGCTTACGGATGTTGGTAGTGTAAAAGAACCGATTCAGTCTGCCATCAAGGAACTTGGCATGGAGTCAAACTTTATTGGCGGTCATCCGATGGTTGGTTCTGAAAAGTCAGGCTACGCTCATGCAAATGATCATCTTCTTGAGAATGCCTACTATTTCCTGACACCAAGCGAGCGCACTTTATTCCAGCTTACGACAAAATTCTCCTCTTTTATTCAGGGACTCGGTGCACTTGCCGTTTCTTTAAAACCAGAAGAACACGACTTTATCACCGCTGCCATCAGCCATGTACCGCATATTGTCGCAGCAGAACTTGTTCATCTTGTCCGCCGCGCAGACCGCAACAATGGTATGTTAAAGCAGCTTGCTGCCGGAGGTTTTAAAGATATTACGCGAATCGCATCTTCCTCTCCGATTATGTGGGAACAGATTTGTGAAAATAACTCTTCAAATATAAAGACTCTTCTCACATCCATGATCCATGATTTACAGGAAGTCATTGACCAGCTTGATAAGGAAAACGGAGCATATGTGAATGAATACTTTAAAGAAGCCGGTGACTACCGTAATTCTGTACCAGACCATTCTATCGGACTATTTGATAAGGTACATAAACTTTATGTCCATATCCCAGACCAGCCAGGTACAATCGCTACTGTCGCTTCTCTTCTTGCCTTTAATAATATCAGCTTAAAGAATATCGGCATCATTTATAATCGGGAATTTGAAGAAGGTGTTCTTGAAATCGTTCTTTATGACGAAGAATCCTGCCAGAAGGGTGCTCAGGTATTAGAGGAAAGAAACTATATTGTACATATCCGTTAATTTATCCTTTTCCAGCAAGAAGACTCCGACCTCTAAGGTGGGAGATGAATTGCGTCTGTTACCTACTTGATATTGCATTCTAATCATAGTATAATATATTCAGTCGCATGATAAAGAAAGGTTGAAATACAATGAATTTAGATAATAATGCACATTCAGTATTCTTACTGCACTATCATCTTGTGCTTGTGGTTAAGTATCGTAGACAGGTTTTTGATGATGGTATTTCCAGCAGGGCGAAAGAGATATTTGAGTATATTGCTCCAAACTACAATATTACTCTTGAGGAATGGAATCACGATAAAGACCATATACATATCCTTTTCAGGGCACATCCAAATACGGAAATAAGTAAGTTCATAAATGCATATAAGAGTGCAAGCAGTAGACTTCTTAAGAAAGAGTTTCCGCAGATACGGCAAAAGTTGTGGAAAGAACATTTCTGGAGCCAGAGTTTTTGTTTGATTACAACAGGCGATGCTCCAATTGAAGTGATCAAAAAATATATAGAAAGTCAGGGACAAAGGGACCGAAAAAGGAAGTGACAGAGTGGCGAACAGGGCATATAAATTCAGAATATATCCCAATGATGAACAGAAGATTTTGTTTGCTAAGACTTTTGGCTGTGTGAGAATGGTATACAATCATTGGCTTGATAGAAAGATCCGGCAGTATGAGGAGAACAAGACAAACGTAACATATACCATTTGTGCAAAAGAAATGGCTGCAATGAAGAAAACAGAAGAATACGGATTTTTAAAGGAAGCAGATAGTATCGCATTACAACAATCGCTCAGGCATCTTGATACGGCATTTCAGAACTTTTTCAAACAGCCGAAAACAGGTTTCCCAAGGTTCAAATCAAAAAAGCGGAATAAAAACAGCTATTCCACGGTCTGCATCAATGGGAACATAACTCTGTCTAATGGATATTTGAGATTACCTAAGATTGGGCAAGTCCGGTTAAAACAGCACAGGATTATTCCAGATGAATACAGACTGAAATCTGTAACAGTAAGTCAGACACCAAGCGGAAAATACTATGCAAGTATTCTTTTTGAGTATGAAGATCAAGTACAGGAAAAGGAGATGCAAAAGTTTTTAGGTCTGGATTTTTCCATGCATGAATTATATCGTGACAGCAACGGTAAGGAACCTGCCTATCCAAGGTATTACAGGAACGCAGAGAAAAAATTAGCGAGAGAACAACGTAAGCTTTCCAAAATGCAGAAAGGTTCAAACAATCGCAATAAGCAGAGGCTTAAGGTGGCAAAACTTCACGAAAAGGTTTCCAATCAACGAAAAGACTTTCTGCATAAGCAGTCAAGACAGATAGCCAATGCCTATGATTGCATATGTATAGAAGATTTGGATATGAAAGCAATGTCACGGTCGTTGAAATTTGGAAAATCCGTTTCAGATAACGGCTGGGGAATGTTCACAACATTTTTGAGATACAAACTGGAGGAGCAGGGTAAGAAACTTGTGAAGGTGGATAGATTTTTTGCAAGCAGCCAGACCTGTTCTGTTTGTGGTTACAAAAATGCAAAAACGAAAAATCTTGCGTTAAGAGAGTGGGATTGTCCGCAGTGCGGGACCCATCATGACAGAGATGTAAATGCGGCGGTAAATATCAGAAATGAGGGAATGCGGCTGGTAAATGCATGACCTTGACACAATATAACACAACCGTGGGACACACGGGGATAGCTCGCTTATGCTTAGCACGGTAGTGCTATCGAACGAGAACCAAACTTGCCGAGATTTGCCGAGGATGGGAAGCCCCACCTCTATAGGTGGGGGAGGATGTCACACGATAGATTCTCGAATAGAACTTCTGCATAAACAAGATTGGTATAAATGTTGACTGATGATAGTGTAAAAATATAGGGAGGTCGACAATGGCACAAATAAAAATCTTAAAGAGAAAGAAGGGGGAATATGATTCAATTTAATTTAGAGTTTGTCTTGGAAAAACCAGAGTTACCGTTAGAATTAGACCGGCTGCTAGTAAGTTTCTTAAAAGCGTCGTTGGAGAGTGCTTCACCAAAGATGTTTGAGCAATTATATGATAAGAGAAGGTCAGTGATAAAACCATACACTTTTTCTTATTATCTGCCAGGGGCAAAGTTTAAGGACGAGAAGATATATTTAAGGCAGAATAAGTTCTCGATGTTTTTTTCAAACGCAGATATGGAGCAGACTATCTATTTTTTCAATGGATTTAAGAAAATATTACATCAGCATTATCCCATGAACGGTAATTCAATGGAGCTTGTCCAAATTAAAAATGTGAGGAGAAAGGAGATAAAAGATCCAGAGGTTATTGTGAAAATGCAGAGTTCTCTCATAGCAAGAAGGCATGATGTGGAAGAGAACAGAGATACGTATTATGTTTACGACCATCCAGAATTTTCTCAGGTAGTGAAAGAAAATGTACAGACGCTAATTGAGAGATTAGGAGTAGATGTCTCAGTAGAAGGCTTTGAGATTGTTCCAATAAAAGGCAAGAAAATTGTTGCAACGATATTTGGAAGAAAGGTAGATGCGAATATTGGAATTTATAAATTATCAGGAAGTCCAGAACTTCTGACCTTTTTATATCGGACAGGGATGGGAGGCAGACGTTCGGAAGGACATGGGATGTGGGAGATAGTGTATTAATAGGATATTTTTAATCAGGCAAAATCTCCCACAAATTGTAACGCACATCTTACAGAAAGGGGGAGAAAAAGTTGGACAGAGTAATTATTACACTCGGTGATTTTCTGAAGAATGCCGGAATTGTAGGTATGAAATACTTGTTGGATATATCCGAAGCAGAAGAAGATTCAGATTATGGTATTACATCAGATGAGCAGGGGATTTGGCTGGATAGAGACTTTGCACTTCATGCAGACTGGACAGATTTATATTTTAATGCCTGTGTAAAGTATTTTGGCAAAAACACAGTATATCAGGGGGTACTTGACAGAATTGAGCGTTGCCTTACTAAAATAAGGGAAGATAAATGGAATCCAGGAAGAGAAGAAAAGGACGATTTAAAGTTTATCACGGAAAAGCTGCTTTCGAATAGCTATCAGAACGGATTCAATATTATCAAAGAAAAGGTAGAGAACCCTGAAGTTTATCTGGAACTGAAGAAGAATAAACTTAGTGATAAATTTGAATCTGATGTTTTAAGAAAGCGTTTGGAAGAATTACAGCAATTTTTAACACAGCCGTTATGTAGAGAAACTTTTATTATGAAAAGTATAATTTATAATTATATTAACCGATTTTGGGATGGAAAATGTTTCCTTCTTCGGGCAAATGCAAAAAAGGATATGCGGGCTGTTTTTGAAAAGGATTTTTCGGAACCGTTTCATAAGTATTTAGAAGGTGAACATAAAAAAGCAAAAGATACCTGTATTGACTGTGGGAATGGGATTACTGGAAAAGAAAAGGTTTCTATCGCCTTTATGAAAGAAATGGCAGATGATTTGACAAGAAAGCGTTCCGCTTTCTGGAATTGTCAGGTAGATGCCTTTTTATGTCCTGTATGTGCCTTTGTCTATGCATTAAGTCCATTGGGATTTCAAATGTATGCAAATAAGTTCGTATTTATGAATTTGAATGAAAACATATCGGTATTAGTGGATGTGAACGGTAAAAAACGAGGGAACGGTCTTAAGGAAAAAGGAGAAGAAGAAAACTATACAGTATGGTTTGCAAGGATATTGAATAAAGTTCTTTCTGACAAAGTAAAAGAACTCAATAATGTGCAGGTTATTTTAAGAGGAACACGCGCAGAAGATAATTATATGTTCAGTATTATAGGCAGAGATGCCCTACAGATTCTGAAACAGGAAAAGGTACAGAAAGCATTGAAATATCTTGAGCAACACCCATATGTAAAACTTTCTAATGAATTTGTAAATGTTCATGAGAGCGTTGTTATGAATATTTTGCAGTATCATAAACAGTATAGTTTACTTAATCAGATTTTAAAGGAGTCTCTGGAGAATACTGGAGTAATACCAACGGCATATTGGGTTTTTGTAGTTCAATTATGCACAAGTATTGAAAAAAGAATGGAAGTAAATGTGGGGAGCATTTCTGAAGAGTTGGAACAATCGCAGCAGGGTATTGAAGAAAAACTGTCAAAGGCTAAGGAGGGGATATTTATGAGTCGTATTAAAATGAGGGATGCAGGCTATAAATTGCGTAAAGAGATTTTATTAGCAAAAAAAGCGGAAAATGATGAATGTATGAGGGGAACAATCTATCAATTACTGAATGCTTTGTCTGTGCGAAATGAAGGAAAATTTATGGATATTGTAATACGGTTGTATAGTTCAACAAAATTACCTATGGCAGATGGTTTCGTTTATATGCTTGGAAATAAGGAGAAGTTTTCAGAGTATGGCTATTCTTTTATACTGGGATTAAAGGGAAGTTATACAGATAGTAAGGATAGTAAATCAGAAGATACGAAGCAGTCACAGGATGAAAGTGGGGAGGAAAATTAAATGACAAGAGATGGTTTAACATTTACAATGGTATTTTTAGCAGAGAGTGCAAACTATGGTGAGGGAATCGGAAATATCACAACATTAAAGAAAATGACAAGAGGAGATTTCCAGCAGTATTCTTATATTTCAAGACAGGCTATGCGATACAATATCGTAAAGCAGCTTAAATGGGATAATACACCGGTTGACGGCAAGAGTGGTGTAGTACAGTTTGCCCCATCTGCAACAATTGAAGATTATCCAGAAATCGATTTATTTGGATATATGAAAACGACTTCCAAAGCAGATGATAAAAAGGGTGGTGCATCTACAAGAAGCGCAGTAGTGCGATTAAGCAATGCGATTTCTTTAGAGCCATATCAGAGTGACTTGGAGTTTCTCACAAACATGGGACTGGCACAGCGTCAGAACCTCGAAAATGGAATTGCGCAGAGTGAAATCCATCGTTCTTATTACAGCTATACTATATCGATAGATTTAGATAGAATTGGAGTGGATGTGGAAATTGAAGTATCACAGGAAGAAAAAGCAAGCAGAGTAAAGGAGCTTTTAGATACCGTACAGTATTTATACCGAGATATCAGAGGAAGAAGAGAGAACTTAAGCCCACTGTTTATCATCGGTGGAAGATATAAAAGAAAGAATCCATTCTTTGAAAATATTGTGAGTGTAAAGGCAAATAAAATTGGTGTTGCCACGTTAAAAGAGATTGTGGAGGATTCAGAAGAATTAAAGGAATATACTTACACAGGAATCACATCGGGAATTTTCGATAATGAAAAAGACGTAAAAGAAAAATTAAAAGCAGAGTCCGTAGGAAACGTATTCAAACATTTGAAAGAGGAAGTGGATGCTTATTATGAAGGCAATTAGAGTAGAATGTTTTCAGAATCTTGTAAATTATAGGAAACCGAGCAGTTTTATTATTAAAGAAACTTTTCCGCTGCCACCATACTCTACGGTACTGGGCATGATTCATGCTGCCTGTGGTTTTACGACATTTCATCCGATGGAATTAAGTATTCAGGGAAAAAATAAAGGAACGATATCTGAATTATATACAAGATATTCCTTTTCAGCAGGGGTAAAGTTCGAAGAAGGAAGACACCAGATTTGCGTTCATGATAAAGAGGACTATGGAGTATTTAAAGGAATTGCTAATGTCGAACTGATTTGTGAAAATAATATGATTCTTCATATTTTGCCGTCTGAAGAAGATTTTGATACTGTTTATCAGTCATTGTTAAATCCACCACAGTATCTTTCATTGGGAAGATATGAAGATTTACTAGATATTAAAAAGGTAGAAATTGTTCATTTATCATGGGAAGAAGAAGTTAGTGTGCATAATAATATTTATATTCCTGTTGATTATGAAACCGAGGATGGAGAACGCATATTTGAAGATGGTGAAGGTGGCGCAACAATTTATAATCTGACAAGAGAATACGAGATAACAAAAAATGGTTTACGCAGATGGAAGAAAGATGGTGGACGGGTAAGAGCATACTATTATCCGGCTGGCAAGGTATTAGATCAGGGATATGTGGATGATTCTGAGGCAGAAAGTGCTGTTGTATTTAGTAAGAACATAAGATAGATTTTGTGTATTGGGGGAATGAAATATGGAGTTATATGCAAAATCAAAAGCGAAGCAATTGAGCATCAAGGAAGTAGAAGCATTAAAAGAAACTCTGGAAAGTTTTTTAGACAGTTTAGAAGGAATACTCACTCCCAAAGAAGAACAGATAATAATTCAGCAAATTCAGAAAATACAGAATCAAAAAGAAGAAAAGCAGAAAACTTTGAAAGAACATGAAGAAGATATTGTAAAATGTGCCGAAGCTTTTTTCAGAGGATATGGAAAATATTTTACTGAGATAGAAAAAATATTAATTCTCCAAGCTTGCCGCCAGCATGACTGGGGAAAGGCAAATCTCATTTTTCAGTCCAAAGTATGCCGGAAAGTACGAGATAATCTGTCGGAGCCTGAGAAAAAAATTTCTCAGATTCCGCATGGATTTTTAAGTGCAGTATCTATTTCTTATAAGGAATTTCAAAAATTATATGAAGGATTAGAAAAAGATGATTTTAAGGCTTTTATGACAGCGATTTATTATCATCATGATAGAAAAGACGATTTTACTCAGGATGATATAAAAGCATATTGCCAGAAATATTATTTAAAATATCTTTCAGAATATTTGAAAGAAGAGCGGGACAAGGTATACAGCAGCCAGATGAGAAAATTGCTTTTCCGAAATAATATGTCAAGCATAAAGTTAGATGTGAAACCTTCTCTCTGGAACAAATATGTTTTACTCAAAGGAATGCTGAACAAATTTGATTATACAGTAAGTGCTGGTTATGAATTTGCCGAAGAAAATTCAAATCTGGAAGAAAAAAGGCTGGTAAATAATATCAATAAAAATATGAAAGAGCAAAAATTTGCTTTAAAGCCAGCACAAAAATTCATGCAAGAAAATGTAAATAAAAATCTGGTAGTCATTGCCCCGACTGGTTCGGGAAAGACGGAAGCGGCATTGTTATGGCTTAATGGAGAGAAAGGCTTCTATACTTTACCATTAAAGGTTTCGGCCAATGATATTTATCGAAGAATCAAGGATGATTATAATTATAAGGATGTAGAACTGCTTCACTCAGATGCAATGCAAAAATATTTAGAAGAAAGTACAAATGCAGCAGATAGTATATATCAGAGATATGAAAAAGCCAAATTATTATCTAATCCACTTACGATATGTACCGTAGACCAGCTTTTCAAATTTGTATATCGAGCATTAGGAACGGAAATTTTTGCGGCAACTTTAAAATATTCTAAAGTCATTCTTGATGAAGTGCAGTCATATGACCCACATATTATAGCAACGATTATAACTGGACTAAAACAAATTACAGAAATGGGAGGCCGATTTGCGATTATTACAGCAACTTTTCCTCCTGTCCTAAAATATTTCATGGAAAAATGCGGATTAATCCAGGGAGAACAGTATGAATTTCGAGATTTTTCTAAAGAATCAGATATTATCCGGCATAAAGTCAAAATAAAATCAGGAGAAATGAACTTTGATGAAATACTTGAAAAAGGCCGGGATAAAAAAGTGTTAGTTATCTGTAATACTGTCACCAAAGCGCAGGAAGTTTATGAGCAGATTGAGAGCCAGTTAGAAGAGGAAGACCTCCATCTTTTGCATTCTCGATATGTCAAAAAAGACCGCCTGCAACTGGAAAAAATGATTAAGAATTTTTCTGAAAATGAAGAAGAATGCGGAATTTGGATTACAACACAGATAGTAGAAGCCAGCCTGGACATTGACTTTGATGTATTATATACCGAAATGTGTACGGTAGATAGTTTGCTCCAGAGAATGGGACGATGCAATCGAAAAGGGCGTTATATTCCAGAAGAACCGAATGTCATTGTTTATGATAATGCGAATGGAAAGGGAACAGTTTATTATGAAGATATGTATGATCGTTCTCTCGAAAAACTGTATCAATATGAAGATAAAATATTTACAGAAGAGCTGAAAACGGAATATATCAATGCAGTTTACTGCACAGAAGAAATTAAAAAAACAAAGTATTATGAAGAGATTGAATACTGGCTAGAACATTTTTCAACAATTCATCCTATAGAATATACCAAAGAAGATGTCGATAAAAAATTTCGAAATATTCATAGCATAACAGTACTGCCAGATACACTCTATGAAGAAAATCAAGTTCTTTTTGAAGAGGGAGTCAATCTACTCAGAACACCAAATATAAACAAAGACATAAAGAATATCATCACATCTAAATTTAGCAGTCTGACACTGGGACTTACTTACTATCGTTATAAAGATAATGGGCTAAATGGAATAGATGTCACAACAATCGGCTCTCACGGAGATGACAGAAAAAATAATTACCCTGTAACACAAATTCACAGAACATCAATGAAATATGATTTTGACCCGGATGCGGGAAGGGGAAAAGGTCTTATTTTAGGGGAGATAGATGATGAGGCATGTATACTGTAATATATGATTTATGATTGAATAATGAGGACGAAGGTATGACAGATAAAAGAATCACAGGTGTCATGATTTACTATTACTTTGTTTGTAAACGAAAGCTATGGTATTTCTGCCACGAAATCAATATGGAATCGGAAAATGAAAATGTACAGTTGGGAAAGCTTTTGGATGAAAAAAGTTATGAAAGGGATGAGAAACACATCAATATTGATAATGTGATTAACATTGACTTTATCAGGGAACATCAGGAGTTACATGAAATTAAGAAAAGTAAGGCAATTGAAGAAGCCGGAATCTGGCAGGTAAAATATTACCTTTATTATTTAGAAGAACGGGGAGTGAAAAACATTAAAGGTAAAATAGACTACCCTCTTATGAAGAAAACTTTGTTAGTAGAACTATCCGAACAGGACCGTGAAAAATTAAAATCAATTATTGATGAAATTGAATCTATGAAAAAAGAAGAATTTCCACCAAAATTTACAGAACAAAAAATATGTAAAAAATGTGCATATCATGACTTGTGTTTTATATAAAGGCAGCAGGGGGGACAAATGGAGCAGAGCTTCAAATATACAAATTAGGTAAAGATAATCAAGGTGATTTGAAGAGTAGAACAAATGAAACAAAGCTTAAAATATGCTTTACTTATCTTCTGATGAACTGACTTTTCAGGAGGGGTACGAATGAAACAAAGCCTATATATTTATAATAATGGGGATTTAAAAAGAAAAGACAATACATTGCAATTTACAACATATGAAGGGGACAAAAGGGACATACCGATAGAAAGAATTTCAGACATATATATATTGTCGGAAATGTCATTTAACACAGCGTTTATTAACTACATTTCACAGTACGGAATCCCATTACATTTCTTTAACTATTACAACTTCTATACAGGAAGCTACTATCCAAAAGAAAGCTTACTTGCCGGACAACTTCTCGTAAAACAGGTAGAACATTACACCTGCTATGATGAGCGTCTCGTTATAGCAAAAGAATTTATCAAGGCGGCTGCAGATAATATTTATAGAAATTTACGTTACTATAACAGCAGAGGAAAAGATGTAGCTGAGTGTATGAAAGAAGTAAACAGTCTAAGAAAAAAACTAGACCACACAGAGTTTATCGAAGAACTAATGGGAATAGAAGGAAATATACGAAAAAACTATTATAAGGCATGGAACACCATTGTAAATCAGGAAATACAATTTGAGAAAAGAGTGATGCATCCACCAGACAATATGATAAATTCGCTGATTTCTTTTGTAAACTCCTTGATATATGCCAAAACATTGAGCGAGATTTACCACACGCAGCTAGACCCAACAATAAGTTATCTTCATGAACCAGGATTTCGAAGATATTCTTTATGCCTTGATATATCTGAGGTATTCAAACCACTGATTGGAGACAGATTAATATTTTCTCTATTAAATAAAAACCAGATAACAGAAAAAAGTTTTACAAAAGAACTAAACTTTTTACATCTAAAAAAGGAAGCATCCCGCCTGATTGTCACAGAATTTGAAAAACGAATGAAAAAGACAATCATGCACAAAGAATTAGGGAAAAAAGTCTCTTATCAATATTTAATTCGATTGGAAGCATATAAGCTCATAAAACATTTGATAGGAGAAAAAGAATACGAAGGGTTTAGAATATGGTGGTAAAATATGTATGTGATTTTGGTATATAAAAATTTTTGTGTCTTATAGAAGAATGATGACAGAGGTAAAATATGTATGTAGTTTTAGTATATGATATAAGCAAAGACGAAAACGGACAAAAGAGATGGTCGCATATCTTTAAGATATGTAAAAAATATCTATCTCATATTCAAAACTCTGTATTTGAAGGTGAGATATCCAAAGTTCAATTAGTAAAACTCCAACAGGAATTAAAAGTATACATTGATTCCAATCTTGATTCTGTAATTCTATTCAAAAGCCGCCAGCAAAAGTGGCTGGATAAAGAATTTTGGGGTAAGGAAGATGATAAAACAAGCTTTATTTTATAAAACTGTCGATGCCCGACAAGGCAAAAAATGAGGCACATCAATAATAGTATAAGTAAAGGATATGTGATAATTTTTATTTTATAATACATAACAAATTGCGTATTGATTTGATTGACACATAATAAATTATGTATTAAAATATGTTATGTAAGGAGGGATGAGATGAAAAGTTATTCATCCAGAGAAGTGATTGGGATATTGAAGAAAGATGGATGGTATGAGGTTGCTTGTGTTGGCGATCATCACCAATTCAAACATTCAATTAAAAAGGGCAGGGTAACAGTTACTCATCCTAACAAAGATATTCCAATCAAAACCTTACGAAGTATATCAAAGCAGTCTGGAGTTATGTTTCCGTAACTTCTCTGCACATAACGGAGGTGTTAATTATGTCAAAAGACCGATATTCTTATGTAGCTGTTTTTTCTTATGAAGAAGATGGTATTAGTATTGAATTTCCCGATTTACCTGGATGTCTTCCATGTGCTGAGAAAGATAATACAGAGGAAGCTTTAAAAAATGCTAAAGAAGCTCTTGGGCTGCATATATGGGGCATGGAGCAAGATGGTGAAGAGATTCCCGTTCCAACTCCGATTACATCGATTCATTTGGATTCTAACGAAGTTCCTGTATTGATTGAGGTATTTATGCCGCCTGTTCGTGAAAGGATTAATAGTCGTTTTGTAAAGAAAACTTTGTCTTTACCTGCATGGCTGGCGGCCAAAGCCGATGAAGATGGTGTTAATTGTTCCAGAATATTTCAACTTGCTCTGATGAATTATTTACAGGTCAGTGAAGAGAATAAAGCAGGAAGCAACTAATTTAATGAAATTCCGTTTGGTTAATATCGGATGGGATTTCTTTAGGTTCATAGGCGGTTTAAAATGAAAAATATAATTCTAAGTTGCAGTTTGATTATATTACAGTGAGTCTGCTGATAAGTAGAGAAGTAAGAATATACATTTAAAAAATTAAAAGAAATAGCATACGCGGTAAGAAAAATAAAATTATAGAACTGTCGATGTTCGATAAAGTAAAAAACAGGGGACATCGACAATGGCATAAATAAAAGATATATGATAATTTTTAAATGAGAATATAAGGGAAAAACACAGATTGAGTCTAAGATCGACAGAAATAGGAGTGAAAAAGTAGGAAAAATGAGGAAAATTAAGTAACGGGAATTAATAGAAACATTGTGGAATGTAAATGAAAAAGATAGATAATTTTTCGTCTAACGCACAGATGAATTAATAGAAACATTGTGGAATGTAAATGACCTTCTCAAAAGCAGGAACCGCCAGGTTAAGGTCAGGAATTAATAGAAACATTGTGGAATGTAAATGATAAGGTTAGAGCAATTTTAGGACTAGACAAAACGAATTAATAGAAACATTGTGGAATGTAAATTGGAGGAAAATGGCATGAGTTTAATCAATGAATTTTGAATTAATAGAAACATTGTGGAATGTAAATAAAATCCTGTCTGTGACTCCTGCAGGTTAACGCAGCCGAATTAATAGAAACATTGTGGAATGTAAATCTTTTAAGAATTTAAAAGAAAGGGGACAGAACGTCCGAATTAATAGAAACATTGTGGAATGTAAATATGTCTTGTAATTAATAAAGCGGCTGTACAAACCTGAATTAATAGATACATATTGGAATGTAGATTATTATCATAATTAATATTTAGCAGATGGGATATATCAAAAAGAAAATATGACAATGATTTTAAACGGGACATGAAATTGCTAACAGTGATATTTTAAGTGAGGTGCTGAAAGGTGATAGAGTATGAGAATTATGGAAAATTAGAGAGTCTTGCAGAATTAGAAAATGCCATAGAGATGGGATTAGATATTGAGTTTCTTCTATATGATACGAGGTATAATATTTCTTGGAGAGATAACAAACCATTTATATGCGAATGTCCAGAAGGAGTGGCTAAGTTTTTTGATACCTCAGAACTTTTGTTACAGAGGTATGAAGTGGGTGACAATCCTCTGAAATCTCTATGGGGAGATATGAAAATATTATCTATGTGATTAACATGTTTGGTAAATGGAAGGCGGACGTGTTAATTTTATACCTATTTTAAGGAGAAATTTTATAGAAATACTCTGGAATACATTTGCACAAACTCCTCGCATAGTTTAAAATAGGAAACAATATTACAGAAATTACGAAACAAAAATTATTAGATTTTAAAATTGAGACAAAGAAAAAAATGAAAAAATGTAAAATCACAGTCATGCGTAAAGCATGCTATAAAGATTTAATGGAAAAATATGAGAATCCTATGGAACATGCTTGTGATATAGAAGAAGGGCAAGTTTTCATCGCCAATGGCTGGTGTAAGCCAGTTGGAATGTGCGATAGTGCCTGGGAGAGTATGTCGCCATTTGTCATGACATTAGCATATGGAGGCAAGGACATTTACAATGGATGGATGAAAAATGAAAAGTCAGCAATGATATCCTGCAATGATGGGTTCCGTCCAGTGAGTTTTCTTATTGAAGCTTTGGAAGAAGAAGCTGATTAGTGCACTGGATTATTGACAGAAAGTTTCATATTAATTGTGAATTGGATTATCTACTATAAATAAGCAAATATCAAAAAGTGCATAAAATTTATCCTCTTACAGCAAGAAGACTCCGACCTCTAAGGTGGGAGATGAATTGCGTCTGCTACCTACTTGATAGAGCATCCTAATTATAGTATAGTATCTTTAGTCGGATAATAAAAAATTGAGATAATAACGCACATTTAGTATTCTTACTATACTATCATCTTGTGCTTGTGTTCAAGTATCGCAGGTGGGTTTTCGAGGAAAAGGAAGTGGCATGGTGGCAAACAGAGCATATAAATTCAGAATATATCCTTGAATTTGAATAACCAGTCACATTAAATTTGTTCTGAAGTTAAAAAGTTACAAATAATTAAGGGGTAATTTCAGTGAAAACTGAGCAAATAATTTCTAAAGAAATTGATAAAATTTTAATAGAAATTTTATAAAAAATTTAGTTAAACGAGAGGTAAATATTATGAGCGATTGTACACATGATTGTAGCAGTTGTGGCGAAAGCTGCGCACAGAGAGAGTCCAAACCAGAAGATTTTCTTGTAAAGTTAAGTAAAGGAAGTTCTGTTAAGAAGGTTATTGGTGTTGTATCCGGTAAAGGTGGAGTAGGTAAGTCTATGGTAACTTCACTTCTTGCAGCAGCTTCTATGAGAGAAGGATTTAAGACAGCTATTTTAGATGGAGATATCACAGGACCATCTATTCCAAAGGCATTTGGTCTTTCCATGAATCTTGTAGGTAACGCAGAAGGACTGATTCTGCCAGCAACAACAACTTGCGGAATCGACATTGTTTCTGTTAACCTGATGCTTGCGAATGAGACAGATCCTGTTATCTGGAGAGGGCCTGTTCTTGGCGGAGTAATCAAACAGTTCTGGGGAGAGACATTATGGCAGAACATTGACTATATGTTCATTGATATGCCTCCAGGAACTGGTGATGTACCGCTGACTATTTTCCAGTCTGTTCCGTTAGATGGTATTGTTATCGTATCTTCTCCACAGGAATTAGTTGGAATGATCGTAGAAAAAGCGGTGAACATGGCAAGAATGATGAATGTTCCAATTCTTGGTTTAGTAGAGAATATGAGTTATGTAGAGTGTCCTGACTGTGGAAAGCAGATTAAGGTATTTGGAGAAAGCCACATTGATGAGATCGCGGCAGAGTATGATGTACCTGTTCTGGCTAAGCTTCCAATGGACCCAGCACTTGCCGCAGCCTGTGATGCAGGAAAGATTGAGTACGTTGAAAATAATTATATGAAAGATGCCATTGAGGTATTGAAGAAATTATAATATGAAACGTCATGGAGGCGTAAATGGACAAAAAAAATAATCAGAATGATAATCCAAACAAAAAGAAGAATATAAAGTCTGCCATTATTCTTCTGGTCGTTTGTCTTGGAATTACCGCTCTCTTTACTTCTGTGATGAGCCGTTATAAGAATGGTTCACAGAAGAAGATTTCGTATAGTAAGTTTCTTACGATGTTGGATAAAGGAGAGATTAAAAAGGTACAGGTAGCAGACCGAAAGATTTATATCGAACCGAAGACACAGCAGAATCCGTTAATGAAAACAACATATTATACGGTTTCTATGAATGATGCACTGCTGGTTAACCGTTTAAAAGAAGCGGAGGACAATAATAAGATTAGTTCTTATGAACAGCAGGACAGCAGTGGATCGAATGCGATTCTTTCTGTTATGGTTAGTTATGTACTTCCGTTTGTGCTGATCTATGCAATGATGTATTTTGTTATGCGTGGAATCGGCAAGGGCGGCGGTATGATGGGAAGTGTAGGAAAGAGTAATGCAAAGGTATATGTTGAGAAAAAGACAGGAGTTACTTTTGCAGATGTAGCCGGTCAGGATGAGGCAAAGGAAAGTCTTACTGAGATGGTTGATTTCCTTCATAACCCTGGTAAATATATTGAAATTGGTGCCAGACTTCCAAAGGGTGCGCTGTTAGTAGGCCCTCCGGGAACTGGTAAAACTTTACTTGCAAAAGCAGTTGCGGGTGAGGCAAATGTACCGTTCTTCTCTCTGAGTGGTTCCGACTTTGTAGAAATGTTTGTCGGTGTCGGTGCATCAAGAGTTCGTGATCTGTTTAAGCAGGCACAGTCTATGGCACCTTGTATCATTTTCATTGATGAGATTGATGCTATCGGTAAGAGCCGTGACAGCCGTTATGGTGGTGGAAATGACGAGCGTGAGCAGACATTGAATGCCCTGCTTGCGGAGATGGATGGATTTGATTCTTCCAAGGGTCTTGTTATTTTAGCAGCGACAAACCGTCCGGAAGTATTAGATAAGGCACTTCTCAGACCGGGCCGTTTTGACAGACGAGTTATCGTAGAACGCCCCGACTTAAAGGGCCGTGTGGAGACATTAAAAGTACATGCGAAGAATGTCAAGATGGACGAGACAGTTAATTTTGACGAAATTGCCCTGGCAACTTCCGGTGCCGTAGGTTCTGATCTTGCAAATATGATTAACGAGGCCGCCCTTGCAGCAGTTAAAGCTGGAAGAGAAGCAGTATCTCAGAAAGACCTGTTAGAGGCAGTAGAAGTTGTTATTGCCGGAAAAGAAAAGAAAGACCGTATTCTTGGTGAGGAAGAAAAGAAAATCGTTTCTTATCACGAAGTTGGTCATGCTATGGCAATTGCTGTGCAGAAAAATACAGAACCAGTACAGAAGATTACGATTGTTCCAAGAACAATGGGTGCACTGGGTTACACCATGCAGGTTCCTGAAGAAGAAAAATATCTGATGAGCAAAGAGCAGATGCTCAGCGAATTAGTTACACTTTTTGGTGGACGTGCGGCCGAGGAAGTTGTATTTAATTCTGTTACAACAGGAGCTTCTAATGATATCGAGCGTGCGACCCAGATTGCAAGAGCGATGGTAACACAGTACGGTATGTCTGAAAGATTTGGACTTATGGGACTGGAGTCTGTACAGAACCGTTATCTTGATGGACGTGCAGTGATGAACTGTTCCGATGCAACAGGTGCACTCATCGATGAAGAAGTAAAAGAAATGCTCAAAGTGGCTTACGATAAGGCGAAAAAGATTATTGAAGACCACAGAGAAGTTATGGACGAGATTGCAGAATTCCTGATTGAAAAAGAGACAATTACCGGTAAAGAATTCATGGAAATTTACAATAAATCTTTAAAGAAAGATGAACTGGAAAGTGTTGAAGCGAATGTTGAAGAGGATAAGGAGAAAACAGAATTATCCGAGGCAGAAACGGTATCAGAAGAATCTTCATTAAAAGATGCGGAAAGTCAGGATGCACAGAAAGTTACCGAAAAGAAAGACAGTGAGCAAACAAAACAGGAAGAGTAAATTATGTTTGATATTCAGGAAGAACTGAAAAAACTCCCGGCAAAGCCGGGGGTATATCTGATGCATAATGCACAGGATGAGATTATCTATGTCGGTAAGGCAAGAATCCTTAAGAACCGTGTGCGTCAGTATTTTCAGAGTAGTTATAATAAGAGTGTAAAAATCCAGCACATGGTTTCTCACATCGCTTATTTTGAATATATCATCACAGACTCGGAGCTTGAGGCTCTGGTTTTGGAATGTAATCTGATTAAAGAACACCGTCCACATTACAATACGATGCTGAAAGATGACAAGAGTTATCCATATATTCGTGTCACAGTGCAGGAAGATTATCCGAGAATTTTATTTTGCCGTCAGGTGAAAAGGGATAAATCGAAATATTTCGGTCCGTATACGAGTGCGGGGGCGGTGAAGGATACAATTGAACTAATGAGAAAAGTATACAAAATACGGAGTTGTAGCCGGTCATTGCCTAAAGAGATAGGGAAGGACCGGCCCTGTCTTTATTATCAGATAAATCAGTGTGATGCACCGTGTCAGAATTATATTTCTAAAGAAGAGTACCGCGCCCATGTGGATAAGGCGTTGAAGTTTTTAAATGGCGATGAGAAAGAAATCATAAACAGTCTGGAAGAAAAAATGAAAAAAGCGGCCGCAGAGCTTGAGTTTGAGCAGGCAGCCGAGTATCGTGATTTGATTGAAAATGTAAAACGAATTGGTGAGAAGCAGAAAATCAATGATACCGGTGGCGATGACAGGGATATTATTGCTATGGCAAAGGCCGGCGATGAGGCAGTTGTGGCTATTTTCTTTATCCGAAGCGGCAAGCTTCTCGGCAGAGATCATTTTCATATGACAGGAATCGGAGACAGTGAAAAGCAAGAGATTATCACGGACTTTATTAAGCAGTTCTATGTAGGGACTCCATTTATTCCAAAAGAAATTTTAACGCAGGAAGAAGTTCTTGATCAGGAAATTCTTGAAAAATGGCTTTCAGATAAGCGTGGAAGTAAAGTGATTTTTGCTATGCCGAAGCGTGGAAGTAAACATCAGATGATGGAGCTTGCAAGAAAGAATGCACAGAATGTTCTCGCACAGGACAGTGAGAAATTAAAGAGAGAAGAACGCAGAACAATTGGTGCGGTACATGAATTAGAGCAGGCATTAGGAATTGGGAACTTAAACCGTATGGAGGCATTTGACATTTCCAATACAAATGGATATGAAAATGTTGCTTCAATGGTTGTTTTTGAAAAAGGTAAGGCTAAACGAAGCGATTATCGTAAATTTAAGATAAAAACCGTAGCCGGACCGGATGATTATCATTGTATGGAAGAGGCGTTAGAGAGAAGATTTTCCCACGGTATCAGGGAGCAGAAGGAGCGGGAAGAAAAGGGACAGGATATGGAACTTGGAAGTTTTACCCGTTTTCCGGATATTCTTATGATGGATGGAGGAAAAGGCCAGGTAAACATTGCATTACAGGTTCTCGAAAAGCTGGGATTAACTATTCCGGTCTGCGGTATGGTAAAAGATGATTTCCATCGTACAAGAGCCTTATATTATAACAATGAAATCATTGAATTTCCTAAAAATTCGGAAGCATTTCGGATGATAACCCGTTTGCAGGATGAGGCGCATCGTTTTGCAATCACATATCATAAAGCACTCCGTGGAAAAGAGCAGGTACATTCGGTACTTGATGATATTAAAGGTATCGGTCCTGCACGAAGAAAAAGCCTGATGAAGCATTTTAAGGATATCGGAAAAATAAAAGAAGCTTCCGTGACAGAACTTTGTGAAGCAGATGGAATTACAGAAAATGTAGCCGAAGAAATTTACCGCTTTTTTCATGAGGATACTTCTAAAAAAAATGGGGATGTGGTATGATAAATATATCAGATGTGAGATGACTCCCACCTCGCAGCAAGAATGCCGGGGCATTCTTGAATGGTGTGGATACTGATATAATACTAACGCAACTCTGCAAAATTATACACAGGGAGAATAGTATTGCTGCTGAGTGATTCACATACAAACCAAAGAATATGGGTTTTACGATGAAGAAGAGTAAAGAAGTAATTTTGGCTGGCAGATACTGTGGCTGAATCTTACTGTGTAGTTTGCAAGAGAAATGAACTTAATGAAAAATGGATATGTACTCTCGGAGTTTTTCTTGCACTTGCTTTTGTGGCTGATTTTCCGCCAGTCGTACCCGAATTTCATCAACGTACGCACCGCGTA
>OICS01000029.1_pt1 | contig 61381 bp, 66 predicted proteins | sample 1581341 | NCBI WGS metagenome assembly OICS01 (sample SAMEA3882550, study PRJEB24775) | human gut metagenome | biome: human-associated habitat; feature: intestine environment; material: feces | place: Netherlands | collected 2009/2010
GCTTGTCACCAACATAATTAATCATGCTGTAGCAGCCAACGGCTTTACCGGCCAGGATCTTCTTGTCCTTGGTCCGTTTGCCTTTTTCGTCATACACGTAAGTGTTGACCATGGCATTCTTGTAAAACGGTTTGTCAGCATCTGAAGCTGTCGTAGTCTTTGCCTTTGGCGCCAAAATAATGGCAAAAGCCAGTACAAATATTAACTTAACGAGCCAAACCCGTTTTAACTTCACTCTTGTTCACGCAAACCTTTCTTACTTACTCTTAGTCAGCAATCTCAACAGTCGTGATTACCACGTCTTCTAGTGGCTTGTCGTTGCCGTCCTTGGCTACCTTGGCAATTTTGTCAACGACATCCATGCCTTCAGTTACATGGCCAAAAACAGTGTGTCTGTGGTCAAGCCATGGCGTACCACCTTGCTTGTAAGCCTTGACAACTTCTTCTGGATATTGGGCATCGCGCAATTGTTGAATGAAGCGCTTTGGCATGTTCTTGTTTTGCACGATGAAGAATTGTGAGCCGTTGGTGTTTGGACCAGCATTAGCCATTGACAAAGCCCCGCGTAGGTTGAAGAGTTCGTTTGAGAATTCATCTTCAAAGTTGTGGCCCCAGATGCTTTGACCGCCGGCACCAGTACCTTCCGGGTCCCCGCCTTGGATCATGAAGTCGCTGATCACCCGGTGGAAAGTTACGCCGTCGTAGTAGCCCTTTTGTGCCAGGCGGACGAAGTTTTCAACAGTCATTGGTGCTTCTTCTGGGAAAAGCTGAATGACGATGTCGCCGTGGTTGGTCTTGATAGTTGCCTTTGGGCCCTTGGCTTGGTCAAGGTTAAGTTGTGGGTATTCAGACATTATTTATATGCTCCTTGTCATACTAATTCTTTAGATTCTTTCTAAATTATATCATTCGGCATAAAAAAAGACAGCAAACTGCTGTCATAGGAAAAATATTAGAGCTGAGCAACGTATTCACCAAGCCGCTTGACTACTTCTGCCAGCTTGTCATCAGCTGCCGCGTAAGAGAAGCGGACATAGCCAGCAGATCCTTTACCAAATACGCTGCCTGGAATCAGACCAACTCTGGCCTTCTTAGCCACGTCTTTGGCGAAAGCAAAGTCATCGCTGCCAAACTTCTCCGGAATCTTGGCAAAAATGTAAAACGCCCCTTGCGGCACAGCCATTTCAAAGCCCAGCTTGGTCAGATTATCAACCATGAAGTCCCGCCGGCGCTGGTAGGCTGCCTTAAATCCCTTTGGATCGTCAAGCCCCTTGGTAAAAGCCTCAATTGCCGCGTCTTGGGCGATATTGTCCACGCAGGTCACCATGAAGCTGTGGGCCTTGGCCACATTTGGCAGTAAACTTGCCGGAGCCGCGATATATCCAAGCCGGTAGCCGGTCATGGCATGTGACTTAGATAAGCCGCTGATCAAGATTACCTGTCCTGGCAGTAAAGTAGCCAAAGAGAAATGTTCTTGGTCGTAAGTAAGTTCGCTGTAGATTTCATCACAGATTGCCAGCAAATGGTGCTTCTTGATCACTTCCGCTAAAGCAGTTAACTCAGCTTTGGAATAAGTCCGCCCTGTTGGGTTGCATGGATAGTTGAGCATGATTGCCTTAACCTGGTCGCCGGCCGCCTCAATCTCCGCTTCCAGCCGCTCTGGCGTCAAGTTGAAGCCAGTATCTGAGGTGTCGATCATCACCACTTCCCCGCCTGCCATTTCAATGTTGGTGAAATAAAGGGAAAAGACTGGTGTTGGCACTAAAACCTTATCACCTGGATTAAGAAGTCCCAGTAAAGTTGCCGTAATTGCTTCAGTTGCCCCGTCAGTGACAATAACTTCAGTTTCCGGGTCATAGTCAACCTGTCTGCTTGCCGCAAGATATTTGCTGATAGCTTCACGCAGGGCCAGCTTCCCTTTTGATGGCCCGTAGTGGGAGTCGTCTGCTTCAATTCCCCGAATAGCGACCCTTTTAACATGATCTGGCACCGCGAAGTCTGGTTCCCCCAATGTGAGCTTGATGATTCCCGGAATCTGGGAGATTTCTTCGTCAAAAGCCCGGATAGCTGAAGGCGCGATTTTAGCAAGATTTCTGTTGCCTAAATCCCGCAAGTTAGGATCTGTTTCTGGCATGATGATCGTCTTTCTATAAAAAACAATACTGTCTACAAAATGTTTTCCAGGCCGACATAGAGCTGGTCTAAGTCAGCTGCCTTTTCCAAGGCAACCTTGACCCCGCTCATGAAGGATGACCGGTCAAAGGAGTCCTGCCGGATGGTCAAGGCTTCCCCCTTGCCGCCAAAAAGCACCTGTTCATGAGCGACGTAGCCTGGCAAGCGAACCGCGTGCAGCTTGATGCCTTGGTAGTCACCGCCTCTTGCCCCTGGCAGGCTTTCTGTCGTGTCTGCTGCAGTTTGGTGGGGCTCGCGGACTTCAGCGATCAGCTTGGCTGTGGCCAAGGCCGTGCCTGATGGAGCATCCTTCTTATCTTCGTGGTGCATTTCGATGATTTCCACGTCTGGGAAGTACTTAGCTGCTTCTTGGGCGAACTTCATCAATAAAACAGCTGACATGCCAAAGTTAGGAGCGATCAAGCCGCCAATCCCCTTCTCCTTGGCCAATTGCTTCAGCTCGGCTTCTTGCTGGTCAGTCAAGCCAGTCGTCCCTACGATTGGCCGGTAGCCGTTTTCCAAGGCATAGCGGACGTTTTGGTAGACAGAGGCTGGTACAGTAAAGTCAACCCAGATATCTGCTGCGTCGGCTGGAATTTCATCCAGGCTGGTGTACAGCTTAGCGCTTGCTGGCAGGCGATAGTCTGCTGGATCGCTGCTCTTTAAACGGTGGGCCAGGCCGGCCGTTATTTCAAAGTCTGGCAGGCTTGCTACTAATTTAACGACTTGCTGGCCCATTGAGCCGGCAAAACCGGCCAATAAAATTCTTGGCATCTTAATCTCCTTCTAACATATCACGCGTCAGCTGACCAGCTAATGCATCCTTCGGCAGCTTCAAAGCAGTGGCGAGTTCTTCCTTTTCTTCATCGTTCAAGGCTACAAGCGGCAACCGTAAGCCGCCTACTTGGTAACCCATGGCAGCTAAAGCCACCTTAACTGGTGATGGTGACGGGAACATGAACAGGGCGTTCATACGCGGGGTCAGCCAGCGCTGCAGGCTGCCGGCCAAGGCAAAGTTGCCCGCGTAAAGTTCATCGTACATTTCCCGCATTCTTGGGGTGTACAGGTGACTGGCAACTGAGATGACCCCGTCAGCGCCCAAAACTCTGGCCGTCAGCGCCTGGGCATCTTCGCCGGTAAAGACGGCAAAGTCTACTGGCCGGCCGGATACGATCTCTTCGATTTCTTCCAGGCTGGCGCACTGCTTGATACCGGCAATATTGGGATGCTGGGCCAGCTGTAAAATAGTTGACACTTCCATTTTAACCCCAGTCCGGCCCGGAATGTTGTAGATGACTACTGGAATGTGAACCTGGTCAGCAACTGCCGTAAAGTGAGCGATCATTGACCGCTGGTTTGGCTTGTTGTATGGCGGAACGACAACCAAAGCATAGTCGATGCCCGGAATCTGGGCAACTTCTTCAGTAAAAACAATGGTTTCCGCTGTGTTGTTACTGCCCGTGCCGGCAATAACCGGTACACGCCCATTTACAATCTGACCAAAGCGGGTGTACAAGGCGATCTTTTCGTCATGGGTCAAAGTTAGCGTCTCACCAGTTGTCCCGCCAATCACAAAGCCGTTGCAGCCCTGGTCAATCAAGTTGTTGGTTAATTCAGTCAAGCTGGCAAAGTCGATCTGTCCGTCTTCCGTAAAAGGCGTAATGATTGCTGTCAGTAAGTCCGCGTTTTGTAAGTTTTGGTTCATTGTATTTGCCTCTATTGTTTTCCTAGTCTTCTGTCATCCGGTATTCCAAAAAGCCGGTAATTGCCGCGATGCCGCGGCTGATTGAACTTTCCTGGGGGGTTAATATTGCTGAGTGTAAGGGTGAATCGTCCTCAATACCCAGCCAGAACATGGTTCCCGGGATCTGAGCCAGGAGGTAGCCGAAGTCTTCCCCGGTCATCGCCGGGGCCGTTTCGACATATTCAACCCCGTCAGCCTGCTTCATGTATTTAATGAAGTTTTCAGTTAATTCCGGGTTATTTTCAACTGGCCAGTAGCCGCCTTGGTTGAGTTCCAGCTTGACTTTGACGCCGAAGCTCAGCTCAATTCCCTGGCAGACTTCGGCCAGCCTTTTGTCGATCAATTCGATCATGCTTTGGGTAAGTCCCCGGATCGTGCCTTCAATTCTGGCTGAATCAGCGATTACGTTTCTGATCTTGCCGGCAGTCAACTTGCCCAAGGTGATAACCCCGCTTTGAATCGGATCAATATTTCTGGAAATGATGGTCTGGACCTGCATAATCAAGGCCGCTGCCGCGACAACCGCGTCATTTGACAATTGCGGGAAGGCAGCGTGCCCGCCCTTGCCTTGAATATCAATGTTGACTTCAGTCGTTCCGGCAAACAAGGTGCCGTTCCGGCAGCCAATCGCCCCAGCCGGCAGACTTGGGTTATCATGCAGGCCGTAGAATTCATCAACATGCCACTTACCGGTGAAAAGTCCCAGCTGGTAGGCCTTCATGCCGCCGCTCTCGCTTTCTTCAGCCGGCTGGAAGAAAAACAGGAGGTTGTCAGTTGGCTGATGCTCGCTAAAGTAGCTGAGAACACCCAAAGCAACCGTCATATGGATGTCGTGCCCGCAGGCATGCATCACGCCTTGGTGCTTGGAAGCATATGGCAGGCCGGTTGCTTCAGTTACCGGCAAAGCATCAATATCCGCCCGGTAGCCGATGGTCCGTTTAGCCTTTGACCCCTTGACCAAAACCAGGAGCGCGGTTGGCAATTCTGCTGGCTCCCTGATTTCCAGGTAGTCTTGCTTCATCTGCTTGATCACATCCAAGAGATAAGCATGGGTTTGATATTCTTTTAAAGCCAATTCCGGGATCTGGTGGAGTTGGCGCCGGATTTGAAGCAACTCGGCCTCGGTCAATACTGCCATTGAAAAACTTCCTTAATGTAGACTAACTTATGTCTGTTTTATTTACTTTAACTTGACTCTTTACAGCTTACGCAGGTCTTCTTCCAGGCCGGTCTTACTTTCTGTCTTGGCGTCGACTTCCTTGATTACTTTGGCTGGGACGCCGGCAACCACCGTGTGCGGAGCCACATCCTTGGTCACAACCGCACCCGCTGCTACAACTGCACCTTCACCGACGTGGACGCCTTCCAGGACAACCGCGTTGGCACCGATCAGAACGTCATCGTCAACGCGGACCGGCAAGGCAGAAGCTGGTTCAACCACCCCGGCTAAGACCGTACCGGCACCGATGTGGCAGTTCTTGCCGACGATCGCCCGGCCGCCTAAGATCGCGCCCATGTCGATCATTGAGCCGGCACCGATTTCCGCGCCAATGTTAATTACCGCCCCCATCATGATAACCGCGTTATCACCGATCAAGACCTGGTCACGGATAATAGCGCCTGGTTCGATCCGGGCATTGATTTCCTTAAGGTCCAGCAAAGGAACAGCTGAATTGCGGGCCGTGTTTTCCACGCGGACAGATTCAAAGTCAGCTTCGTGTTCTGCTAAAAACGGCTTAAGAACTTGCCAATCGCCGAAGACTACGCCAGCTTGACCGCTGACAAAAGGATCCGTGCCTTCTGGGAAAGTGACTTGATCAAGGCCAGTTCCTCGCAAGTAAACCTTAACCGGGGTCTTCTTTGGTGCTGAACCAATGTAGTTGATAATGCTTTGCGCGTCTAATTCTGCCATAGTATCTTTCTCTTTCTAATCTGCATCTGTCTCTGTTACTTCGAAGAGGCAAAGAAAAAGCTCCAGATTGCCTTAACAATCTGGAGCCCGAAAAATTCAAAATCAAATTCTCTCGTCAAATTGCAAGCACAACGCAGGTACCTTCCCTGCGACAGTCCATGGCCTCTTAAGCCATAGCCCAGCCAATCCGCCTTGCCAAAACGGACGCTTCGGCAACCTCCCCTTTCTTGCAAGTTCTCCGCCTGGCTGGCTCCCTTGCCTTACTCTTGTCGGTTGCGCCTCTTCAATTTGAAGTCAGTTTATAATATTGTCCTCATCTTGTCAACAGCTTTTCAGCTTTTTTATTTGCATATTTTTATTTCAAGCTTCCTCAAGCACTGGTATCACAATGTTTAGAAGGCGATTATCATGATTTTTCAGAATCTTTATTTGCATTTTCCAGAGAAAAATGGTAAAGTCCATTCTGATTAAACTTAAATTATGATTAAAAAACACGAAAGAGAGTAGCCCATGAAAGTTGTTAAGTTTGGTGGCAGTTCCCTGGCTAGCGGCCCTGCTGTAGAAAATGCTTTGAAGATTATTACCGCTGAAGCTGAAAGACAAGTTGTCGTTACGTCTGCCCCAGGCAAACGCTTTGACGATGACATCAAGGTCACTGACCTTTTGATCAAGTACGCCCATGAAATCAACCATGGCAGAAACGGGCTTGAAGTTGCTGACCGGATCTTCCAGCGCTACGTTGAAATCGGCGAGTACTTCAACTTGCCGCTCGAAGAAATCTTGCCCTTGAAAGAGATCCTGTTGAATTTGCCAAAGGAGCACCATCCAAACAAGAACTATCTGCAGGCTGCCTTTAAGGCCCACGGCGAGCGGCTTAACGCCAAGCTGATTGCGAAGATTCTGCAAAGTCAAGGGGTAAAGGCCCGCTACGTTGATCCTAAAGAGGCCGGGGTCATCGTTACCGGTAGTCCAAACAATGCCTCTGTCAACCCGGAAAGCTACCAGCTCCTGGAAAACTTTGCCTATGACGCTGACGAAAAGCTGATTTTCCCAGGCTTTTACGGCTATACTCTGGCTGGCCATATTGCTACCTTCTCAAGAGGTGGTTCAGACATTACCGGGGCGATTTTGGCCAGAGGTTTCCACGCTGACTTATATGAAAACTTTACTGATGTCGATGCTATTTTCTCCGCTAACCCGAAGGTTGTTGACCAGCCCCAGCCGATCCACACGATGACCTACCGGGAAATGCGGGAATTGTCTTATGCTGGTTTCTCTGTCTTCCACGATGAAGCCTTGATCCCGGCCATTCAAGGGCAGATTCCAATCAATGTGAAGAATACCCAGCACCCGGAAAAGCGCGGGACCATGATCGTACCGGAAAAAGGATTCAAGCCTGAAACCGTCATTACCGGGATCGCCAGCGGCAAGCACTTTGGTGCCCTCTACCTGCACAAGTACCTGCTCAATAAGGAAGTTGGCTTTACCCTCCGCATCCTGCAAACCTTAAACAAGTACAAACTGTCCTATGAACACATGCCAACCGGGATTGACGACTTGACTTTGATCTTTGACCGGGACACGTTAAACGATGAATTGATCGACCAGATCTGCAATGAAATTCAAAATGAAGTCAGTCCTGACCACTTGGAATGGATCAGCGATTACGCGATTATCATGCTGGTCGGTGAAGGGATGAGGGACCGGATCGGGGTCATCCGGGATATTGCCACGCCTGTAGCCAGAGAGGGTATTTCTCTCCGGATGGTCAACCAAGGGGCTTCCGAAATTTCTATCATGCTGGGCACGGCAGCTAAAGATGCCGACCGGGCGGTAGCCGCAATTTACGACTACTTTTTCAAGCAAGAAGCACAAGGAGAATAAGATGACTAAATTATTGAAAGTCCATGGCTCACAGAATTCCTTCTTCACTCTGGACCAGACTGAACTGGAAAATCCGCTGACTGATAATGAACTGCGGCAATTGACCCAGACACTTACTGATCACAAAACTGGCCTGCTTGGCGGAGCTGACGGCATCCTGTCAGTTGAGGAATCAAGCCACCCAGGCGTTTTAGGCAAGATGCGGGTTATCAACGCTGACGGCAGTGAAGCCTCAATGTGCGGCAATGGTCTTAGAACAGTTGCTCGCTACTTGCACGAAAAGACCGGAGAAAGCCAGTTTAAGGTGGAAACCATGTACGCTGACCTGGCCGTCCGGCAAGCTGATGACTTTGCAGAAGGAGTGCCGGCTTTCGGGGTAGAAATCTCCCCTGTCCGCTTCAATAAAGGATCTTTGCCTTTTGACAATTTGGGACATGACCGCCTGCTGGACACTCTGGTACCAGAACTGGTTCCAGGCTGGCGTTTTAGTGCTCTGGCCGTGCCTAATCCCCACCTCATCGCCTTTATCAAAGAAGAAGACCTGGAAAGTCCGGTCTTAGGAGAGCTTGGTGCCTACTTGAATGGCGAAAATCCATACTTCTCAGACGGGGTCAACATCAACTACACCGTTATCCGCGGCGATAGCCAGCTTTTTGTCAGAACCTACGAACGGGGCGTTGGCTTTACTAACGCCTGCGGGACAGGGATGTCAGCCAGCTCATTGGCCTTTGCCTTGACTCACCCGGACCTGGGCCACTTTGAAAAAGAGATCTCTGTCTACAATCCTGGCGGTATGGTCAAGACCGTCTTGCACCAAAAGGATCACGGCTACTGGATCGAACTGATCGGCAACGCGACTGAAACCCATACTATTGAAATTCCAGAAGACCAGCTGCACAGAGGCCAGGTTAAGCTGGAGGCGGTGAAGACCGAAGAAACTGGTGAACAAGCTGCATACCTGACTTTCGTTGACCAGCTGACCAAGTAGCATCCCTCCAATTAAATACTCTATACCAATTACTAAGCATCCCTAATCAAGCATTCACCGCTTGGCCAGGGATGCTTTTTTCTGCATCCCCCTCTAAAAGCAGGCGGAGATACTTCTTGGTAAACTTGTTGGTCGTCAGCTGCAGGCGGGTTTTCAGGTATTCTCTTGCCAAGTCATGCTGGCCGGTAAAGCCGTTGGCTGCTACAGCATGATTAATTATGTTGGTGACAAGCCATATATCATGATCGGCCAAAACAAGTACGTGGCATATATGAACGTGGTTGGTTTGGATTGCCAGTTGAACCATAACAGCTACATTTATTCCAGCAGTGGCAAGCGGATAAAGAATTCCGGTGTCTTGCTGAAGAATGGCTCGGTAACTGTCTATGGCGGCAAGAAAAAGATCAATGGCAGCAAGTACTGGGCAATCGGCGTTGGCTTGTACGTTAAGGCAAGCAACGTTGAAACGCCTAAGGGCGAAGTCACTAGTGATCCAAACACGCAGAACCAAACAACTGAACCGCAAACATCTTAAACTTGAGCACTGCATTTGCAGTGCTTTTTTGTTTGGAGGGGATACGATTTCGCTTTTAGCTAATAGTTCGAATAATACATATTATGTAAAGCTGAGTAGCGAAAATCGCGAGAGAGGACGCTGCTTAGTCCCAGATGATCATTTTGCCCGGTAGTATTTAATACTGCGCTCCGATATAATTCAGATAATCTTTTTCACAATTGCTTTTGGGTTGGAGATGAGTTTATGTTTAGCTACAAGATCAACGATGAATTAGAGTTAGCCGTGCCAAGATTGACTGACGGTGAAGCTCTGTTTGACTTAATTGACAGAAACCGGGACAATTTATCCTACTACTTGCCTTGGGTTGACCACGTTCATGACGTGCAAGCTGAGACTGACGCTATTAGGCGTGATTTAGTCAGGTTTGCTGAAGGCAAAGCCTTAGACCTGCACATTTGGTATCATGGCCGTTTAGCTGGTAAAGTCAGCTTGAATTCAATTGATGCTATGTATTCTGAGGCAGATATCGGCTACTTTTTAGGCAAAGAATTCCGCGGACGCGGAATCATGACGCTGGCTACCCGGGCTATCATCGATATCGCCTTTGAGGAATATGGCCTACACAGAATTATGCTGCAGTGCGCTGTAGACAATCTGCCAAGCAATAATGTGGCTAAACGGCTAGGGATGCGGTTTGAAGGCTGCCATAAGGGCCGGTTGATCCTTAGAGACGGCTATCATGATAGTAATGAGTACGCGGTTCTTGCTGAAGAATGGCCTGATGTGCAGAAAAAGTACTAAGCTACCCATGCTTGAAGCTCAAAGTTTTACCACTGATTTCTTACGTGTGAATTTTACTGAGTTTTTGAGCATTTTTTATTTTTCTTTTCTGCTTTTGATTTCTGTTTTATCAAGCTACAAAAAATCTGTCCGTATTGCGGCAGATTCACTAGCTAGTCTGTCAAATGACCAAGTTCAAGGATTTTGGCTGAACGACCAGATGATACTTCGCTGCTTCCTTCTTTTCACCATCAAGATTCATTGCAGCAGGCGTTGTTATTATGCATTCTTTCACCTGTTTCACTACTACATCTTTGCAGCTAATCAGGTCCTTTCGCAGAATTTTATAGATATAATATGGCGCGAATAAAACGTCCATTGCAGAAGGCACAGAGCGTGACCTGATCGTTAAAAAGCAGGCCATTTTGTGGCCTATGACTTTTACTTTGGAAAACTTATAGCGGCTGATATTGCGCAGAATTGAAGCTACATATGCCGCTCTTTTAAGCGTTTTAACGTCAAGCAATCAAGGCGTCAAGTCCAAAGCAGCCAACGTTGACGCAGTAGCGCTCATCATTGACTAAAATTGTGTCAATGCCAACTGAATAGAATCATGTTTTTTCAAGGTAATTTTTAACGATTTCTTTTACATGGTCCTTGTACTCACTAAAGTAGATCTCGCAATCTCTCCCCTCCATCACCCTTTCGATGTTTTTGATGAGGGAATCACTTCTGGACTGATCTAGACTTGATTAGAAAAACATGCTTCATGTACGATATCGACTTCCTTTTACAATAATTTAATGTAAGCACAAACTCGCCGGTTTGTACAGAAGCCGTAGCAAAAAGGAGGTAGCAAGGTACCGCCTCCCCTGTTCCCTCCCCCGCTTTTGGAGGTGAGTTTTTAGTTGCGCTACTAATTAGTAGCAGAATTTTTTGAAGAGATGGTATAATAGTGGTACAAAAATCAAGGAGATATTGGAGCCTATGGAAGTCGCTGAAGCACTGACAAAGTTAAAATTTCTGGTCAGTCATGATAGATTTAAATTGGTTGCAAGACAAGGCACAATGAAAGTACCTGTTTCTCGCATGTTAGCAAAGACAATCATTGAGCAATTATCGTCAGAAGACTTTGTAAAACACAGCGCCAGCTCGCTTTGGTGATGAAACAAATCAGCCAATTTACGATGCTGAACTTGATGAACGTGCATCTGAAATGGCTAGACAAGCGTATCGCGACGACATGGGTCTCCTCTCGCCAACAGAACTCAAAAAATATCGGGCTAAAGTTGGTCTTTCTCAACGCAATTTGGCAGAACTGACAGGACTTAGTCCAAATACTATTGCTCTGTACGAAGCTGGTGCATTTCCTACACCGGCAAACAATAAAATGTTAAAGTACTTGATCAATGACGATGAATTGTTGCGTCAATACATAATGGATGACGCTAATAATTACTCAAATGATCTTGTTGCTAAGGTCAAAGCTTATCTTCAGCAAGAAGATATTGTTGTTATTGACCAAAGCTTCCAGCCAAAGTTCATTGCTGTACAATTGGCAAATTGGCTAAGAGTTGAAAATTATTTTGGCCTTAGATGAAAACGTTGAACCATTGACACAAATGAAGCTAATCAAGCTACTGTATTTCGCATATGGGCGCTATCTGGTGAAAACACACAACAAATTATTTACGTCTTCAATAGTGCACTCACAGTACGATCCAGTAATTACAGAAGTACATAGCAAATTCAAGGGACTTACGGTATTAGATACTGGAAAGCCTAGTTTAGATACTGGAAAGCCTAGTAAAGAAGCATTTGATGATTACAACTTGGTTTCTAAAGATGGCGATATCTCTCACCTGTTGAGATTAGTTAATGAAGCCTACATTAATTACAGTGCATCTGGATTAAGCCAAAAGACGCATCAACCAGGATCCCCATGGTCTTTAACTGATGACGGCAAGATTATCAAGGATCAATTGATTTTTGATACATTCAGTAATGGCTTAGAAGAATAATGGCATTTTACTGACAACGAAAGCTCTACCCAAACTTTAGGTAGAGCTTTTTCTGTTCTATTTAGTTCTTTGCTGCATAAGCACTAGCATACCGGCCAGCAATTCGACCTGAATTCCATGCAAAAGCGTTGCTTAAGCCTTCAATTGTTGGATAAGATGAGTCATAAAGGCTTGATGCGTCATTTCCGACAGCATAAATACCATCAATTACTTGTCTCTTCACATTTAGAGCCTCAAAATGCTCATTGACTAATGCACCACCGACAGTCCCCAGGGTAGTTGAATTAGCACGAACTGCATAGAAAGGTCCCTCTTTGACCGACAAAGTCATGAAACGGTCATCTTTGTAAAGATCCATGTCTTTACCTTCTACCACCAGTTCATTGTATCGGTTAACTGTTGCAGTAAGATTTGCTGGATCAACCGTAATCTTCTCTGCTAATTTTTGAATGTTATCTGCCTTGAAGACAGCACCTTGGCTGATACCCTCATTTAAATCTTGATCTAGTTGCGGATATGGACCAACTTGATAAGTCATTGGCTTTTTATCTAACAAGCAGAAGGTTCTTTCAAATGAACTTGTCCAGTCCAAAGCTTGCTGACGTAGATAATCGACAGTTGCTTGGTCAAAAAGGAAGTAGTAGTATCCACCGATCTGGTAGACTGAATCACCCCATAATGCGAAATCATATACTACGTCTTCATTAGTAAATCGCTTGCCTTCCCGGTTAACCCATAAGAGTGGGATGTTGGTCAAGTCAAAAAGACTTGCGTTGTGCCACTTTGGATCCGTCTTTGAGTAGACAGTTGCCGCATGGTTTTCAAAAATTCTCTTGTAATCGCTAACGCCACCAGCTTCTTTGAGCATCTGCAGGCCATCACCGGTAGCTTTCCGTTCACCCATTGAGTACAGGTCATCTGGATCAATTGCTAAAGTACGCTTGATTTCGTCCTTATTGCCAACAAATCCCCCATCAGCCAAGATTACGGCTTTAGTTTCCAAGGTGATTTCTTCGCCTTTTCTGTTTGCTTTAACGGCAGTTACTTTACCCTGTTCTTGAACAATTTTTTCGGCTGAAGTTTCGGTCATAAGGACTCCGCCGTTTTCTAAAAAAATTGTTCATTACCCGCTTAAATCCGTTAAACTTATCGATAAATTGGTGATAGGTTCTGGGATGCTCCTGGTGGACTTCTTGAGTGTTGGTCACTAATTCAGTCTCCAAACCTGATTCAGCCATCCAATCGATTGTGGCTGCTGATTCTTCAAGAATGGCCTTAACCATTAACGCATTAGATGAATGGTGAGTATAATTGATGATTTCCTCATAGGCATCTTTTAGGCTGTACTTCACTCCAGCTTCTTTTTGAGCCCTGCTTTCAACCGCAAATAGTCCCTGGGCACCAAACATCCCTGCACCGCCAAATTTGTCGCCTTTTTCCAATAGTGCTACTTTTGCTCCGCATTCTGATGCAGTTAATGCTGCACTGATGCCAGAAGCAACAGCTCCTACTACTACGATATCAAAGTTCATTTTGTTCTCCTTCAACAAAACTAAGTTACTTTTATCACTATGCTTATATCATAGCACGTATTATCGTACCGCTTTCTTGATTGATGTTATGCTGTATTAAGGTTAAACTTAAAGGCAGAAGGAGAAAAATATGTACAATTCTGAACTTGATACATTTCTAGCAGTTGCAGCAGCTGGAAGCTTTAGTAAAGCAGCAAAAAATTATATATATCTACACCAGCTGTCGTTCAGCAAATGAATCTATTGGAAAAGCAGTTAAATGTCCAGCTATTTGTTAGGAATACCCATGGTGTAACACTTACTCCAGCAGCAGGAATTGAATTTATTCAGTGGAGCAGACAGATAATTTTTGATTGCCAACAGGCTGAGAAGGCATTAGGAAAATATCAGCAAAAATTGTTTTTGCATCTGGGTATTTAAATGGACAAACCTTAAGTGGTCGCCTAATTCCACAATTTCAGAAGAACCATCCTAAAGCACAAATATCTTTCAGAGAGATAAATGATTATCAGCAAATACCTGCTGAAGTAGACATTTTAGAAATGACTTATGCGAAAGAGCCACTGAGTGAACACGAATTCTCTTTCATATCCATTGTTCCTTCGCCTCTTCGAGTAGCTTTGCCAGCAAGTCATCCCTTAGCCAAGAAAAAGCAACTATCTTTACAAGACTTGGCAGCACAGGATTTGGAAATCGTAGCTCCATCTATTGCAGGTTCTGAGGATGTGATGTTAAGCAAACTTCTAAATGTTCGCCCGGCAGTTAAACTGCACTATTATAGCGTGTTTAACAAAGCAGTGGTCAATCAAGCACAGCTTACAAAGCATCTGTTACTAATTCCAGAGGCCTATTCGGAATTGTGCCATCCATATATTGTTAAACCGGTCTCTTGGTCCTTTGCAACTAGCTATGGCTTCTACTGTCGTAAACCAGTCCCCAAATTAGTACAGGAATTTATTGATCTCGCCCAAAAAAGTTAGTAGATTTTTTCACCCTTGGCATATGCTTCTTTTGCCTCGGCTAACGTCATTTTGTTTGGTCCACCATCGATATTTCATGAAACTGAAAGCAAAATAAGCACTCAGCAAAAGCAATCGTACTTTACATAACTAAAATTATGCTTAGTGCAACTAGCATCCCCCTCCCCCATCATTCCTCCCAGAAAGGTGCTATAGTAAACGTGTAAATCTTAGAAATACACTACTCATAGGAGGAAATTACCATGCGCAAAGCAGTACCGATGCTGGAGATTAACAAGACTGACTCTGAACGCCGGGAACTGCTCCGGCCATTCGAAATCACCCCTACTGACGGCTTTGTCTATGACTTACGGCAAACGCCTATTTTCCAAAAAGCCTTCACCTTCTAAATCCATGCAAAAAGCGACCGAAACTATATCATGTTTCGATCGCTTTTTTGTTAAAAAAATCTATTAGTCTTGCTTAGTCTCTTCTAAAACGATTCCCTGGTAAAGCTTGACAGTAAGTAAGTAGTAAACCAGGTACAAGAGGAAGAATGCTAAGAATGGAATCCAAATCTTGTAGTAGGGGTCTGGCAGAAGAATCGTAAAGATCTTCAAGCCAAAGAGTACGTCCAGGCTGCCAAGTACCGCCGGTGCCACAAACAAGATGGCAATTTCTTTTCTAATCGCTGCCTTCAAGACGATGTTTCTAGCCCCAAGCTTGTAGAGCATCTTGTACCGCAATTTGTCACTGGCTGCGGCTGACAGGATCTTAAACATCAGAGTTGAAGCCAGCATCATTAAGAAGGACAAACCAAGGAAAAGGCCCATAAATTCAAAGCCTGAGCACATTGCCGCGATTTGCTGGTAAAGAAACGGCTTGGTGAATTCCAGGTAGCCGTATGCCATTGAGTCCTTGCTGAACAGCTGCATTTCTTGCTCAGTAAGCTTCAGCAATTTCTTGTTGTTCTTGGCAAAATCCTTAACCTTGTAAAAAGTGATGACCTTAGTCGTCAGCTTCTTTTTGGCAAAAGCTGCATCTGACAAGGCCACAAAGCCCTTGCTGGAATCTTCTGGGAAAAGGCTGGCAGCTTGAGCAGAATTTCTGACCGTAGCTGAAGTCTGCTTACCAGTTAAGGTCTTGGAAGTAACCTCAACCGTGTGGTAAATCCGCCCCTCCTTGTCAATCGCCTTCTTCTTGTCTGAAGATGCCGCGTTATACATTTGGATCTTGAGCGGCGTCTGGTCAATTTCACTTTTCTTGACATAGAGGATGCCATTTTTCTCATCAGCCTTGTAGCTGTAAGTAACTTCCTCCTCTGTACCGATTTTTTCAACCTTGTCAGCCAGCTTCTTCTGCTTGCCAACTAAGACAATATCGTAGTACATAACGTCAGTCATGGCATTCTTCAAGTTGTTGAAGTTAATGCCGACCGTAATAGCGCCAAGGGCCAAGGCCAGCATAATTGAGATGGCTGACAGGATTCTGGTATAGCCATGCAGGCGGAACTTTAACTGGCCCAGAGTGTAAGGCCGCATCCCTTTGTAGAGGAAGCTATGTCTCTTCCGCAAAAAGTCGATGACCGCTACAAAGAAGGCGTCAAAGATTAAAAAGCTACCCAAAACGATGGTTACTAAAGCAATTGGAATTGCCTTAAGCTGCAAAGTCGCCACATGCCACATTGCCCAGTAGCCGGTAGCCAAAAGCAGTACCCCCGCGATAGCCTGGATAGTCCGTAAGACCGGCCGGCTCTTCAGCTTGCTTGGTTTCTGGTCTTCTTTTAGAAGATTGATCAGCGTAGTCTTGGTCAGCTTGACCGCGTTCCAGGAAGCGGCCAGGAAGAACAAGGCGACAAAGAAAAGCAAGGTCCAGAGAACCGCTGGCAGGTAGAGCGGATTAAAGTGAGCCAGAGTCAGCCCCAGCTGCTTGACCATCAAGGATGAGACCAGTTCAGTCAGCCCCACGCCCAAGATAATCCCAATCCCGGTTGCCAGAAGGCCAGTTACCAGGGTCTCAGCGAAGATCAGCTGGCCGATCTTGCCGCTTTTTGCCCCCAGCATCATGTACATGCCGTAGTCCCGCTTTCTCATGCTCAAGAGGAAGCTGTTGGCGTATGCCAAGTAGACCAGGGTTAAAATGGCCAAGAGGACGATCCCGAAGGAAAAAATAAACTTAGTTGCTCCCATGGTCAGCCGTCCCGCTACACTGGACTTTAAGAAAGACTGGTTAGCGGCCAGAGTCAAGAACATGTAGAAGGTCATGCTGGCGGCGCTAAGGCCGGAAAACAGTACCAGGTAGTCTTTTAGCCGGCTTTTCAGCCCGGTCATTGACAATTTAAAAATCATGTTAATCCCTTTCTTTACTCAACTAGTCGGTATTTTCGCTGAGCTGGCTGATCAGCTTCTTGTAAAAGTCCTGCCGCTTCAAGTCCCCGCGCTTGATCTCTTCATCAATCAAGCCATCCCTGATAAAGAGAATCCGGTCAGCAAATGATGCAGAAAACGGATCGTGAGTGACCATCAAGATTGAAACCTGGTCTTTCTCATTAAGCAGCTCCATCGTGTCCAGCAAGGCCCTGGAAGACTTAGAATCCAGGGCCCCTGTTGGTTCATCGGCCATCAAGATTGCCGGTTCATGAACCAAGGCTCTGGCAGCAGCAACTCTTTGCTTCTGCCCGCCGGAAATGGCTGCTGGGTACTTTTCCAAGACTTCGCTTATGTTGAGCTTAGCGGCGATCTTATCAACCTTAGAATCGATTTCTGAGCTCTTGACCCCTTGCAAAGACAAAGGGAGAGCAATGTTTTCCCTAGCGGTCAGGTTGTCCAAGAGGTTGAAGTCCTGGAAGATAAAGCCAATTTCTTTAGCCCGGAAGTCGGCCATCTGGTTCTTCTTCAGCTTGGCGACGTTTTTGCCGTTAATCGTAACCTCGCCGCTGCTTGGCTTGTCCAAGGTCGACATGATGTTCAAAAGAGTGGTCTTACCAGAACCGGAAGTCCCCATAATGGCGACGAATTCGCCCTTGGCTACGCTGAGCGAGACGCCCTTTAAGGCCTGGAACTGCTTCTCCCCTTTTTTACCGTAAGTCTTTGTAACGTTGTTGACAGTCATCACTTTTTCCATAGTTACCCCCTAAATCGTATTAGTGTATTACCGTTGCAATACACTAAATAATACTGGAGTCTTTAAGAATCGTCAATAGGAATTTTAGCGATTTGCAAAAAAGTTGTAACAAAAAACAGGCGAAGCTCTCCTTTAGTGGAAAAATTTCGTCTGTTTCAGGATTAGACGAAAAAAGCCACTGGAGCTGTTGCTTGCTTCAGTGGCTGTCTGGTCTTCAGTTTTCTGGGCTTTTCGGGTCGATAAACAGGATTCTGACCTTGCAGCGGATGATTTAATTTTCCCAGCTCATCCCCTTCCAGGGGGCAGACCGTAATATGTTCGTAAGGAGGATTTAACTGCAGAGACAAGAGCTGCCCTACTTCGACTTCTTCAAGGTGCTTTTGCCGGCTCTTTCCGACAATATCTTCACCGTCTGTTTCTAAGAGCCAGCTTTCAATGTGCGGGATATCGGCTAAAACGGGTTCAGTCATTTTTTGATAGATGGCCAAACCCAGCTGGATGACTTGCCTTTTTTCATCGATGGACTTGATAAAGGCAAAATGCTATTGCGCAAGGTTAGCTAGAGCAGCCCTAACCAGGTTCGCGATGCGCGGGTTAGGCAAATAGCCCAGGGTCTGCCAGTACATTGTCGCCATCATCTTTAAAGCTGACTTCCATTTCTGGTTGAAGCAGGTACCACTCCGGCGTGCACTTACTGCCTCTTAACTCAGCTCCTGCTTCAGCTTTAGTACCTTATCTTTGATTTCTTTAATCACCTGCATAAAGGTCTCATCATCTTGTCCAGTTGGATCTTCTAATCCCCAATCTACCCGCTTTTTTGCAGGCAAATAAGGACAGCGGACTCCGCAGCCCATGGTGATTACGTAATCAATCGCCGGCAGGTCAACGAGGGTCTTTGGTTTTTGCCCGTTGGCCAGCATATCGATGCCATAATGCTCTTTGATCAGCCGAACCGCGTCGGGGTTAACCTGATCTTTTAGATCCGTGCCGGCTGAATAGGATTCAAAGACATCCCCGGCCAGCTTTTTACCCAAGGCTTCGGCGATTTGACTCCGGCAGGAATTATGGGTGCAGATAAAGGCTACTTTTGCTTTGGTCATGATCTTCTCCTGTTATTTCTTCTCAAGCAGGCCCAGGCCGCTGATGGTAAGGTCACTGGAATCATTGACGAAAGAGAAAGTTGGGATGCTATCCATGCCTTCATCTAAGGCTTCCATCAAAATCATGGCAAAAAATTCAAACCAGCTGTCCGTTGGCACGTCATTCCTGTCATCTTGTGGAGTCAGCCAGAATTTTGTTGCTGCTTCTCTCGTTTTAACATTAAGCGCCAGGCCTATTGCGGTATTATAGAAGTCAAAAGTGGCTTTGAAAGAATGAACATCTGTATCATTTATCTTAATGCCTAATTCCTCGGGGATCTCTGTTTCTGTGATCATCATTCTGCCCGTGATTTTACCGTATTTTTCTTCAAAATCTTGAATTGAGGCATGTTTCTTAAGTTCGGCTTCTACCTCGTCAAACAAAGCTTCGTTTTCTAAACATACCAATTCCTTCCTAGCAAACTGTAACCGATTGCTTTGGTCTCTATTATAAACTAAAAGCAGCATCCCCTGCACTAAATACAGATGAATGCTGCTAATGTAACTTAGTTATCTTTTCTAAAAATCGTTCTAAACAAGAATCTTACCGCAGGACCGCAGAGGAAGATTTGCCAGCCAATCGCCATTGGAAAGTTGATGACGGCAGTCTGCAGCCAGGTCCCGATGAAGCCAGCTGCTTGGAAGTTCTTGAAGAGCGCGGTTGCGATCAAGCTCATCGTTGGGCACATAAGGCAGATGGTGATTGAGCACCGGATCAAGATGATCAGCGTTTCAGGTGTAATCAGCCGCTGAGTCAAGTAAACGACAGGCTTTTCAAAGACGAACATCTCCAGGATGATTGCAACCGGACACATGATCATCATTTCGCGGGCGGAAGGCGTCCAGTAAGACAGCATCCCTCATCCCGCCGATGGTAAGAGTGATGTTGTAGCAGATCATGGCGTAGACCATAACAAAGGCCATCATAACAGTAAAGACAAAATTTTCCAGTTTTGATTCTGGCATTAAAAAACTCCCTTCATGATTCACGTGTTGTTCGTTAATCACTCCGGGAGTGTGCGTTTCCAATCATAACCGTATTCAAATACAGTTAGTTATTCTAACATAGAAAAATTGATTGTGTAAGGATTTTTGATAAGATTTTCTGAAAAATCGTTTGCATTTTTTAAGGGCCATATTAAGCAAAGTCCTTTCCATATCTAAAATTATGTTAACTATCCTCTATATTTCATTTTGTTTCCGGGTCATTACCAAAACCGCCAGCAAGTAGAAAATAGCCCCAGTAACCAGCAGGACTGCTACTGATACCTATGCAGGCGCGATGTGGCCGTTATAGACGAAGACAATCCCAAACATTTCCCTGATCTCTTTTAGTACACTCGCCGGCTGATTAGCAAAGTTTGCTTTAGTTGCCGGCTTCATCAAAAGCTGTCGGTAAAGTACCGCTGAATGAGCACATGGGAAGTACTTTACCAGCCATTGAACGTTGTCTGGCAAGCTGCCGATTGGAATGTATGCCCCAACCAAAAAGCCGATCAAGGTCCCAACTATCGTGCTTGCAGCTGAGTAGGAGCTGTTGGTCTTCAAGAAAGAAATTATGAAAGAAGCAATCGCCGATGATGCAAAGGATGATAAGACAATTACAGCAAATAGCTTTAGTAAAGTCTCTATATCCAGTACTGCCCCGCCGGCCAGACCAAGGTAGATTTCCCAAAAAATTAAGGTAAAAATGGACATGATGATGCTGATAATGAAGCCGGTCACGATATAGCCGCGCGCGACCTGTCTTCTGCTGACCGGAGATGAGTAAAAGTCCTTGATCGCCTTATTCTCCCGGTCGTTGATCATTACCCCATATGCTCCTAAACTCGTAGTGATCGACGCCGAAGCCAGCATCCCTGCTAGCATCCAAGCCCGCATCAAGCGATTGGGATGCGGCAGAAACTTTAGCCCGCTATTCACCGAATCACCAATGAATAAGATGTAGAGGGCAAAAATGATAATGACACTCAGCATTGAGAAGAATACTGAAGCTTTGTCTCTAAAGTAAATCTTGAGATTCCTTTTGACCATCTCGCTCATTCTCTTAGCCTCCTCCCTGTAATATTCAAAAATACGTCATCCATCGTTCCATGCAGGACTTCAAAACTTTGCAATTGGTCCCGCATTCCTTCTACGATATCAATGGCATCCATGGTGTTCCTCAGTTCTACCTCATAGTGGTCGGCCGCCTTATTCCAATTAAGTGATAAAGACGACAGAATATTGTCTAAATTCTGCTCTTTCTTCGGATACAGCTTCAGCCGGTCATAGCTGTAGAGCTCTTTCAAGCTGAAGCCAAAAGACTGGGATACTATGAAGTGACGCTTAATGTATGGGAGGGCAATGATTCTGCCATAAACTTCTATAAGAAGAATGGCTTGAAGGTCAAAGAAACAAATATGGAATTTATTTTGTAAGCAAAAACCGATCTCAAATTCTGAGACCGGTTTTTAATTCCAGCAAATAACTTTACATAACAAAGTTTATGTAGATATGTTTACTCAAAAATGTATAGTGCTGATAAAGCGATTCTGTTGCTCTTAAAAAGTTAAAGATGATCACCTGCACATTTAAGCGCAATAGAACTCGCTTCTTAAAAAGATGTATTTTATCCCAAACGGAAAGACTTCAAATCTTCTTCCATGCTTTCGTCTTCCAAGCCAATATATCTCAGAGTAGTGGTTGGGCTGCTGTGGTTCAGCATCTTCTGCAGCTTGTACAAGGCCCGGGGATCTGGATCACCTGCTGAGGTTGTCGCGCTCTTGATGTAGTGGTAGCCAAAAGTTTTTCTTAAGGTGTGGGTACCAACTGTACTGGGATCAATCTCGCACTGCCGGGCGGCCCGCTTCAAATCTTTATAGAATGACTTTCCTTCAATATGCCCCTCCCCTTTTCTAGAAGGGAAGAGCCAGTCACTTGGCTTCAGCTGCATCTGGTCAATGTAATTTTCCAAGTCCTGGCTGATATTGCCAATATAGGCATGCCGGTTCTTGTGGGTCTTGGTTTCAACAAGGTTGTACCATTCCCCGTCTTCAATGTCTGAGACTTTGGCCTTGACGATGTCGGAGATCCGGAGACCCGTATTGATTCCAAAGACAAAAATCATAGCATTCCGCAGACCATTCCTGTTTTGTCCAGTAACTGTCCCGGTCCCAAACTGGAGGGCCCGCTTCATAGCGTTAATCTCCTTTGCAGTTTTCAGCGGCCTGATATTTCTGCTGCTCTCTGTTTTTTTAACTTTTCGGCCCATTTTGCTAGCAAAATCCTCCCCTCATTGAATGCGTCTTTATGCATTTATTCTAGCACAAAGGTGCATTGAAGCGGCAAAATTGTTAAAAAATCCGTCCTAACTAATCAAGATTCGAATGCGTAAAAATGCTTATTTCTACGCATTCGGTAAAAAAACGATTTTTCGCCAAAAATGCTGAGAAGAGCTCTCATTTGCGCGCAAATTTTTTAAGATGATTACTTGCCCTTTTTTCGCAAATCAGGTTAAAAAGAGTCACGTAAAGTTTCAACTAAAAAGCAGCATCCCCTCACGAAAAATTCTGCAGGGATGCTGCTTAGTAGCTATTCAATTTTATCTACTTCGGTAGCATATACTTAGTGCCTCTGCCTTCCCCGACTTTGATTAGGTAGCCTTTCTTTACCAAAGAGTTTATCAACCGCAAGCTTTTGGTTTTGCCAAAGACGGCAACTTCATTTATCTTGCTTGTAGTTTCGTTTCCAGATTGAACAGCTTGATAAATTTTGCCTTCATCCTCAGAAAGATTGACTGACACCGATTGAAAAAGCGGCAAAATGATCACGATTGAGTTCTCAAAGATTTTAAATTTAGGTTGAATAACGCTGCCTTGATAGCTACTGATAATTCTGCGAATTACCATGCCAAATTGTTCAATTAAGCCTAAACGGTAAAAGAGATTAGCCAAAATCGGGTTGCGCAGTATTGAAATTTGCCCTAAGAGATACTCCTCTTTGCTCAAGCCGCCGGGTGAAACAATTTCAATTCTGTCATCAAACATTGAAATTTTGATTTGAGAATTCACGTCCCAAGTCCGATGGACCAAGGCATAGCAACAGCTTCTCTGAAAGCTTCCTCGGGTATCTCTGCTACCAGTTCCAGTTCCCTGTTAATGCCCTTGATTTCTTTATATTGGTAATACTGTGATACATGTCAATGGAGAAATTGTATTGGTCTAAAACAGAAATACCTTCATAGTCTTTTCGATCCAGCATGATATTAAGATTTGCTCCGAAACGAACCAAATTGATACCACGAAAATGGTTGTGATCAGCCAAAAGTGCACCAGCTGGAGCGAAAAAACGATAGATTATCTTTTCAATCATATTTGCGCTCGTTTTGGAGCGATTTTTCGAGCAAAAGTGATCGCAAACGCGATGGATTATTTTTTCGATCGCTTTTACGCTCCTTTTGCGATTGAAAACAGCCGCAAATTCAAAAGCAGCATCCCCTCACGCGAAAAAACGTGCATGGATACTGCTTATTTGCTCATAAATCCAACTTGGCAGAATACTTGATGATTACCGATCCGTCATGACCTGAAACGGAACTGCTGAAGTCTTCCTGGTAAAAAGGCGGGACAACTTTTGCCTTGCTTCTTAAATATTCCAGTGCCTTCGGTCCATTGCCAGCAACATCGTCGTTCTCAATTTCCTGGTAAAAGCAGGCATACTTTCCAGCCGCTTTGACGTAATTGCCCTTTTTTCTTTCCACTACTTTAAAAAAACGGCTGATTTCTGCCTTTTCAAAGTCATCGACGATCACCCCATATCTAGGCCCGAAGCTGATTGGATTCAGCGAAACACCATGCCTAAAAGGACTGACTTCCAGGTATTCTTCCGGGCAAGTCTCAACCGCCACTTTTTTAAACCAGTCTGCTTCAAGTCACTGATTCTCTGGTCAAAAAATTCTAAGCTGGACTTGATCTTCCCCAGCTCAGCCATCTCTCTTTCTACTGCTTCCTGCTGCTTGCCTAAATACTTCTGCCGTTCATTCAAATCCTTTAAGGCGAAAAAGTCCCCAACCTCCTGCAGGCTGCTGCCCAATTTCTCCAGCAGGCGGATCGTGGCAACTTGGTCCACCTGTTCCAGCCGGTAGTAGCGGTAGCCATTATCTTTGACAACTGCCGGCTTCAGGAGCCCTTTTGCTTCATAGACATAAAGTGCTTTCTTGGTGACAGCACACATTTTGGCAAAATCCCCGGTCTTAATTAATTCCTCGTTCATGTCAATCTCTTTCCTTACTAAAACTCTCCAGCCCTTGACTGTTCCCTTAGGGCATAATTTACCCTAAAGGTATGCAGGGCTTTCAGCCTGCCCATGATCAGCGAGCTGTTTGTCCAGCAGCTCTACAGCGTCATCGACATGGCCATCATCGGCCGCTATCTGGGAGCCAGGGAATTAGGCGCCGTGGGCAACGCAGCCAATATCATCATGCTTTTCCTGGTTGTCTCCGGCGGCTTTGAAATGGCGGTTGACGTCATGGTCTCCCGGCTGTTAGGTGCCAGTAAAAATAAAGAGAAGGCCGCCATGGCCCGGGACACCCTCTTTCTCAGTGCTATTAGCGGTCTGGTCTTAGTGGTAATTGCCTGGATTTCCCTGCCTGCCCTTTATAAGGCAGTGTCTTTACTGGAAAACATGATGGGGGATGCCCTCCTCTATGGCCGGGTCTACCTCTTTGCCCTGCCAATCATCTACATCTATGACGTTGGCCGGGCCATCTTGATCTCCAATGAGCGGGCCAAAATTTCCTTCTATCTCTTGGCAACTTCCAGCATCTTAAACCTACTATTAAATCTTCTTTTCATTCTCGTCTTGCAGCTGGGCGTATTAGGTTCAGCCCTGGGCACGGTTTTAGCTCAAGGGATCACCATGCTTGTCACCCTCTACCTTTTGGCAAAAATGGACCGGCAGGAAGAAGAGCCTGTCTCCCTTAAACCTGACCTCTCCTGGACAAAAATTAAGTCCATCCTTCATATCGCCCTGCCAACCATCTTCCAGCAATTCGTGATCACCTTCGGCGCAACATTGGTTCAGGCCTGGGTCAATCCCTTTGGCCAGGAGGCAATCTTGGGCTATGTCGCTATCGGCAAGGTCATGAACCTGGCCCGGATCGTCCTGGTTGGCTTTGCCCAGACGTTAACTCTGATGACGGCTCAGTTATTGGCGGTAAAAACGTACTCAGCTGTTAAAGCAGTTTACCGCTACTGCAGCAATGTCTCCCTCATCTACTGGCTGGTCAGCTCAGCCCTGTCGGTCATCTTCTGTCAGCTATTGGCAGGCATGTTCTTTGATCCAGGCCAAAACCAGGCAGCTTACTCCTTCTTCAGAGTTTATCTCTATGCTTTTGTCGGCACCCAGCTTTTCTCCATCTTCAAGTTCTTGAATGAAGGCCTGCTCAGAAGCATGGTTTTGATGAAGGAATACCTCTACTGCAACTTGGGTGAATTAGCCCTTAAGCTAGCCGCTACCGGGCTGCTTTTAACGCTTCTTCAGACTAATGCTTTCTGTAGCGCGGAACTGGGAACCAGAATCATCTGCGTCTTGGGCTCAACCATCTTGGTTATTAAAGAAATGAAAGCTTTAGAAGCAATAGAAAAAGCCGGTTAATACCGGCTTTTTATCTTCAGTCATAAATGCAGTAAAGAAAGAAGATTACCGGGCCCGGCGGTCGTTCTCGGCTTTCTTGTAGAATTCTTCCTTGGATTTGCGCATGGCCTTGTCTGCCTAGTAGAGCAGGTCACTGACATTTAAGTGGTCGGCCTTTGCCTGCTTGATCCCGATTGAAACGTGGTAGCATTGCTTTTTCAAGTTAGAAAGTATCTCTTTGCTTGGACTTTGTCCAAGCGCTCGTCTAAGGCAATTGCTAAAAACTCATCCCCGCCAAAGCGGAAAGACATGTCTTGCCCGAAGCTTTTGGCTAATTCACTAGCCAGGGCAATCAGCATCCGGTCCCCGGCTTCATGGCCAAACTTGCTGTTGGTTTCGTGCAGGCCATTGACGTCGCAGAAGACATAAGTAACGCTCTCTTGAGCGGCTTGCAAAAGATTATTAATCTCGTGTTGGTAATAGTTGCGGTTTCTGATCTGGCATGTGTTTTACCTCAGTCAAAAGTATAGCATAGAAGCGGAAAACTTTTTAATTTAAATATCATTTTAATAATGAAAAAGCGAATATTCGTGATTATCCAGACAAATCAAGCTTTCACCTAGATAAATCAACGATTACCAACTAAATGAATATAAAATATGCAGCTTTCTTAATGAAAATCAAGAAAACTACTTACAAGCCTTGCATCTATCCTTTACACTATTGAAGAAACAGAAAGGAAGCAGCAAAAATGGCCGCATTTATTAACATTAACCCAGATATCTGCCTAGCTTCATTCGCTGTTCCTTTTCCATTTTTTCAAATTATTAATATTTCATCACTTAAGACATGTCACTCGTTGATATGTCTTTTTTTATAGGAGTCAAACAATCATGAAAGCGCGTTTAATACTGGAAGATGGACACGTTTTTGAAGGCGAAAGCTTCGGCGCGGTCCATGACGTTATCAGCGAATTCGTCTTCAACACGGCGATGACTGGTTATGTGGAAGTCTTGACCGACCCGTCATATGCCGGTCAAAGCGTGGTCATGACCTATGTCGAAGCCTTTGTAGTAAGCGAGCTTTCCCGGCTGGGGTCCAATTTCCGCATGAACATGAGTCTGAACGACTACATGATTGAAAACAACATCCCCGGCATCCAAGGCGTCGACACCCGGGCCATCACCCGGATCCTGCGCAAAGAAGGCTGCATGAACGGGATGATCACTACTAAGGATTACGAAGTCAGCGAAGTAATTGACCAGATCAAGGCCTTCAAGATCCAAGGGGTCGTTGAAAAGTGCAGCTGCCTTGAACCCTACCATGTCGGTCAAGGTGACTACAAAGTTGCCCTCTACGACTTCGGTGCCAAGCGCAATATCGCCAGAGAACTGGCCAAAAGAGGCTGCCATATCACAGTCCTGCCGGCTGACACCCCAGCCCAATATGTCATAGAACACAACTTCGATGGGATCATGCTTTCAAACGGCCCCGGCGACCCGAGTGAATGCACGGAAATCATTGACCAGCTGAAAATTCTTGTGAAAATTCTTGCTTCTTCCGGCATCCCGATCTTCGCCATCTGCCTGGGCCACCAGCTTTTAGCCTTAGCCCACGGCTTTGAGACGGAAAAAATGGTCTACGGCCACCACGGCAGCAATCACCCAGTCAAGGATCTGACCACTGGCCGGGTCTACATCTCCACGCAAAACCACAACTATGTGATCAAGGAAGACACGATTGATCCAAAGCAAGCCAAGGTCTGGTTCAAGAACGTCAACGACAAGACGATCGAAGGCCTGGAATACTTAAAGGAAAACATCAAGTCCGTCCAGTTCCACCCGGAAGCCTGCGGCGGCCCGCACGACACGGAATACCTCTTTGACAGCTTTATTGAAATGATGGGAGAACACAAGAATGCCTAAGCGCGACGATATCAAAAAAGTTTTAGTGATTGGTTCCGGCCCGATCATCATTGGCCAGGCCGCTGAATTCGACTATGCCGGGACCCAGGCCTGCCGGGCCCTCAGAGAAGAAGGCATCGAAGTTGTCCTGATCAACTCCAACCCGGCCACGATCATGACTGACGGCGACATGGCTGACCACGTCTACATCGAACCTTTGACTGTGCCAGTCGTCAAGCAATTGATAGAAAAAGAAAAGCCAGATGCCCTTCTGCCAACCATGGGCGGGCAGAACGCCTTGAACATCGCCATGGCATTAGCTGATGAAGGCTTTTTGGAAAAGCACCATGTCAAGACAATCGGTACTGACACCGAAACGATCAAGATGGCTGAAGACCGGCTGGAATTCAAGAACTTGATGGAAAGAATCGGTGAACCGGTTGCCAAGTCAGTTGTCGTCAACTACGTTGAAGACGCCATTGCTTTTGCCAAGGAAATTGGCTATCCCGTAGTTGTCCGCCCGGCCTACACTTTGGGCGGGACTGGCGGTGGGATCGCCCACAATGAACAAGAACTGCATGAAATCTGCTCTAACGGCCTCCGCCTCTCCCGAGTTACTGAATGTTTGATTGAACAATCAATCGCCGGCTGGAAGGAAGTTGAATACGAAGTCATGCGCGATGGTGCCGGCAACTGCATCACCGTCTGCAACATGGAAAACATGGACCCGGTCGGTGTCCACACCGGTGACAGTATCGTGGTAGCGCCATCTCAAACCTTGTCAGACAAGGACTACCAGATGCTCCGCTCCTCTGCCCTCAACATCATCACTGCCTTGAACATCAAGGGCGGATGCAATGTCCAGTTTGCCCTCAACCCAGACTCCTTTGAATACTGCGTCATTGAAGTCAACCCTCGTGTTTCCCGGTCTTCTGCCCTGGCCTCAAAAGCAACTGGCTACCCTATCGCCAAGCTTGCTACCAAGATTGCTTTGGGCTACAACTTGGATGAAATCGTCAACGCCGTAACGGGCAAGACCTACGCTTCTTACGAACCAACCCTTGACTACATCGTCTGCAAGATTCCTAAGTGGCCTTTTGACAAATTCTACGACGCTTCCCGCAAGCTGGGCACCCAAATGAAGGCAACCGGCGAAGTCATGGCTATCTGCAACAACTTCGAAGGTGCCTTCATGAAAGCCCTCCGGTCCCTGGAACAAGACAGCTACTACCTTTATAATGAAGAAATTGCCCAGCTGTCAGCTGATGATCTCCGTAAAGACCTCCGCAAGATTGACGACAAGCGGGCCTTCAGAATTGCCGAAGCCTTGCGAAAGGGCGTCTCCATCCGGGAAATTCATGCCATTACCAAGATCGACGTCTGGTTCATTGACAAGATCAAGCACCTGGTTGAAATTGAAGACCGCCTCAAGAGCGAAGAACTGACGCCAGATCTTTTGAAACTGGCCAAGCACTGCGAATTCCCAGACCGGGTTATCGCCAGCTTAACCGGCAAGACGGCTGATGAAGTTTACTACCTCAGAAAGGGCTTGAAGATCACGGCTGCCTTCAAAACGGTCGACACCTGCGCGGCTGAATTTGACGCCGAAACGCCATACTTCTACAGCGTTTATGGCGGTGAACATGAAATCCAGCCAGACCGGTCCAAGAAAAAGGTGATTGTCTTTGGCTCCGGCCCAATCAGAATCGGCCAAGGGATTGAGTTTGACTACTGCTGCGTGCACAGTGTCTGGACCCTGAAGGAAGCTGGCTACGAAACCATCATCGTCAACAACAACCCGGAAACTGTCTCAACTGACTTTGACATCGCCGACCGCCTCTACTTTGAACCATTAACGGCAGAAGACGTGCAGAGCATCATTGAACTTGAGCAGCCAGACGGGGCCATCGTTCAATTCGGCGGACAAACCGCGATTAAGCTCTCCCAGGACTTGATGAAGATGGGCGTGCCGATCCTTGGTACTTCTGCCGACAGTGTTGACGCGGCTGAAGACCGGGAAAGATTTGACGAGATTTTGGAAAAGTGCCAGATCGACCGGCCGAACGGGCAAACCGTCTTTACGGCTGAAGAAGCCTTAAAGGCCGCTAATGAGCTGGGTTACCCGGTTTTGGTCCGTCCTTCCTACGTTTTAGGTGGGGCCGGAATGGAAATCGCCTTAAACGACGGCGACCTCAAGCGCTTTATCGACCACATCACCTCCCAGTTTAACATTGAAGACCACCCGATCTTGATCGACAAGTACCTGGCCGGCAAGGAATGTGAAGTTGACGCCATCTGCGATGATGAAGGCATCTTGATTCCTGGGATCATGGAACACGTAGAAAGAGCTGGTGTCCACTCTGGTGACTCAATCTCCATCTACCCGCCGCAAAAGATCTCCCAGGAGATGAAGGAACGAATCGTAGAATACTCCAAGCGCCTGGCCAAGGCCTTGAAGGTCAAGGGGTTGATGAACATCCAGTTTATCGTTTACGAAAACAAAGTTTACGTGATCGAAGTCAACCCCCGCTCTTCCAGAACCATCCCTTATATCTCCAAAGTGACCGGGATTCCGCTGGTTGACGTGGCAACCAACGTCATCATTGGCAAGTCCATCAAGGAGCAAGGCTATGACTACGGCCTTGCTCCGGAAAAGAAAACAGTTGCCGTAAAGATGCCAGTCTTCTCCTTTGAAAAGATTACCGGGGCGGAAATTGCCTTGGGGCCGGAAATGAAGGCAACCGGGGAAGTTCTGGGGATTTCTGAAGACGTTGAAGAAGCCATGTACAAGGCCTTTATGGGGACTGGGCTGGACCTGCCTAAGCACAAGAAGGTTATCTGCACGGTCAAGGATTCGGCTAAGGAAGAATTTTTGCCAATCGCCAAGGAATACCACGACTTCGGCTACGACCTGTACGCGACCCAAGGGACATACGACTTCTTGCAGAGTCATGGCATCCCTGCCCGCCTGGTCAACCGGATCAATGACAAGGAGAACACCATCTTTGACTTAATCTTGACGGAAACGGTCGACCTGGTCATCGACATCCCAACCAGAAACAACAACTTGAAGGACGGCTTCCTGATCCGCCGCTTTGCCGTAGAAGCCGGCGTGCCGATCTACACTTCCCTTGATACGGCGCGGGCCTTGATCCACGCCCTGGAAGCTAAGCACGACAACAAGATCTCCTTGGTCGACATCACCAAGCTGTAAAAAATTAAATTCATCACACTCTACTCAATAGTTTAAACGTCAGCATTTGCTGGCGTTTTTCTTTGAAAAAGTTTCTAGATTTCCACTTGTAATAACTTAGCACATTAATCGTCGGGCCTACTGGGGCCGGCTAGACCACCCTGGTCAAGCTCTTGATGCGCTTTTACGAGTTAAACAGCGGGAAGATCACGATTGGCGGCCAGGATATAAGCAAGATGAAGTGGTCTGATTTATGGCCCATGTTTGGGATGGACCGGCTGATGCAGGGGCGGACGGCTTTTGTTATCGCCCACAGCGTGTCAACGATCAGGGATGCAGACAGCATCATCGTCTTGAAGGACGGGGATATCGTTGAAGTTGGCAACCATGACAGCTTGATGGCAAAGAAGGGCTTTTACGCTGATCTTTACCAGTCACAGTTTGAACATGGTGAAGAATAAGAAAAAAGCAAATCATTTTGGATACATTAAAAGCCACCAAGCTTAAACTTGGTGGCTTTTGCTATTTCACGCTTCTGGTCGCGATAAAAGTCGGGATATTCAATTCGTGCAGGCGGCCTTCGCCGTTGGTATCTTCATAGAGATTGGTTAAAAGCCTCCAGCTGGTCGCCGATCTGTTCCTCCAAGGTATGAGAGAACTGGACGCCAAAATCATCTTTTTCCAGTTGCTGCATCTGGTCAGGATTTTTCAGCGGATTAAAAGGCAAAGAGTTGACGACATACTTTTCATCTTCACTGTCAAACAGGTAGTTGATCCCGTTGTCCAGGCCAACCAGGAGTACCCCACCCTTTTTCAAAACCCGGTAGCATTCTTTCCAGATTGGCTTAACTTTTTCAACGTAGCAGTTGGCAACTGGCTGGATAATCATGTCAAAGCTTTCGTCAGCAAAAGGCAAAGGCTGGGTCGTGTCGGCTTTGACAATGTCGATATCGTAGCCTTCGCGCTCTGCAACCAGGCGCTCGCTTTCCAGCTGCTGGTCAGAATATAGTCCAGGACTGTGCATTTTGCCCCCAAGGCAGTCAAGATTGGCATCTGCTGGCCACCCCCGCTAGCTAGGCCAAGGACTTTTTGGCCGTGTAAGTCACCAAACCAGCTGTGCGGGACATAACTTAACCGGGGTCAACTTGATCTCCCACTTCCCTTCTATAGCAGCTTGGAAGGGAAGTGGTCAATCGCCTTGCCCCATTCCCAGCCTTCTTTGACCCAGCGGTCGATCGTTTCAGCGTTTATATCTTGATAGTTCATAATTGTTTTTCCTACACGTAATTAATACTTTTAGTTTAACACAGCGTTAAAATCCTTTTCAGCATTTATAACTTTGGCTTAATCTTTTTACCATTTACTGTTAACTTCCTCAGATTTAGGATTAAGATAAAAGACATGAAATCAAAACAACATTGCTTTGAAAAGGAAAAGTAGTTTTGGCGAGACCTGCAGAGAGCTTCTGGTCGGTGTGAAGAAGCGGTCATACCAAGTGCGAAAATCACCTTTGAGCGGAAACTGCGAGATTAGTGGTTTCGGGGTCCGCCCCTTAAAGCGGCAGCGCATTATCTGTGTGCGTGAAGGCCTAACGGCGAAAATAGGTGGTACCGCGCTAATAGCGCCCTATTGGATCGATTTGATCCAGTGGGGCGCTTTTCTTTTCCCTGAAAGATGAAAAGAGGAACACAAATGAAAGTTAGAAAAATGGCAACAGTTGCATTACTTGGCATGTCAGCTTGCACGTTGGCGGCCTGCGGCATAGCAATTCCCAAGCATCCAATGGCAAGACAAGCCTGAACTTGATGGAGACTGATGTAGTCAGCTCCCTCGACACCTCAGTGACTGTCTCATTCCCACAATGGGACACTTTGGTGCAAACTATGGCTGGCCTTTACCGGTCAGATAAAAATGACCAGCCAGTTCCCGCGGTTGCCACTAGCTATCATAAGTCCAATGACGGTAAGACCTACACTTTCAATCTGAGGCACAATGCCAAATGGTCAAACGGTGATACTGTGACCGCGAAAGACTTTGTGACCGCTTGGCGAAAAGGCGTTTCTCCCAAAGCAATGTCTGGCTATAACTACATCTTCAGCAACATCAAGAATGCTGACCAGATCTCTCAAGGCAAAAAGGCGGTCAGCAGCTTAGGCGTCAAAGCCGTTGGCAAGTATAAACTGGTCGTGCAGCTTGAAAATACAGAACCGACCTTCATCGACAAGATGGTTATACCAGCCTTTTACCCGCAAAACACCCGACTTGTTAAAAAATATGGTGCCAAATATGGTACGGATGCCAAGTATACCGCTTTTGACGGGGCCTTCAAGGTCACCAAGTGGACCAACACCAGTGAAAAGTGGACTGCCGTCAAGAATCCATACTACTACGCTAAAAGCGCGGTCAAGCTGCAAAAACTTAATTACCAAGTCGTCAAGGATTCAAATACTGCCCACCAGCTCTTCCAGCAAGGAAGCTTAGATGACGCGGTAGTTTCAGGCACGACGGCACAAGGTCTGCAAAACAACAAGAACCTTTACTACATCTACCGGTCAGGTAATAACTTCGTAAATCTGAATATGGCTAAGGGCGCCGTATTGGCCAACAAACAACTCCGGCAAGCCCTCTACTTGGCTGTTAATCGTACTCAGCTGTCTAAAAAGGTTTTAGCAGATGGTTCAAAGCCTTCCTACACCTTCTCAGCACCAAATGCAGCAAAGGATCCAGCCAGTGGCAAGGACTTCACAACAGCAGCGCAGCCAAAAGAAACTTACAATGTTGCCAAGGCTAAAAAGCTCTGGCAGGCTGGCTTAAAGCAGCTGAGCAAGTCAAAAGTTGAACTGACACTGGTGGCAAGTGATACAACTACCGACAAGAATGTCAGTGAATTCCTGCAGTCACAGCTGGAAAGCAAGCTGCCAGGACTTAAAGTGACTGTCAAGAATCTGCCATCCAAGTCCGCCCACAACTTGGTTACCAATGGCAAATATGACCTTTACCTTTCCCTGTGGCTCAACGACTACGCTTGACCCATACAGTGAACTGCAAACCTTGGAAAAGACTAACAGCCACAATTACGGTAAATACACCAGTGTTGCTTACAACAATGAGCTCAACCAAGCTAGAAAGAATGCCGCAACCAGATCGGTCTACTTCAGCCACCTGTTAAAGGCACAGGAGCAAATGAACCAAGATTACCCAGTTCTTCCTCTTTACACCATGGTTGAAGACCACCTGGTAAACGCCAACTTAAAGGGTGTGCTTTGGCACAAGGTTGGCATGGTTGACTACACACAGGCTTACTTCAAGTAACAAGAAATTTTATGACAGACATGAAAAAGATCGCCACGATTGTGGCGATCTTTTATTGCTGCATTAACTGTTACTGTTTTTCTCAACGATAAAAGGTTGCAGGGCTTCTGCCAGTGAATGCAGGTTCCGCGTTTGGATCAAAACCTTGCCATCACCAGTAAAGTGGTTAACCAAGCCTTCACCTGAAGTGAAGCCAAACATCCCTGACGCTACTTGAATGTCGTAGTCAAGGCTTGAGTCCCAAGCAATGACGTGTTCGTTGTCGATTGAGATCGGCTTATCACTGGTCACGGTCAGTTCAACCAAGTCACCAAAGGCGTTAACTAGCATATCGCCTTCACCTTCAGTCTGCATCACGAAGAAGCCACCAGTTCCGCCGAAAGCTGCCTTACTCAGCTTTTGGCTGCGCATCTTGTAGCTGACGCTATCATCACTTGCTAAGAAGGCACCGGTGTTCAGACAGTACTGCTGTTTGCCAACGGAAAGCTTTACAATCTCGCCAGGAATTGCGGGTGCAACCCCAATTTGTCCGCCGTCCGCATCACCCGTTGCCTGAGTGATAAACATGCTTTCACCACTGGTCAAGCTCCGGCCAATCGCACCGAGCAAACCGCCCAGGCCCTTCTTGCTGGAGTTCATCTTCCCGGCGATAGTTACATCCTTCATGTACACCATGGCGCCGTTTTCGACTTTAATGCTTTCCCCCTTATCGAGGGTTACAGTTGCTAATGGGCAGGTATTCCCGCCGCTCAATTCGTACTTCATGATGTCCTTCTGCTTTTCTATTGCCTTAGCAAAATCTGATATTTATGTTAAAAGACTTTTCTCGTTTATATTATAACAAAAAATCGTTTTCTCCCACTAGAATAATTATTCTTTGATTTTGGTCTATTCTGCCCAGTCGATCGTGCCCACAGCATCATCTTTGAGCAGACGGTCCAGTTTGAACTGGCCTAGCTGGTCGTAAAAAGCCGCGAACGCCTGGTGAAAGGCCTGGCTGATTTCTTGCTCGCTTTGCGCGACATGATTTGGATCAGGGAAAATATACTGGGCCAGGTGACTGAGCTCCAACTGGTCATCAGTCAGTTGCAAGGCAGTAAAGACATCCTTAATGCTGATAGCGCCAATTGGCCGGGCCAGCTGGTAGCCCCCGTTTTTGCTGGCGGAAGCGGCGATCAAGCCGCCTTTTTTCAGTTTCATCAAGATCTTCTTTAGATAGGAATCTGACACCTTCAAATGGGTGCTCAAGACCCGGCTTTTTAATGGTTCACCATCTTTTTGCAAGGCTAAAATCAAGAGCACGTAAATCGCCTGCTCTACGCTTTTATTGATCTTCATCTTGTCCCCCTAGGCCAGCATTTTTCTGACCAGCTCATCTGCCACGTTATTGACCTCAACCGGCTTGAGCTTTTTGAAAAAATCCCGAAGAACTTCAACAGCGGCAGCCACCGGGTCATGTCATCCTAGCGGCCATTGCCATACACCAGGGTCGGAGAAATATATGCCAAAGGAACTGAGCTGTCCTGCAGGAATTTGACCAGGTCTGCCTTGCCTTGCACAAAACTCTTTGGCCCTAAGCTGCCGGCAATAAAGCCCATCTTCTTGGCCTTGTATTCTTCGGCCAGCCACTTCATCACCTTGGCCGGCATGACATTGATCTGCTTGAACTTCTCTGGGTCATTTTCCGGGGCACCGACAAAGTCAACAATGTAGTCGAAGTCTTCTGGCAAAACTGACTTGACTTCCTCGTAGTCGCTAACATCTACTCTTAAATTGTGAATGCGCTTGTCAGTCAGTTTGTTTCTACCTGACCGGGAAATTACATAAAATTCTGTCTCTGGATCAGCCTTCATCCAAGATTCATTCGTTGCCCGGCCAATGTAGCCGTTACCACCCAACAAAACTGCTTTAGTCATCTTTTTGCCTCTCTTCTTGTCTCGTTGATTTATTTTAGGATTTTCTACATCCTAAGATGTTTGATGTCAACGGATATAAAATCTTTGGGAGACAAAGTAGCGTAAACTTTGATATATTAGGCTTCTTACACTTTTTCCACTTGCTAAGAGCTGCCTGAGATATCAGACTGAATTCAACTTACCCCCTCTTTAATTTCTTGGCCTTTTACCATATTCTGGATCCGAAGCTATGGAATCATAAAGAAGACCCTCTTTTCCGAATAAACCCCTGCCCTATCTGATATCATGGAAATGACAAAGCATTATGCTTAGATTATTCAGCAGTTAAACTGAACTTGTTAGAAGGAAAAGGGACGAAAATCATGATTGATTGGCATGCTCTGACCAGAGACCTCTATCTTGAAAAAGGCGAAGACCAGCAGCTTAAAAATTGGCGGGTTACATTGACAAAAGCTGACCTGCTCGACCTTGGCTTGTTGACCAAGGCCAAGCTTGATAAAGACGGCAATTACAGCATCCCCTGCTACCAGATTTTCAAGCAATATGACCAGAGCCCAGCTGAAGTTTATCAAGAGCTGGAAAACAAATATGGCCCCCTGCTCTCTAAAAAAGACAGGCGCAAGCAAAAGGCCAGTGCTGACCAGGTTAAACTAGACATGTTCAAAGAAGACGTAGCTCCAGCTTACGCGGCTTTTCTTGCCGAAAATTTCTCAGAAAAACAGATCATCAGCGACCTCCCCTTTTACCAAAAAATGGCAAAGGGCTGGGAGAAACCAGTTGAAGGCGTTTTGCTTCCAACTTTTGCCTTACAAGTGCTAGGCGACCCCCATGCCTTTGACAGGGGAAGACGGGGCCGCGGGCTTTTGGAAAAAATTATCCAAGCCCAGCTAGGTGAAGAAGGAACCTTAGAGGACTTCAACGTCTATCCCGACCAGCTCTACAACTTCGCGATGACCGCCAATCTGCTGGATACTCCCTTGACCTACGACATTATTGCCCTACCGGACATTGACCAAATTGCTTTATCGGAAAAGATCAAGGTCTACATGCATGAAAATTCTGGCGTGACCACCGCACTAGCCAGCAAGTTTTCAGACCGGGCCTTCGTTTGCACGGGCGGACAGGTCAATCTTGCCACCAAAAAGCTGATCAAGCACCTGCTTGCAAATTCTTGCCAGCTCTACTATTCTGGCGATTTGGACCAGAGCGGGATTAAGATCGCGGACAATCTTTTATTGGAATTTCCAGAGATTCACCTTCTTAACATGGATCTGAAGACCTATAAAGAACACTATCAAGCCAGTGTCCCCCCGGTAAAAGACAAGCAGATCAAGGAAGTAGAAAATCCAGATTTGCAGGAAGTATTGACTGAGATCCAGAAGAAAAAACGCGTGATTTTTGAAGAGGCCATCCATGAATTTTTATGACAACCAGAGCTTCATGTCCCAGGCGGACGGATTTTTAAAAGCCGTGTCCTCACCAGGCCTGGCCCGGGACATAATCATCTATTTAAACAGCCACCCCATGGGGGAATACACTCCCCTCCAGCTTAGCGAGCAGCTTTTAGCTGACTATGACGAAGTCACTAAGATCCTTAAGAAGCTGTCTGAAAGCAAAAACTTAAAGTCGATCCCTTTAACCAATCAGGCTAAGGCCCGGTCAATGAAAGAAGCTATGCAGACCACGGCTTATGCCTTAACTAGTGAAAGCATGGAGCTCTTCCAGGCTTTTGACAAGATCGCCAACCTGCAAAAGCAGATCAGAGAATCCCTGTCCATGACGGAAACCGATGAACTGATCAAGAATTTACGAGAATTAAAGGAAAGTCTTGAGGGATTGCTGACAGATCCAGAGAATTTGGAACTGAAGCAGCAGCTTTTTAAAGACGGTATCTCCCTTTATGACTTGTCTTTTGGCTACAACAACGGGATCTACAACCGGCTGAAGAACCGGATCGACAGCTTCGCGACCAACATCCACGATCTGAACATGCAGGTCTTCCGCTTGGAGACTGATGCCAATACAACCAGTGACTTGAACCAGGAGTTGTTTAAACTGCGAGACGTAGTCAAGGAAGTGCTCGATAAGGTTGAAAGCAAGATTCCAGAAGTCCTGGAAACAATTTTCGCCTTAGAGGAAAGCCAGACTAAGATTGGTCCCAAACTCTTCTATCAGCCCCTGGCCGATGAACTGCTAGCCTTTAACGCTACCAAAAGCAGCGATGAATTGTCCGACATCATGGCTGGCAATATTGCAGACATTGCCCAAAGCGAACGGGATGGCAGCGGCCTCTATGCTAGCCTTTTAGACCGTTTAAGCGACATGTTTTTTGCCTTGATTGACCTCATCTCCCAAAACCGGGAAATCCAGGTCAGCAAGGAACGGGCTGAACGCTTCTTAGCCCAAGCGCAGAGCTTTCAAGCTGGCATGACAGCCCAGGAAATGGCCCTCCTTTTTGACCAATATGAAGGCACGCCTGTCTACCACCACTGGTTCATGTCCAAACATGCTAGTTACAGTCTAGATGATGAAAAGATCCACTACAACTTCACACCGAAAGAACGAAAGCGGGCCGAAGTCAAACTTGCCCGGTCCATGGAACTGACGGACAAGGAAAAAGCTGAACTCGCAGCTGAACAAGCACGGCACGCGGCTGAAAAAGCCAAGCAGGCAGAACTGGGACAAAATCTGATCAATAAAGCATTAATTAATTTGACTGACGAAGAGTTTGCCTTTTTGCAAAAACTGCTGGGGCAAAGTCATTTTGATTACCGCTTCTCAGCTGATGGTGACTTGTTAAGTGCCAGCGCTACGACTGGCGACTATCTTCTGATCAAGCAATTCCAAACGGAAAACATGACTATCGAATCACCAAAACAGAGCTTTATTTTATGCAATTGCAGACTGGAGGTAAAAAGCAGATGGCAGAAATAGATTGGAGCCAGGTCATGCCGAATCTTCTGGCTGGCAAGACGACCGCTTATATCCGTCAGAACCGCTTAGCGATCAGCAAATACTTGAAAGATAAGTTCAATTTGGTCTTGGACCAGGACTTGCATCTACGGGCTTACTCCAAGACCCGTCCGGTTGGCATTGAAGCTGACAAGCGGGTCCAAGCGGATCCTCTCTTATACCGGGTCTACTATGAGACTTTAGCCAGATTGTCCAGCCTGCAAGTCGGCATGACCATCCTCTACCAGGACATCGTTGCTTACATCAACGACAAAGAAAATCTGTCAGAGGCAAGTTCAGTGGAACTGTCCAAGTACTTGAAGCCGGTCATCGCCAAGCTGGAAAAGGACGGGATTATTGAGCTCCGGGACCAGGACGACAAGGACTCCTTGTATGTCTTGACCAAGCAGGCAAAGCCGCAGGACCCAATTGATCTGGAAAAAGGGATGCAGACTGCTAACGATCTTGCCCGGCAAGAACTCCTGTTAAACGGCTTCTTCCGCAAGGAAAACATGGGCAAAAATGAGTACAACTACCTGCAGAATTCTTTTGAGCCCTTTTTTAACCATGAAAGTAAGCAAGGCCTGCGCTTAGTTAACGTTGACGACTACTTTATCCTGCTCAACTACTCCCAGCTGGATTTCCCCAACACAGTGCAAAGCAAGCTGGATGCCATGTCCGTTGAACTGGTCCAATTGATCAATGACAGCCGCCAGAGCCGCTTTCAGTTGCCAGAATTAGTTAACTTGGCCAAGCAAACTAGCAGCTACAAGACCATGACCGGGTCGCAGAAAGCAACTGGCTTGAAGATGAAAGTAAGCGAACTCCTGAATGAACTGACCAATTATGGCCTGCTTTCTAAAGAGCAAGATACCTGGTTCACCACTTCTTTAACCGGATTAATCGTAAAAGATGAGGAAATGACTGATGACGAATTATAAGCTTAACCGCTTTGGCTTCTACAACTATTTCAATTACAGAAATCAGACTTTTGACGCCAATACCCAGTCGATTGTATTTAACGGGGAAAACGGGTCCGGGAAGACCGCGACCATGCTCTCCCTTTTCCCAACGATCTTCTTAGGCAGCATGCGGGTTGTCGACAACAAGCGGAGTCTTGACTACTACATTAAGGCTGGTGAAGCCGGCTTTGCCTGGGTCGAATTTAAGGCAGATGATTTGCTTCAGACCCTGCTTTTTGCCTACAGCAAGTCAGCCGATGGATCAAATACCAACCACTATTACTACGTCTTAAAGCAAGGCGTTAAAGGTGATGACCTCCCCTACTCGACCAGCTGGCTGGAATTCCGCGGAGCCGTCAAACCCTACGTTGAACGTCGCTATGAGACCCAGGCTGACTACCAGAATGCCATCAACCAGCTCTTCTTTGGCTTTGCCTCACAAAGTGAGATGCAGGAGTACTTCGAGCACCTGGCCGCTTTTGAGAAGCCGCCATTAAAGCAAACTGGCAGCACGGCTGAACTGGACAGTGCATTAAAGACTGCCCTGCCAAACCTCCGCCACTACGCGGACCGGGCAACGGTTGAAAACTTCATCGACAATGCCCTGGCCATGGTTGAAGAAGAAAAGAAAAAGGCAGAACTGGACAAGCTGAATAACGCTTTGGCCAAGACTGAAGAATGGGAAACTTTGACCAACAAGCCAACTCTGGCCCAGATCCAGAACTTCTACGGCAAGGCTAAAACTGAGCTGGGCCAAAAGCAAGAACAGTTTGAGAAATTAAAGGATAGTCTTGCGGAAACTGAGGAAGCAATCGCCCAGCTGAAGAGTGACCAGGCAAGTATCAGCCAGGATTTAAAGGCTAAAGAAGGTGAACAGCAAGCTCTGCAGGCCGTGATTGATGCTAAGAACCTTGACCAGCTGTCACGTAAAATCGCTCAAACCAAAGATGAAAGAAACAACCGGGAAAGAGATTTTGAAGCAGCCCAAAAGGACCGCAAAAATGCAGAAAAGCGGCTGCTCGCTTATACCGAGGACGCAAGAAAAGAGAAGAACGCTCTCGTTATCCTTGAAGGCCGATTGGCAACGACCAAAATAGAACTTGCCAAGTATCAAGTTCAAGCTGATTTTGAAGAAAAGTACCCAGATGCAAAGGGTCTGCTGAAGAAACAAAAGCTGCTCCTGGAAAAACTGGATAAATTGGCCAAGCAAAACCAGGAGCTGGCTACCGAGTTGGGCATTGTAAATAAAGCAATTAATGCTTTTGACGAGACCGTCTACACGGATAACATTGCCTCTGCCCTGGCTGAACTTGATCAAGAAACAAGTGTCTGGCTCAAGGAAAGAGAAATCAGCTTTGATCAAGTGGCAGAATTTGACCTTGACGTTTATGAAGACAGACGGCATCTGCTGGAAAATGCCAGAGGCCAGTACCAAGAAGCCATCGCTGAAACCAAAAATGACATTCGGCTTGAAAAGACCCAGTTAAAGCAACTGAACTCTGACTTGGAAAAGCTGCAAGAACAGCCAAAACCAGAAACAACAGCTGTGTTCAAAGACGGCAAGCAACTTTTTGAACTGGTCGATTTTAAAGAAGGCGTGCCGAGTAACCTTCAGTTGCAACTGGAAAGCGACTTAAAGTACTCTAACCTCCTCTACGCCCTCTTTGATGGTCAGGAGATCAAGACTGGCTTGGAAGCTGATGGTTTTACTGCCAATGTAAATAATGTAAGTACGAAGGATCTCCCAACCCTTGCCGACTACTTAGTCAGTCAAGACGACCGGGTCAACGCCTTTTTACAAGCGATTGCGGTTAAAGACGGTCATATCAGTTATGCCAGTGTCAATGTGCACAGCGAGAAAGGCACAGTAGTCACCCATATCGGTGAAAGTAACCGGCAAAAGGAACGGGAAAGACAGATTACCCTGCTGACGGAAGAAATCAATCAAGTTAAACAGCGCTTAGCGGATCTGGCAGACAAACTGGCCAGCTATCAAGAGCTGTTTAAACAAGCAGATCCTGCTACTTTCCCAAAGAGTGACAAGGTCACCGAAGCACAAATCGCTTATAATAATGCCCTTGCTGAACAAGACAAACGCTTAAAGAAGCAAGAAAAGCTGCAAGTACAGTTGGCTGACTTCCACCGGCAAAAAGAACAATTTACTAGCGAGCTCTGCCCAGACCTGCCAGCTGAGAGCAAGGAATTTGCCGACTACCGCCTGGCCTGGGACAAATACCAGGACAAGCAAGTCCAGCGGATTATGCAAGAAAATGACCTGCTTAAGCAAAAGGACAGGCTGGCTAGTGCAGAAAGCCGGATCAAGCAAGCGCGCGCTGAATTATCTGAAAAGACAAAGCAAGTCCAGGACAAGCAAGACCGGCTGACTGAAATTAAAGCTCAGATTGCGACTCTTGAAAAGCAGCTGGAAGAAATCCGAAATGACCCGGAAACTAAAAAGCAGCTGGCTAGAAAGGAAGAACTGGACCAACTGCTCAAGGAGCTTGAAAAGCAACTTAACGAAATCGAATTCAAGTTGGAGCGAGAAAACAATCATCTTACTGCCTACCAGGAGCGTTTGCCAGAAAAGCAGGCAGCCTATGAAGATTTGGATCATGAGTATGCAGCAGTAAGTGATCTGTTGGAAAAACTGAATTTAACTGAGAAGGTCAAGGATGCATCTCCTAACGACTGGAACAGTGAGCAAGTCAAGGCAAGCAACCAAAGTAAAGCTAACTTGGCTATGAGTGCTGTTAACAGCATTAACGATAAAACAGACTATCGGGTCGACAACAGCAAGCGTTTGGAATTTGAAGACATTGAACTTAGCGACTACCTGCTCGTTCAAGTCCAAAACTTGTTACATGAAATCGCAGTGGTTCACTACTACTACGGTGGCCAGGAGTTAGAACTCAGCAAGCTCTATGACGATATCCGCCAGCAGCTTGAATCATTCCAGGCTTCAGCTGACGATGAGGTTCAGCGACTGGCCCGCTACCTTAACAACTCGACGATTCTGCAAAAGATCCGCCAGGCCACTGCCGAAGCTACAACTTTAACTAAACAGATCAGCAAGTCCTTGAAGGAAAAGGAACAGACAAGCCATATCTCCTTCTATACTAGCTTCAGTGAAATTCCTGACTACAGAAAGGACTACCTGGCTGCTTTTGGGAACACTTCTATCGACAGTCCGGAAAGCCAAAACGCGGTTACCCTCTTGATGGACCGCTTCTGGACTTACATCAAGGACAATAACGATGAAATGACCAGGGATGAACTGGTTGACCACTTCTATGAGGAATTTGACTACAAGAAATGGTACAGATTTAACATCAGCTTCCGCCGCCATGCTGGTGACGCCCCGGAAAAGATGACTGACCGTAAGCTTAACGCCTTCTCTGAAGGGCAAAGAAGCCGGGCGATCCTTGAACCACTTTTGATCGTCTTGGAACTGGACGAAAAGAAGATGAGCAATCCACTTGCTCCGAAGATCATCTTGATGGACGAGTCCTTCTCTGGTATCGATGATGAACAGCAAGAGCTGCTATTGAAGAACATCTACGATATTGCGAACAACTTTATTGCTACTGGCTACAATGCCCGTCTTGCGGTACCAGAAAACAGCAAGGACACGACTTACTTCACCTTGATTGACCACACGGTTGATGGCAAGAATCACTTTATCTCTGTAGAACAAAGCATCGTCAGAAAAAATCGCTAAAAAATAAGGCGTGATTCCGAATTAACGGAGTCATGCCCTTTTGGTATTTAGATTAAACTAGGCATTTTTCTTCATCTGAAGCTGCTGCTTTTGATAAAGTACAGTTAACACAGCCCAGATAATATTAATGATTGCCCAAGCGTTGCTGTACCTTGCATAGGCTAACTGCCCTGGAAAGGCAAGCTGAACTACTGCCAAGATAGCCACAATCACCATCATAACAGACACTGCCTTGAAAAACTTCGGCCGGTCAATCCAAACAGCTGCCAGAATAAGTGCGACAATCGACAGCAAATTAGCAATCAAGAAAAAACGGTTAGTAGGATTGTCTTGTGTTGCATAGCCAAAAGTATAGTTTGGCCCCAACGCAACTAGGTAAATTGCCATCAAAACCCGATAGGAAATCGTCTTTTGCTTCTGTGTAAACAATTTTCTCATCCCCTTCAATTACACACTAAAGTCAACTTTTGTTGATCAAATCAATTATACATCTTTTCTGTACAAACAATATGTTTTTTTAAAAAAATACATTATAAAAAGCAACATCCCCCTTTCATAGGAATACTGCTCTCCTCTATTCAGTTATTTCTTTCACCACGCGGGCTGGCACGCCTGCCGCGATAATCGCTCCATCGTCACCTTCAAGGCTTCTTGCGTCAAATATGAGCAGTATTCCAGTTCTTCTGAAGGGTCAACAATCCTTTTCCCGCTGTTCACATGCGCTAAAAAATCTTCCAGCTTCATTCTGCTACCCGCTTACTTCAAGTACTTGTCAAAGAAGGCTCCCATCTTGGCAAAAGGAATTCGGTGTAGGCATCCTTTGACATATAGCAGGAGTGGGCCTGGTCACCGTGGATCACCAAGACTGCGTTTCTGATTTCATTGGTATAAGTGAACAGGCGCGTGTTCAGCAAGGATGTAGCAGCCGTTACGTTCCAGCCGCTGTTTGAGTTAAGGCTGCGCTTGTGATAGCCGCGTGGAGTCTTGTAATATGCGTAGTAATCCTTGACAAATTTCGGCGCGTCTTCTAGCAGTGGATCAACCACCCCGCCGGCCTTGGCATAACTGCCAGCCTTGAAGTCGGCCGTTCTCTGCTTATTCAAGGCCACTCGCATCTTGTGGCGGGGTTCTTCATTGTCATTCGCGTCAAAGTAGCCGTTGCCCGTCACTCTGGACAAGTCATACATGGTAGAAGTTACTGTTGCCTTGATTCTAGTGTCGATCGCTGCTGTCTGCAGGGCAATCCCGCCCCAGCCGCAGATGCCGATGATCCCGATTCTTTCCGGGTCAACATTGTCTTGAACTGACAAAAAGTCGACCGCTGCCTGGAAGTCTTCCTGGAAGTCTCTTTTGGCCTGGTCTACAACGCTTCAGTTTTTGCTAAAGAACATTTGGGCTACCTGCTTTCTTTTGACAAGTTGGTCGATACATCCCCGGAAAGCGGGATGGTCTTCCGCCCCTTGACGCCAAAACTGGAGACCAACTTATACTTGGTTTGGAAGAAGTATCAAACCTTCTCTACAATCGCTGAACGCTTTTTAAAGCAGATCAAGAAATCTTTTGGGTAAAAGCAAACAAGTGGCTCTTAACTAACTAATTGTTAGGAGATTTTTCGCATGCATGTTATCATACCCGTAACCAGTAAAGAGAAGGAGAGAAAAAATGAAGGTATTTATCGCCGGAGGAAGCGGCCGGGTGGCAGCCGCTGTTATTCAAGAATTAGTTAATCAAGGTCAGCAAGTCTACGCGGGTTCCCGGCACAAGGACGCGATCGTCAAATTGCCGGGCGTCACTCCCCTCAGCCTTGACCTGCACGCCAGCCCTTCTGAATTAGCTAAGCTTTTACCTGGGATGGACGCGGTTTATTTTTTGGCAGGTTCTAGAGGCAAGGATTTGCTTCAAACGGATGCCTTTGGGGCGGTGAAGTTGATCCAGGCGGCTGAAATGGCCGGCGTTAAGCGCTACATCCAACTGAGCTCAATTTTCGCGGCCGACCCGGACAAGTGGCAGGGCAAGGCAGAATTTGCCAGCTTGACTGACTACTATATTGCCAAGTACTTCGCTGACGAGTGGCTGATCAATAACAGCAAGCTGGACTACACAATCCTTGCCCCAGCTACTTTGGAAGAAAAGGCTGGGACTGGCAAGGTTAACTTTAAGCCTGAAAAGTTTGCCGCCAACCCGATTCCAGACGTTGCCGCGGTTTTGGCCCAAATCCTTGACAAGAAAAACACCTACGGCAAGGTAATCAATATGACTGGCGGCGAGACGCCGATCAGTGAAGCTATTGCAGAAGTTTAAGACGAAATAACCCCCCTGGCACTTGCCAGGGGGGTGTTTTCATAAAATCTGTTACAGTTTGATGATCCGGCCATCGTGGGCCCCGCGGCGGTGGGAGATGGACAGAACTGTCCGCCCGCTGCTGGCGGCATCGATTGCCTTGAGGACTTTGGCCTCGGTTTCCCTGTCCAGGGATAGGGATGCGGTCATTTCGTCTAAGAGCAAGATCTGCGGGTCACAGACAACGCTGCGGGCGATCATCAAGAGCTGCAGCTGCCCTTGCAAAAGATTGATGTCACTTACCGGCGTGTTCAAACCTTGCGGGAGATTTTTGACAATATCGGTTAAGCCAACCAGGGCTAAATCCTTATCGATCATCTCAGCAGTAATCGTGTCGTCATATAAAGTGATCTGGTCTTTGACTGTCCCGTCGACCAGGGCAACCCCTTGCTCGTAAATTGCTAGGAAGTGGCGCTGATTCTTGGGATGAGCGTCTGGCGAACTGCCATCCAGCAGGATCTCCCCTTTTTGCGGCTGGTAGAGGCCCAGGAGAAGTTTAAAAATCCCTTCCCGGTCCGGCCGACAAAGGTCACGTGCTCGCCTTTGGCGACTTTAAAGCAGTAGTCCTTCAAGATCGGCTGGTCTGGCAGGTAGCCGAAGGTGACATGGTCAAAAGTAATGTAGTCCCCTTCCCCTTGGTAGATGTCCGGCTTGCTGTCTGCTTCATTTAAAAAGTCCTGGATCCGGCTCATCCCGGCCATGGCATCTTGGATGCTTTGGATTTCCATCCCGATTGATTCCAGCGGTGTAAAAATCTGCCCGACATAGGCGATCAAGGCCACGGCGCTGCCGGCATTGATGCCAAAGAAAGTCTGCATCTTCTGCCCTTGGGCGGCCCCGATCATCAGCAGGGCCGATAACGACGGCTTCGATGGTCAGGATGATTGGTGAATAGACGCTGTCCAGCCTCTGAGCCCGGTAGGATTCTTCGATATATTGGTCATACTTGTCTTCCATGTAGTCTTCTTTTTCAAAGATATGGATCATGGAGAGAACCCGGAGAGTTTCGGGGATATGGTGGTTGACCTTGGCGATGGCGGCCCGGTTTTGCTTCTGGGAAGCCAGGGAGGCCTTCTGGAAATGCCGGGTCATGACCAAGATCAAGGGCATGACGATTAAGATAATGAAGCCCAAGCCAATGCTGCGGGTAAAGACGACGAAGAGCAGGCCGATCAGCTGGAAGAGGTCGGCGATCATCCCGACTACCCCCTCGCTATAAAGGCTGTTGATGATGTCGGCGTCGTTGACAAAGACTGAAGCGATTGCCCCGCTCTCGTGATTAGTCAAGTAGCCTGTCGTGATGGTGTTCAGCTTTTGGACTAAGGCACTCCGCATGCCGTGGGTCAATTTTTGGCCAAAAATCGTAATGGATATATTCTGGGCTGAGGCAAAAAGGTCAGACAAAACGATCAAGCCCAGGTAGGCCAGGGCAAAAAGGAGAGAAACTTCCTTTTGATCAGTCAAGTGGTTGACGATCTGCTCCAGAGCCAGGGGCGGCAAAAGTGAAGTGATGATGCTTAAGATGATGAGTAGGACCATGGAGATGAAGCTCTTGGGATGGTCATGAATGACCTTTTTGGCGATATTACGCATGTTGTTGCCCCCCTTCAATCAACTTGGCATAGCCGGTGTTCTTTTTCAGCAGGTCCTCATGCTTGCCAACAGATACCTGGTGATCATGGATATAGATGATCTAGTCCAGCTGGATGAAGCAGTCAACCCGGTGGGTCATCAGCAAGATGACATGGCCCTGCAGGCTTTTCCCGTAGGCCACCTCACCTGTTATACCAATGATTTCATTAGCGGAGGCGGTAAAATTGATGTCCTTGACCGCGGTTTCCGGGTAGCCGTGGTAAAAAGTCGTCACATGGTCAAAAGTGAGGTCGTTTATTACTTTCTCTTCCTTTTGGTAATGGTCATAGATCGGATCGCTCATTAGCGGTCTGATCCGGACCCAGGAGACTTGGGCTTTTTGGACAGCGTTAAACAGTTTGGCGGCGTGGGAGACTTTGGCGGCGAGTTTGGCAAAGCAGGCTAAGAAAGTCGTGAAGCTAGCCAGGTCCCAGGCCTTCCAGCCGATGTGGAGGACATTGCGGCCGCCAAAGTAGATGATCAATACGATGCCGAACATGGCAATTGCGTCATAGAGCGATATACGCTGATTTCCTGCAATTGCCGATCAATTAAATCAGGATCCCTAAAGGCAAATCGTGAAATATTGCCATAATTGTCAGTAATAACTGGATTATGATAGTCATCAAACTATTTAATCTGCTGCCTGATAAAGTCGGTCTTTGAGCTGTAATACCCGCCCATAACTAAATATGGCGCTAAATCAAGATACGAATTGGAAATAGCACTCTTTGTTAACGCATACATATAGACTAACTTTTTGTAAAAAAACTGTAACAAGCTGCGGCAAGACGCGAATAATACGAAAAAACGGCCAGCAACTGGATCTTTCCCAGCTACTGGCCGCTTTATCTATCTATTTATCTTACAACATGGTCCGGATCTGCTGGCCATTTAGCCAGGCAGTCACATTTTCAAAAGCCATCTCGGCTCTTCTGTCAATTGATTCTTTCGTATCAAAACCGACATGTGGGCTGCAGACCAAATTCGGAACTCCCAGGAGTGGATAATCAGCTGGCAGTGGCGGATCCTGGTCAAAGACGTCAAGTCCTGCCTTAATCCGTCCTTCTTTTAGTGCTGCAGCCAACGCTTCAGTATCTACGACCGGACCTCTGGCCGTGTTGATCAGAATGGCCCCTTCCTTCATCTCTCCTATCTCTTTTTTACCGATCAAGCCCTTGGTTTCCGGAGTCAGCGGCGTATGAATGGAAACAATATCTGCCTCCCCCATCACTTCATCCAGTGACTTGTATTCCAGGCCCAGGTCAAGGGCGGCCGCCTTTTGACTACGGCTATAGCCGATCAGCTTGCAGCCAAAGGCTTTAAAAATCTCTGCTGTCCGGCAGCCAATCGCTCCAGTACCAACAATCCCAACAGTTTTGCCTGCCAGTTCATGTCCCTGCAGTCCGCCCTTGCCCTCACCAGCTTGTACAGCCTCATTGCCGGCACTGATCTTTCTGAGGCAGTCCAAAGTCAAACCGATGGCCAATTCCGCCACCGCGTCGTTGCAATAGCCACCAGTGTTGGAGATATTGATCTTTTTCTCCTTGCAGGCTTCCAGGTCAACATGGTCAATCCCGACAAAGGCAACTGAGATGAACTTCAAATTCTTATCTGCCCGGATTACTTCACCAGGCAAGAGGTGGTTGGCGATAATCAAGGCGTCCGCGTCCTCGCTCCGCTTCTTCAATTCTTCAGTATCCGTTGAAAAGCTGTCGTAAGCCGTAAATTCATGCCCCTGCTTGGTCAATTTTTCCGCCAGCTTGTCTAAACTTTCCTGGCTAATGCCCAGTGGCTCAAGCAATACAATCTTCATTATTTTCTCCTTACTTTCTACCTTACAAACACATAGACAACGTAAGCTTCTACATCAAGAATATTATCTCATTTTTATTGTTTGCCTGACAAGGATAGAAATTACTTTAATTCTTTTCAGCATTTTTCTTGACATTAGTCTACACAGAGACTAATGTCTTAGTTATTGTTCACGAGGAGACTTTTTATGAACTTAAAAAAACACGAAAGCATTTCAGAATTAGTAAACCTGGCCAGCGTCCGGGCGACTTACGCGTATGAGCAATATGACAAGCTCATGGGAATCACCCAGTACGAGAGCATCATTCTATATGAGCTCTTCACCCACCCCCGCCTGGCACAAAAAGAGCTCGTCTATAGAAGCGGCATCCCCAAGCAATCCATCAGCAAGGGGATTCACAATCTAGCTGAGCTCGGCTACCTGGAAATCAGCTCTGCTGACCAGGACAAGCGGGTCAAGTACTGCTCCTTGACTGAGTCCGGGCTTGCCTATGCCCGGGAAAAAGAAGGTGAAATCCTGGCTATCGAGAAAAAGGTAATCGACAAGCTGGGCTTTGACCGGGCCGCTTTGGCCTGCCAGATTCTAGCTGAGTGGTCTGATCTCCTCAGCAAGGAAATAGCTAACTTAAAGGAGAAAAAACAGAAATAATGAAAATTCTCTTGCCTTACTTCAAGCGATATAAAAAAGACGTTTTCCTGACTTTGATCACCATCGTCTTTTCAGCTTTTGCCACCCTCTACCAGCCCCGCCTGCTCCAGCAGGTGCAAAATGAACTGCTGGCTGACCAGCAGCAGACCGTCATCCGGGACACCGCGATTTTGATCGGCCTGGGCCTTTTATCCATTATTACCGGGGTCCTCAACGTTTACTACGCCTCCCGGATCACCCAGGGCGTGGTCAGCGACCTCAGAGAAGACACCTATGCCAAGATCCAGACTTTCTCTCTGGCTAATGTGCAGCAATTCTCCTCTGAATCGCTCAGCGTCCGCTTGATCAACGACATGCAGCAAATCATGAACATGATCATGACTATCTTCATGCAGCTGATCCGGATGCCTTTGATCCTCATCGGGTCAATCATCATGGCCATCGTCACCATCCCCCGCTACTGGTGGGCGGTTGTCGTCCTCCTGGCCTTGATCATGGGTCTGGGCGTTGTGGCAGTCAAGCAAATTACCACCATGTTCGACAAGTTCCAAATGTACATGGACAAAATCTCCGGCCGGACCGGGGAATTTTTGCAAGGGGTCCGGGTGGTAAAATCCTTCAACCAAAGTCCCCAGGAAATTGCCAAATTAAACAAGGATTCTGACGAATTAAACGAAGTCAACATCAAGGTTGGCTACTGGTTCTCCACCATCCTGCCTGGTGCCCAACTGATCTCCTACCTGGTCATCAGCTTAGTGGTCTACTTGATCGGGACCAGCATTCTCCAGCATCCCCAAGACGTTTCTGTCATCACTCCATACGTCAACTATGTTTTGACCATGCTCTTTGCCATCCTGCTGGTCGGCATGGCCGTCATGCAGATTTCCCGAGGTAACGTCTCCTTACGGCGGATCCAGGAAATCATGGACACCCAGCCAGACGTTGTCTTCAATGAAAAAGCCCCGGAAGACGCCTTGGGCGGTTCAATTGAATTTGATGACGTCTCCTTCACCTACCCAGATGGCCAACAGCCCGTCTTAAAGCACATCTCCTTTGCTGTTGCACCGGGCCAAATGGTCGGTATCGTCGGGGCAACCGGGTCGGGTAAGTCGACTCTGGCCCAGCTGATCGCCCGCCTCTATGACCCAACAACTGGGAAGATCAAGATTGGCGGCAGCGACCTCCGCCAGGTTAATGAGAATGCCCTCAGAAAGACTGTTTCCTATGTTCTGCAAAAGGCTGTCCTCTTCTCAGGAACCATTGCTGACAACCTCCGCCAAGGGAAAAAGGATGCTACTTCATATGAACTTGAACGGGCAGCGCAAATGGCCCAGGCCAGCGAATTCATCCAGCGCTACGATGAGACTTTTGACCATGAAGTTGAAGAAAGAAGTGCCAACTTCTCCGGCGGGCAAAAGCAGCGTCTGTCTATTGCCCGGGGGATCATCGCCGGCAGTCCGATTTTGATTCTGGACGACTCAACTTCCGCCCTGGACGCGGAAAGCGAAAAGCTGGTCCAGGAAGCCCTGGAAAAGCAGCTGCCTGACACGACCACGATCATGATCGCGGAAAAGATCGTTTCTGTCATGCACGCGGACAAGATCCTGGTCCTCGATAACGGCCGCCTGGTTGCTGAAGGGACCCACGAGGAACTGCTCAAGACTTCCCCGGTTTACCAGGAAATCTATAAAACCCAGAAAGCCAAGGAAAGAAAGGAGGAACTTTAATGTCAGACAAGCAAAAGTCTCTTACTTATTTGACGAAATATCTGAAAAACTACAAAAAGCCGATCTTAATTTCAATTGCCTTCTATCTGATCGCGACCATCGCCCAGGTCATCGCTCCCTCCCTTTTAGGGCAGGCAGTTATGGACTTGTCGGCTTTTGTTAAGGGGCAAGGAAGTCTTGACGTCTTCTACCAGGCCTTAGCCTGGATGGCCGGCTTTTATGCCTTTAACTCCGTGGCCACCTACATAGCCTGGATGATGATGACCCGCTTTAACGCTAACGCCAACAACGACATGCGCAAGGGCCTTTTCGGCAAGCTGCAGCGGATGACCTTCCGTTACTTCGATACCCACCAGGACGGGCAGATCCTGTCCTTGTTCAACAGTGACCTGGACAACATCTTCAATGCGTTAAACAACGCCTTTTTTGAAATCATCTCCCAGTCCCTCCTTTTTGTCGGCACGATCATTGTTATGTTTGTCATCAACTGGAAGCTGGCCCTTAGTGTTGTAGCTACTACTCCTTTGATCTTGCTTTTGAGCTGGATCATTATGAAAAAAGCCCGCGTCTACCTGGACAATCAGCAAGACCGGGTTGGTGAGCTTAATGCCTACATCAACGAACAACTCAACGGGGAAAACGTGATCATCACCCAGGGCCTTAGGGACCAGTCAGTTGCCGGTTTTAAAAAGGAAAACGCCAAGGTGCGGGAAGCCATGTTTAAGGGGCAATTCTACTCTGGTATCCTTAACCCCTTAGTTACCGGCTTCTCCCTCTTGAACTTTGCGATCGTGATCGCCACTGGCGCTTACATGATTATGACCAAGCAAGTCAGCAAGGCGGCTGGTCTGGGCTTGATCGTGACTTTTACTGAATATTCCTGGACTTACTTCCAGCCGCTGACTCAAGTAACTTCCATCTACTCCATGCTCCAGCTCGCCTTGACCGGTGCCAGACGGCTTGAGACGGTTGAAGAGCAGGAAGAAGAAAACACGGTACCAGACGGCAAGACTATCTCAGGCGTAAATGACGCTGTCCGCCTGGAAGATGTGCACTTTGGCTACACTCCAGACAAGGAAATCCTGCACGGGGTATCAATTGAGGTGCCTAAGGGGCAGTCGGTCGCTGTTGTTGGCCCGACCGGGTCTGGTAAGACGACGATCATGAACTTAATCAACCGTTTCTATGACGTAAACAGCGGTGCCGTAACTTTTGACGGCACAGACGTCCGGGACCTTAAGCTGGAAAATCTCAGAAGCAATGTCGGGATTGTTTTGCAAGACTCAGTCCTCTTCTCTGGGACAGTAGCTGACAACATCCGCTACGGCAAGCCGGATGCTACCATGGATGAAGTTATTGCCGCGGCTAAGGAAGCCCAGCTGCATGACTTTGTCATGACCCTGCCAGAGCAATATGACACGCCGATTGAGAATGGCCAAGCAAATTTCTCTACCGGGCAAAAGCAGCTTTTGTCAATCGCCAGAACTATTCTGGTCGATCCGGCCTTCCTGATCCTGGATGAAGCAACCAGCAACGTCGACACGGTTACGGAAGAAAAGATCCAAAAGGCCATGGACAACGTGATTGCTGGCCGGACCAGTTTCGTGATCGCCCACCGTTTGAAGACGATTTTGAACTCAGACAAGATTGTCGTATTAAAGGACGGCCAAGTCATTGAAGAAGGACCGCACGCCGACTTGATCAAGAAGCGCGGCTTCTACTACAAGCTCTACACTAGCCAGATGGCTTTTGAATAAGGGATACATGCAAAAAGGACACCTGTCACAGATGTGATGGGTGTCCTTTTCTTATCTAAATTTTTGATACTTGATCTCTACTTTATTCAGTCTTACCGCTATAGTTGGCAATCCCGCCAATATTTTGGACTTTGCTGTAGCCAGCTTGCTTAAGCCAGGTAACTGCGTGGCCGCTCCGGTTGCCGCTGCGGCAATAGACAAAGAGCGGGGTATCAAGATCCGTGATCTCTTCTCTGGCTGCCTCAATACTGCTCAAGGGGATGTTGATGCTGGCCGGGATGTGCCCTGCTGCGTACTCATCCTCTTCTCTGACGTCGATTAATTTAGCCTGCAGCGTTTTCTGGTATTCTTCAACGCCGGCGTTAATGTCATTTGCTTGAAATAGGCCCATGTACTCCTCCTTAAATTTGCATTAATATATCGGATTATAGCACATCATTCATCCATGCGCTTTATCAGCAAGCTGTCAACAAAGTCGCTGCCAGCATCACTGACAGTGCTTCTTAACCATGCAAATTTCAGCTTGGAGCTATCGAACTTGTCCAGCTCCCGGTCAATGTCCTGCCAGAGTTCCTGGTTGGCTACCGGCTTTCCGTTAGCCGTCTTCCAGTCCCGCTTTTTCCAGCTCTTCATCCAGGCCGGGCCATCTTTTGTGTCGCTAACCGACTTGATAACGTACTGGGAGTTCAAGACAAACAGCAAAGGCTGCTGGGTCAGACCCAACTGTTCCAGCTTCTTCAAGCTTTCTAGAAAAGCAGTCATTTCCATTTCGTTATTGGTGGCGCCCAAACGGCCGGCACTATCAGCAAGCTGCTTGCCATCATGCTCGATCATGTAGGCCCAAGCAGCCTTATCGCTGTCTTGGACATGGCCGCCCTTGCGCGTGCCGGTGCTGCCTGCGGCAGGCACCCCCGGTATAAATAACGGCAGAATAATCTTTCTTATCGTATTCTGGCTCCTGCTTAACTGCATTTTGCGGATCAGCTGGATCCAGCTTCAAGTAGTTCAAGGCATCCGACTCACGGCTGAAGGACTTGTATTCAGCTCCCGGGAAGCCGTTTACCTGCTTTTCAGCTTCCGGCCAACTGTAATAGATTCCTGGCTGACGGCCTTTTCTGACAGCATAAGTTTTTTAGATTTTTCTGCTTGCTTCACTTCAGTATCCGCAACTTGTTCCGCGGCTTCCAGCTCTTGATCATTCTTGATCTCTGCCTTGTAACGCCTCAGGCCAGGCAAGCTGCTGGAGAAAAGATTGATGATACTTACCAGGTCATCCACCAGTTCTTGGCTGGGGCTGGTCGCGGGGTTATTGATGACCACGATTTCACTTCCATGGCGCTTGCAGAAATTGGCAAACCAGTCAAAAGCCAAGCGTACAAAGCGGTCTTTGTGGGTCACGTAGATCTTGTTGACCTCGCGGTCTTCAACTTTCTGCAAGAGCTGATTCCATTCCGGACGGTTAAAATTCAGACCGCTGCCAATGTCTGACATATTCTCACTCACAGTAATGCCGTTGGCATTACAGTAGTCCAGCAAAAAAATCTCCTGCTTGACCAAATCATCGCTTGTCCAAGCCGACGACACGCGAGCATAGATCACGTTTATTCTGCCGTCGTTGCTGGCTGCGCCAAGATACTCGTTAAGTTGCTCTTGGGTATAGTAACGCCGATTTGTGGCACTTCTTTCAGCCTTAAGTTTGCCCTCACGATCCCACCTTTGCAGAGTGGCAACAGAGACGTCAAGGATTTCAGCAGCTTCGCCTACTTTGTATTTCTTCACGATAAAAGGCCCCTTCACATTGTTTGCTGCTAGTATAACATGACTTGCATACTTGCTGTTGGCAGTTACACATAATAATGGATACGAATGGCTGCCACCGATTGCAATTAACTTCTAGGCCGCGACTTTTTCAAGAAGCAAAGAAAAAGAAAAGCATCCCTCTTCACAGAATGATCTGCGCGAGAGGGATGCTGTTGATAAAAAAATAGAATTGTTACATCTTGTCCATCTGTTCATTAACAAGGGCGTCAGCCAGGTTGTTGCCATCGCTATTAGCATGGCCAGTGACGTGCTGCAAAGTCAAATCGAAGAACTTAGAAAATTCCTTATCAATTTCCTTCCACAAGTCCGGGTTGGCAACTGCTTCCCCATTTGACTTTCTCCAGCCCCGTTCTTTCCATCCTTTGATCCAAGCAGTCCCATTAGAAGAGTCACTGAGGGCTTTGCGAACATAGTCTGAATCTAAGGAAAGCAGCAGCTTCTTCTGGCTAAGTCCCATGTCTTCAAGAGCCTTCAAGCTTTCAAGAACAGCCGTCATTTCCATCTGGTTGTTAGTAGCGCCGACTTTGCCGCCAGTAGCGGTCATGGCATGTCCATCATGCAAGATCACGTATGCCCATGCTGCCTTGTCAGTTGGCAAAACGTGTTCACCTTCATTGTTGCGGCAGCCACCGTATTGTTCATCGTACAACAATAAAACTAATAGTCGTCCTGCTGTTTCCAATACCTAATATGTGCTGGATAACTCACAGAAACATGATCATCTTTTATTAGTATCTCAAGATCTTTCGGTCTTCCATGCTTCGCAACTGACTGTCTCACACTAATTGCTTTATCATGAACTAAAATATCAAGGTCTTTATCACGGCCAAAAATTGCAACTCCTCGACGAACAGAAACTATCTTGTCATGTACCAAAACGTCCAAGTCTCGGTCTCTACCTTGTTTCGCGACGGCTTTCCGCACACTAGCAACTTTATCTTTCACTAATATATCTAAATCTTTATCGCGTCCACATTCAGCAACGATGGCACGAACTTTCCAATCTGGATCGTGAACCAGTATATCCAAATCTTCATCACGGCCTTGATGGGCAACAATTTCACGAATCTTCTCATTACTGTCATTAACCAATATGCTCAGATATTTATCTTTTCCAGTAAATGCTACATAGCTACGCACTTTTGGATCTTTATCATGAACAAGTCTGTCTAAATCTTTTTCTTGTTCAAATGAAGCAACAATACATTTATCTGAGGAATCATTACTTTCTCGTAATTTTTGAAGTTCTTCCTCAGTTACTGTCCAATAGTCATAACTGATGTAACTTTTATACTTATCTCGTAACTTGTATTTCTTCATATGATTGAATACTAACCAGAAAAGCTTTTACCGTAAATCCTCATAGCCCGGCTTGGTTAAGACCTTAGCCGCGTAAGAACAAGTCGCCCGCAGTCTGGCGCCCTTCTCCCGGGCAGCAGAAGCAACGGTATCAACCAACTTCCGGCCCAGGCCTTGTCCGCCATAGGCTGGATCTACCTTAGTCGTTGTGATGATCCAGTGATCACCCTTGTCTTCATATACGCACTGGCCAATCAGCTTGCCGTCATCATATACTGCGGCCCGCTTTTGCTCTTCTTCAAATTTGATTTCCATCTTATTCACCTAAAATTGCTTCTTCCAGCTTTTCAGCTGTATCGACAATCACAGTTGCCCCGTGTTTTTGCAAAAACGGCACGCTTCTAAAGCCCCAATTTACCGCGATTTCATCCATCTCAGAATTCCTTGCGGTCTGTATGTCAATTTCAGAGTCGCCGATATAGACGCACTTGTCTCTTGGTACGCCCAAGACCTTGACGCACTCACTAGTCATGTCCGGAGCTGGTTTGCGGCGGATCCCGCTTTTTTCACCCAAAGCAAAGTCGAAGCTGCCCGGGAAAAGTTCTTCGACCAGGACCTGGACGGCTTCATTTGGCTTGTTGGAAACGACAGCCAGCTTGACGCCTTTTTGACGGAGATTTTTCATCAAATCCAAGATGCCTGGGAAGGGACCAGTTTTAATCTGGCAATGGTCAGCGTAATAAGGCTTGAAAACTTCCAGGACCCGGTTAACTTCTGCTTGGGTAACGTCTTCAGGGATCCGTTCATCCTTGGTGCCAAAGGCGACCAGACTTTCCCGGCTGCTGCCAGCTTCATAGGCCAGGGCCCGGGTGACCGCCACCACGACCCCGCTGCCAAAGAAGTTCTTGATGTCTTCAACGGTAAAGTCATGCCGGTGGCCGGTTTGTTCAAACGCGTAATTCAATGCACTTGTTAAGTCGGCGCTCGTGTCTAAGATTGTGCCGTCCATGTCAAAAATTGCGGCTTCATATTTCATCAGTTTCACCTCGCTTTCATTATACCATCTGGCAGAAAAAATAGGCCTACCCATATGGAGCAGACCTATTCCCTTCCCTGTTAGCGAGGGAAAAATGGATTATTCATCATCGCGCTTCTTGCACCAAATTACTTGGCTAGTGTAGGTATCATTGGAGACGGTGCTGCTTGTCGCATCAGTGGTCGTTGTACTGCTGTCATTGGCAGTAGTTGTTGCAGTATTTGTACTGGTGTCATTTGTAGTCGTTGCAGCGGTATCGCTTGTAGTAGTTGAAGCAGCATCTTTTGTGCTTGCAGTTGTCTGTCTGCTAGTGGAGGTAATTGTGCTGCTCTTTTGCTAAGTAGTCGTCACCTCAGCAGCTGTATTGTCAGCCGCGGCTACCTTGCCAGGCGTAAATGTAATTGCCAGCCCGCCTAATGAAAAGCCGAGCAAAACAGAGGCCAAATCTGTATTGACCTTTCTGAAACTGTAATGTTGTTCATTTCACTCCATTTTCTGAAGCTTGTTTCTCGCAGATTTCTTCGCTTCAATCATGTCAAACTTCTTCCCATTTTTCCACGCAATAAATTAGAACACCATTCGCTAAGACTATTATCGATTACGACCCGTGTTTTCAATTTATTTAACATACGTTTTCGAAAGTTTTTTGATTAAAATTTGATAGGTCATTTTTTATTCTGCAACTATAAGTCGTAAATACAATAATCAGATTATTATATCAATCAAAAAAGCTGTATCTATCAAAATGACAGATACGGCTTGGGCAGCATTTGTAGAACTGCTTGAATTAACTTATTAGATGTGGCTTGCCCCACTTGCCGCGTCAACGTGTGCTTCTTGAGCAACGGCCTTCCCTGGTTCATCTGCTGTCAATCCAGCAATAGATTGCCCAGCCAGACGTGCGCGTAGCTGGCTGCCAAACCTGGAACGCGGTCATTGTAGCTGCCCCAGAAGAAGCCACCGGCATCGTTACCTGCCTCATACAAGCCTGGAATTGGGTCATGATTTTCATCTAAAACTTCCATCTTAGTGTTGATTCTGAGCCCGTCAAAAGTGCAGAGGATGCGGCCGCCCAGGATGCAGCCGTAGTAAGGCTTCTTCTTGATTGGCGTAATCCGGTAGGCTTCCTTGCCGAATTCCTTGTCTTGGTGGTCGATCACGGCTTGGTTGTTGTTAGCAACAGCTTCTTTCAGCTTGTCAGCTGGCAGATTCAATTTTTCAGCTAATTCTTCCAAAGTATCAGCTTTTACGACCAGACCATCCTTGACATGTTGTTCAGTGTCAGCGACAAAGGCTTCCTTATCCTTCATATAACCAGGAAAACCGTAGCGGGCGCAGCCAAGCATGTGGACTTTTTCCAGAGTTTCAGCGTAGTTATCGTCCCAAATCATGGCGTACAGGTAGCCAGGTTCCTTAGTAGCGGCGAACAGATTCATTGGCGAAACGTTCACCGCGCAGGTTAACCTTAAGGAATGGATATGAACCGATCCAGAGCCAGTGGTCGTAAGTAGCGGTTTGATAGTACATGTCCTCAGTCTTTTTGCCAACTGGTACCAAGCCGCGGTCAAAAATCGTTTCAGCTGGTTCTTCATCGCGGATTGCGACGACGTTCAAGGCTGAAGTAATCCCTGCCCCGTTTGAGCGAGGTGAGTCATTGTAGACATTCTTCTTCAAAGACAGCGGGTTCCATTCCTTAAGTAGGTCAACGTTGGCTGAGTAGCCACCCGTCGTCAGGATAACGCCCTTCTTTGCTTTAATTTGGTAGTATTCGTCCTTCACCAGGTCCTTCACCAAGGCTCTAGTTACCCGGCCAGCTTCTTTGATCAAGTTGACCAAGATAGTTTCAAAGCGGAGGTCCACCCCATGTTCTTCTTGGTATTCTAGGAACCAGTCACCATATGAGGTAAAGCTTTGGTCGTCAAAAGTCGGATCATTTTCAGTTGGGAAAGCCTGGTAGGCCTTATTGGTTACCATGGCATCAGCTTCAGCTCTGAGATGGGCACCGTTCGGCTTGAGGACCTTTTCTTCCAGCCAGTCCAAGGTTGCCCCGCTGTTGTCAGCCCGGGTTTCCAAAAGGCGCTGGGCAACATTGTGCTGGGCAAAAGCGGCCAGGCTTTCAACCAGTTCTTGCTTGTTGATGGTCACGCCGGCGGCTTTTTGCGCCCGGGAGCCAATACTGGCCAAACCCACCCGCATCAGGTTGATAGTCTTTTCCTTCTAATCAAGATGGTGTTATCGCCAGCTTCTTTAGCGGCCGCGGCGGCTTCCATCCCTGCATTGCCCGCGCCCACAACCAGGACGTCCGTTTCAACAGTATATGCAGCAGATGCATTAGTGTCTAAGTGGTCAACATTGTCGTAAAGCTTAGTCATACTATTTTTCTCCTTTTTATCAACTAGAACGCTCTCAACTATTAATTTATCATGCAATAATTGAGTTGAGGAATATCGAGTTGGTATCGGTTATACCGGAAATTCATAAGGAGACAAAGATGGACTTAAGGCAGCTGGAAGTTTTTATCAATTTGGCGGAGAGTTTGAACTATTCAAAGACCGCGGAAAACCTGCACCTTTCTCAACCGGCCGTTAGCCGGATCATTCAGCGGATAGAAGACGAAGTTGGCGTCACCCTTTTTTACCGTAACCACCGGGAAGTGCAGCTGACTAAGAATGGAAAGCTACAGCAAGAGCTTGATCAACAGCTATAATAAGGCCCTGCAGAGGACCAGAAATTCTTTCAACCGGGAGCAAAGCAACTTAACGATTGGGATTACGGATACACCGCTAGAGCAAGCAATTCTGCCAGAGATGATCAAAGCTTTTCACCGGGAATACCCGAATTGCAAGATTTTTCTTGAGGGATTTGATCATAACCGGCTCAAACACCACTTGATTGACCATGACAGCGATGTGATTTTTACAACACATGATGATATCACTGATCTAGCCGAGGTGAAGTACTATCATCTTTTTAGCGGACACTTTGTGGCACTCGTACCTACAGATCATCATTTAAGTGACAGAGAGGAGCTTGACCTGGATGATTTGGCGGGAGAAAAGATTTTGCTGATGGACAACAACTGGTGCCCGCCAGAACAACTGAAGCTACAAGAGACGATCAGAAAGAAGGTCGATGACTTGGACATCAGCTACGTTAACGACGTTGAGATCGTCAGCTTAATGGTCAAGGCGGGTCTAGGAATCACCGTGATGCCAAGTTTTGTGGCGATAGAAAAAGCAGATGAGATCAAGGCGGTAAAGTTGAACTACCCCGCCCCGCTGGACTATAGCCTGGTCTGCCGGAAAGATGAAGCAGATTCCCTGGTCCTCGCCTTCTGCCAGGTCATGCAAGAACAGGCGGAAGGGATGTAATTTTTGCTTGGGAGCAGTGTAAGTTGGGGGATGCGTTTTCTTTTTTAAAAAATAGTACGCTTTCACGTAGTGAATTAAACTACGAAAGTGGTAAATTTAAATACATCCATTATGGAGATATTCTTACAAAATTCGGAGATATAACAGACACTCGTAATTTTTCAGTTCCATTTGTTACGACCCCTGAAAAGGTCATAAGACTTGAAAAATATTTTTTGCAAAATGGTGATGTTGTAATCGCCGACGCCGCAGAAGACAGCATGGTTGGTAAAGTTACAGAAATTCAAAATTCTGCCCCCTTTCCAACTGTTTCTGGATTGCATACAATTCCGATTAGACCAAATAAAGAGTTTGCTGCAGGCTTTCTTGGGCACTATATGAATGCACCCTTTTATCATGATCAACTATTTAAATTGATGCAAGGGGTCAAAGTCCTTTCTTTATCAAAAAGCGCTGTAATTCAGACCAAAATTAATTTCCCATCCTACTGTGAGCAAAGATTAATCTCAAGGATGATTAATTTGATTGATGGAACAATCACTTTACATGAGGAAAAGAAACGCCAACTTGAGCGCTTAAAAAGCGCTTTAC
>OICS01000045.1_pt1 | contig 52380 bp, 52 predicted proteins | sample 1581341 | NCBI WGS metagenome assembly OICS01 (sample SAMEA3882550, study PRJEB24775) | human gut metagenome | biome: human-associated habitat; feature: intestine environment; material: feces | place: Netherlands | collected 2009/2010
CCCCGCCCCGGCCCATCAAGATCCCGCCGGTTGGGAAGTCCGGCCCTGGGATGGCCTTCATCAGTTCCTTGGTCGTCACGTCCGGGTTCTTCATCATCATGTGAATGCCGGAAATGACTTCAGACAGGTTGTGCGGCGGAATGTTGGTAGTCATCCCGACCGCGATACCGCTGGAACCGTTGACCAGGAGGTTAGGAATTCTTGCTGGCAGGACGGTCGGTTCATTTTCCGTGTCGTCGTAGTTTCTCTGCCAGTCAACCGTGTTCTTGTTGATGTCGCGGAGCATTTCCACGGCAATCTTGCTCATTCTGGCTTCAGTATAACGCATGGCGGCCGGCCGGTCGCCGTCGACGGAACCGAAGTTACCGTGCCCGTCTACCAGCATATAGCGGTAGGCAAAGTCCTGGGCCATGTGGGCCATGGCCAGGTAGATGGAGGAGTCGCCGTGCGGGTGGTACTTACCCATGACGTCCCCGACGATTCTGGCACTCTTCTTGTAAGGCTTGTCTGGAGTCACGCCCAGCTCGTTCATCCCGTACAGGATCCGCCGCTGAACCGGCTTCAAGCCGTCGCGGACGTCCGGCAAAGCCCGGGCCACGATGACGGACATGGCGTAGTCCAAGAAGGAGCTCCGCATCGTTTGCGTCAGATCGACATTTCTGATCCGCCGGTCTTGTCCTTGATTTTCGTTATCCATTCCTACCTCCCATTAAGCATCCAAGTTTTCAACATATTGGGCATTATCTTCGATGAACTTGCGCCGCGGACCAACTTCGTTGCCCATCAGCATTTCAAAGACTTCATCCGCGTCCTTGGCGTATTCCGGGTCTACCCGGTCCAGGCGGCGGTTTTCAGGGTCCATGGTCGTCTCCCACAATTGCTCAGCGTCCATTTCCCCCAGCCCCTTGTAGCGCTGCACGATTGGCTTCGGGCTTGGTTGCAATGACCCCAGGTAGTCGTGGAGTTCTTCATAAGTGTCCAGGTACTTGATCAGCTTGCCCTGGCGCACTTGGTACAGAGGCGGACGGGCGATGTAAACATAGCCCTTGTCGATCATCGGCCGCATGTAGCGGTAGAAGAGGGTCAAGAGCAGGGTCCGGATGTGGGCCCCGTCGACGTCGGCGTCAGTCATGATGATCAGCTTGTGATAGCGGGCCTTGGAGACGTCAAAGTCTGCCCCAAAGCCGGCCCCCAGGGCCGTAAACAGAGTCCGGATTTCCTGGTTGGCCAGGATCCGGTCCATTGAGGCCTTTTCCACGTTCAGGATCTTCCCCCGGATGGGCAGGATGGCCTGGGTCAGCCGGCTCCGCCCTTGCTTGGCGCTGCCGCCGGCGGAGTCCCCTTCGACGATGAAGAGTTCTGAGATGTTCGGGTCATTTGAAGTGTTGTCGGCCAATTTGCCTGGCAGGTTGGCGATTTCCAGGCCGGACTTCTTCCGGGTAACTTCCCGGGCGCGCTTGGCGGCAACTCTGGCTCTTTCAGCCAGTTGCCCCTTTTCCACGATCTTGCGGGCCACCTGCGGGTTTTCCATCAAGAAAGTGGAGAAGGTTTCTGAGAAGGCCCGGTCAACGGCAGTTCTGGCGTCGGAGTTGCCCAGCTTGGTCTTGGTCTGCCCTTCAAACTGCGGGCTCGGGTGCTTGACGGAAATCACGGCCGTCATCCCTTCCCTGATGTCTTCCCCGGACAGGTTGTCGTCGTTTTCCTTCAAGATCTTGGCCTTGTGGGCGTAGTCGTTGATCACCCGGGTCAAGGCTGTCTTGAAGCCCGCCTCGTGCATCCCGCCTTCATAAGTGTGGATGTTGTTGGCAAAAGTCATCAAGGTTGTCTTGTAGCCGGTCGTGTACTGCAAAGATACTTCAACGTCGATGCCCTCGTACTTGCCTTCCACGTAGATTGGCTCGTCAAAAAGTACCTCCTGGCCCCGGTTGAGGAAGGAGACGTATTCCTTGATCCCGCCTTCGAAGTGGTAGACGTCGGTTTCCGCCGTGTCCTTACGCTTGTCAGTGAAGGTCAGCTTCAGCCCCTTGTTCAAGAAGGCCAGTTCCCGGATCCGGTTCTTCAAGATCTTGTCGTCAAAAACCGTGGTTTCCGTGAAGATGTTCGGGTCCGGCCAGAAGTGGACGATGGTCCCGTGTTCAGTCAAAGGCACCGTGCCGACTTCCTTCAGCTCTTCAACGACCCGGCCGTGGTCAAAGGCGATGTAGTACTTCTTGCCATCCCGCATGACAGTGACGTTCAGCTTGGTGGACAGGGCGTTGACAACGGAAGCCCCGACCCCGTGCAGACCGCCGGAAACCTTGTATCCGCCACCGCCAAACTTACCACCGGCGTGCAGAACCGTATAAACAGTTTCAACGGCTGGCCGGCCGGTCTTCTTTTCGATGTCGACCGGGATCCCCCGCCCGTCGTCTTGGACAGTCACGCTGTTGTCTTCGTTGACGGTGACTTCGATCTTGGTCGCGAAACCTGCCAGGGCTTCGTCGATCCCGTTGTCGATGATTTCCCAGACCAGGTGGTGCAAGCCCTGGGAGCTGGTTGAGCCAATGTACATCCCCGGACGCTTGCGTACGGCTTCCAGGCCGCCAAGGACTTGAATCTGGCTGGCATTGTACTTGTCAGCTTCTTGTTCAAACTGCTTGGCCTTCTTCAATTTGTTATCTTCGTCTGCCATTTAATCCTTCCTCTTTTTCTATAATTTGGCCGGAATGGATGTAAAAAATTCGCGGCTGTTTGACTATTTCCTGGGAAATACTATCCAGATCGGTTGTCGTAATAAAAGTCTGGGTTTGACCATGGATGAAATTGAGCAGGGCTGCCTGGCGGTTCTGGTCCAGTTCGCTCATCACGTCGTCCAAAAGCAGGATCGGCTCTTCTCCCGTCAGCTGCTTGATCAGCTGGATTTCCGCCAGTTTCAAGCTGAGGGCAATGGTCCGCTGCTGCCCTTGGGAGGCAAACAGGTGGGCATTCTTGCCGTCCAGCTGGAATTCCAGGTCGTCGCGGTGGGGACCCAGCTGGGTCGTGGCCCGTCTGAGCTCATCGTCAGCGATCTCCGCAAAGCGGTCCAGCAGCTTCTGCTTGATCTGGGCCGGCTGGTCTGCAGCCGTAATCTCCTTGGCTGAAGGCCGGTAAAGGACCCGCAGCTCTTCTCTTTGCCCGCTGATGGCCCGGTAGGCCTCGGCCGCGTAGCGGTTGAGGTCAGCCAAATAGCGGTAGCGCCGCCAGATCAGTTCACTGGCCGCCGTGGCCACCTGCTCAGTTAAGACCCCGAGCAGGACCTGGTCACTGGCCTGCCGGCGGGCCAGCTGCTTGAGATAGTTGTTTCTCTGCTGGAGCAGCTGCCGGTACTGGCTGGCGAAATAGAGATATTCCGGATTGATCTGGCCGAATTCCAGGTCCATGAAGCGCCGGCGCAAAGAAGGGGCCCCCTTCACCAATTCCATATCTTCCGGAGAAAAGAGGATGGCGTTAAGGTGGCCCACATACTTGGACAGCCGGGCCTGCTCTACCCGGTTGACCCAGGCGCTCTTGCCCTTCTTGCTGATGACGATGCGCAGGTCAAGGTCCAGCTGGCGCTTGTGCACCCGGCCAGCCAGGCTGGCAAAGTCCTGGCCGAAGGCAATCATCTCCCGGTCATTGCTGGTCCGGTGGGACCGGCTAATGGCCAGAAAGTAGATCGCTTCCAGCAGGTTGGTCTTGCCCTGGGCATTTTCACCCAGAAAAACGTTCACGTGCGGGTCAAATTCCAGGTTAAGGGGAGCCAGGTTGCGGAAACCGCTCTGCTTAAACCGGCTCAGGTACATTAAAGTCCCTGAACCAGCTCATATTCCTTGCCGGCAACGGTCAAACGGTCACCAGGATAGAGCTTCCTGCCCCGGCGGTCTTCCTTGTCCCCATTGACCAGAACTGGACTGTCCTTGAGGTACCATTTGGCCTGCCCGCCCGAGGAAACGATACATTCATCTTTCAAAAATTGTCCGAGGGTGATGAATTCACCATTAATCGCAAAAGTTTCGATAGTCTTCACCTTCACCAATGTAAAACTAATATTCCACTTATAAATTATAGTCTTTTTTCCAGGGAAACTCAATCAAGAAGGCCTTTTTTAGGGCCTCAGAGCGCTTATTTACCAATTTAGTATCGTGGTACATAAAGCAGGTATTTTGGGCTTAAAGCCGTAAAAAACGCTTGTATGAAAAAATAGCCGAAAAAAAGCCACTCCGGAGAGTGGCTTTTGTGAATTATTGGCAGTCTGTTTTAGAAAGTTCGGATTGGGGTGATCAGCTGCACGAATTCAACTGACTGGTCATTTGGCACGACCGTGAATGGCCGCAAGCTTTCCGTGAAGTTGATGATGACGGAGTCAGTTACTGAGGCCCGCAGGGCAGCGGCCATGTAGTCCGGGTTGAAGGAAATGGTCAGGTCCCGGCCAGTTAAGCTGCTGAAGCCGACTTCTTCCTCAATCTTTCCGACTTCCGGGGAATTACCTGAAACCAGGACGGTTTGGTCAGCCACGTTCAAAGTCATTTGGACGGCGTTGGTCCGGTTGGCGTGGGTCAAGAGGCTGGCCCGGCTCAAAGTCTGCATCAAGTCAGAAACGGTGAACTGCACGCTGGTCGTTGACTCAGTTGGCAAAAGGCGGTCAACGTCCGGGTAGACCCCTTCCAAAAGACGGGTGTAGAAGGACAGGTTTTCAAATTCAAAGCGGATCTGGCTGTCGCCAAGGTAAACCTTGATGTCCTGGTCAGCGTCGCCGATGATCTGGGCTAGTTCCTGCAGGTTCTTGCCCGGGATAATCAGGGACAGGTCTTCGCTTGGACCGGCCGCGATGTCGACGATTCTTTGGGACAGGCGGTGGGAGTCAGTAGCCACGGCCTTGATCTGCCCGTTCTTGAAGCTGAAGTTGACCCCGGTCAGAGTTGGCCGGCTTTCTTCGGTGGATACGGCGAAAACAGTCTGGGTGATCAGTTCCCGCAGGGTCTTAGATGGCAGGCTGAAGGAAGTTCCGGCAATTTCCGGCAGGCGCGGGTAGGCACTGGCGTCCAAGCCGTTGATTACGTAGTCCGCCTTGTCAGAGGTGATCTGGATCTGGTTGCCTTCCTTGACTTCAAAAGTGAATTCCCTGCCTGGCAATTTGCGGACGATTTCGCTGAACAAGTGGGCGGTCACGACAATGGAGCCAGTTGATTCAACCCGTAAGTCATCAGAAACCGGTTGGCTCAGTTCAATGGAAATATCGGCATTGCTGCCAGTCATGATCAGTTCAGCTTCCGTCAATTCCAGCTTGATCCCGCTCAAAATCGGAATCTGGGCTCTTGAAGAAACTGCCTTTAAAACTGAATTCAAGTCATTGATAAAAAGATTGCGCTGTACAGTAAATTTCATTTGGTCCTCCTTGGTTAGTTTGCTGCTCTCTTTATTTAATTATTTATTTATATATAGATAGTTGTAGTAGTAGGTCCTGTTAATTCTGTTGATAACTAACCGGAAGCCCGGTAATCCGGACTTTTGCCAGTTGAAAAAATGTGGATAAATCACGGACTTGTCCTCAAGTTATCAACGGACCTATCTTTCCAGCATCTGCCGCAGGTCGGAAACAGCGGACTTGATTTCAGTGTCCGTTTTGATCTGCCGGGCGATTTTGTCGCAGGCATGCATCACGGTCGTGTGGTCCTTGCCCCCGAATTCCTGGCCGATTTTTGGCAGGCTGGCATCGGTGAGCTCGCGGGACAGGTACATGGCAATCTGACGCGGGATGACGATCTGCCTTACCCGCTTCTTTCCTTTAAGGTCCGGCACTGAGGTCTGGAAGTAGTTGGCCACGACCTCCTGGATCTTGGAAATCTGCAGTCCCCTGCTCTTCTGGACCAGCTTGAGGTCGGCTAAAGCCGACCGGGCTAAGCCAATGTTGATGTCCTGCTTTTGAATGGTGGCCTGGGCCTGGACTTTGACCAGGGCCCCTTCCAGCTCCCGGATATTAGTATCGACCTGGCTGGCCACATAGTCCAGGGTGCTTTCATCGATCTCCAGTCCTTCGGATTCAGCCTTCTTGCGCAGGATGGCGATCCGGGTTTCCAGGTCTGGCGGGGTGATTTCAACTTGCAGTCCCCAGGCAAAACGCGAGACCAGCCGTTCGGACAGGTCGGGAATTTCCGTTGGCAGCCGGTCACTGGTCATGACGATCTGCTTTTGATCATTATAGAGAGTCTCAAAAGTATGGAAGAATTCTTCCTGAATCCCTTCCTTCTTGGCGAAGAACTGGATGTCGTCGACCAAGAGCAGGTCAGCTGTCCGGTATTTCTCCCGGAACTTGTCCTGGGTCTTGTTCTTGATGGAATTGATGAAGTCGTTGACAAAAGTCTCACTTTGAATGTAGACAACCTTGGCATCTGGTCTTTCCGCCAGCATCTGGTGGCCGATCGCCTGCATCAAGTGGGTTTTACCAAGCCCCACGCCCCCGAAGATGAACAAGGGGTTGTAGAAGGTCCCCGGGTTGTCGGCAACCGCCAAAGCGGCTCCGGCAGCCAGTTTGTTGCCCTCGCCTTGAATGAAGTTCTCGAAGGTGTACTTCTCGTTTAAGCGCAGGTCCTTGGTGAATTCGCGGCCTTGCGGCCGGGCTTTCTCGGGCTTGGCCTGCGGCTGGGGCTCCAGCATTCTTTCGCTGCTGGGCGTCGGGCCGTTTTTAACGACGAAAACCGGGTAGATATCGATTCCCGCGTAGGCATAAGCCGACTGGATCAGGTTAGCGGAGATGTTTTGCTCCCAATACCCCTTTGCCACGGGGGTTTGGACGGAGATTACCAATTCATGGGTGTCCTTGTTGAAGGAGACGGGCTTGGTGTTTTTGAACCAGGCATTATAGGATACTTCGTTAAATTCGGACCGCATTTCAGCGTTGAAGCTATCCCAGAATTTTTCTAAATCGAACAAAAAACATTCCCTCCAAAAAATCGTTTAGCAAAATTATTTTAGCATTTACTGACCAGGTTTTCCACAGGTGGAAGAAATAAATCCAGAATCCACAGGCTGTGGACAAGAAATAAAAAGAAGCCTGTTAACTCTGCTGATAATTTTATCAAAATTGGTCAAAAGTGGATAAGTCTTGTGGGTAACTTTTCTTAGAGTGGCAAAAGGAGAGCCTGGTTTTGACCAGACATATCCACATGGTGTTGAAAAAGTTTTTGACAGGGTGTGGATTGTGGATAATCCTGCAAAAAAGCCTGTTGATTGCCGGGAAAAATTTTTTCCGCGGTCTACTTTCTGTCCACAGGCGGGGGATCATGCTCAGGCAGTCTAAGGAAAAAATCGGGCAAGTTTGCAAGAAAAAGCTTGGTTTTTTTCGATTTCCGTGCTATCCTAGATAAGAAATTGTGCACGTAGCACTAAAAAATGGAGGTGCAAATATATGTCAACTAAGAGAACTTACCAACCTAAGAAGCGTCACCGTTCACGCGTTCACGGCTTCATGAAGCGTATGGCTACAAGCAACGGCCGTAAGGTTTTGGCTAGACGCCGTGCAAAGGGTAGAAAGGTATTATCTGCTTAAGCCACTGAATCCCAGTGGTTTTTTTAATTTGCAAGAGTGTAAAGAGCTTTGAGAAAGTCATATCGAATTAAATCTGAACAGGATTTTCAGACCGTCTTTGAAAATGGCGAATCAGTTGCCAACCGGGCTTTTGTGATCTACGTCCTGCCTAGAAAGCAGAATAAGCATTTTCGCGTCGGCATCTCTGTCGGCAAGAAGGTCGGTCACACGGCCGTTGTGCGCAACCGTCTCAAGCGCTACATCAGGGCGGTGTTGACCGAGAACCGGGATCGGATTGCGCCGGACTTGGACTTCTTGGTGATTGCCAGACCCTACGCTCACGATTTCGATTGGGAAAAGACGCGGGAAAACCTGCTTCACGCGCTGAACCTGGCCCACGTCATTGAAGAAATGCCAAATAAAGAGGAAAAATAGTGAAGGACATTTTATCGAAGAAGAGTACCAAGCGCCTTCTGGCCGTTCTGGCACTGGTGACGGTTTTTGCCCTTGTTCTGAGCGGCTGCGCCACGCAGACCACCCAGAAGCCAACGCCGATCTCCCATAATTCCAGCAACTGGTGGGATGCCTGGGTAGTTTACTACCTCTCCCAGTTCGTGCTTTGGATTGCCAAAGTCTGCGGGGGCAGCTACGGCTGGGCCATCATCGTCTTTACGGTTATCATCCGGGTGATCCTCCTGCCTCTGAACGCGGTGCAGATCAACAGCACCAGAAAGATGCAGGAGATCCAGCCGGAACTGAAGGCCTTGCAGGAGAAGTATTCCAGCAAGGACCTGGAGACCCGGAACAAGCTGAACGAAGAAACGCAGAAGCTTTACAAGGAAGCGGGCGTCAATCCTTACGCCGGCTGCCTGCCGATGGTTATCCAGTTGCCGGTTATGTGGGCCCTGTACCAGGCCATCTGGCGGACGCCAGAGATGCAGAATGGTAAATTCTTGTGGATGGACCTGGGCAAGCCAGACCCATACTACATCCTGCCGATTTTGGCAACGGTATTTACCTTCCTGTCCTCATACATCGCGACTTTGTCGGTGCCTAAGTCTTCCCAGACCACGATGACTAAGATGATGAGCTATGTCATGGCCATCATGGTCGGGATCTGGGCCATCGTCTTCCAGTCCGCGATCTCCCTTTACTGGGTGATCTCCAACCTCTTCCAGGTTGGCCAGACCCTGGTCCTGCAGAACCCATTCAAGTACCGCAAGGAGCAGGAAGCCAAGGAAGAAGCTGAACGCGAGCGCCAGCGCAAGATTCGGCGGGCTTACAAGCGGATCAAGCGGAAATAATTGAATGTTCATCTAAAGTTTTTTAGATAAAGTAGTGAAAGTGCTTTATCCATCATTTTTCATGGTGGAAATTGCGCTTTTTTTATTGGAAAAAACGAGGTAACGAGATGGTTCAACGTTTAACGGAATTTGATACGATCGCGGCGATCTCAACGCCGCTGGGAGAAGGCGGGATCTCCATCGTCCGCGTCTCCGGGGAAGATGCGGTCGCCATTGTCAACCGCTTGTTTAAGGGCAAGGACCTGGAAAAGGTTCCCAGCCATACGATCAACTACGGCCACATCGTGGACCCGGCAACCGGGCAGGTGATCGACGAGGTCATGGCCTCCGTCATGCTGGCGCCGAAGACTTTTACCAAGGAAGACATCGTGGAAATCAACTGCCACGGGGGGATCGTGGTCACCAATGACATCCTGCAGCTACTCTTGGCCAACGGGGCCAGAATGGCTGACCCGGGCGAATTTACCAAGCGGGCCTTCGTCAACGGGCGGATCGACCTAACCCAGGCTGAAAGCGTGATGGACATCATCCGGGCCAAGACTGACAAGGCCCGGCAGGTGGCGGTCAAGCAGCTTTCCGGCGGCCTTTTGACGGAAATCCGGGCCCTGCGCCAGGAAATCCTGGATGTTTTGGCTAATGTCGAAGTCAACATCGACTACCCGGAATACGATGAAGAAGAAGTGACGGCCCAGAAGCTGCTGGCTTGCGCGGAAGCCGTCAGCGGCAAGATTGACCGCCTGCTGGAGACGGCCCAGGAGGGGCAGATCCTCAGAAACGGCTTGAAGACAGCCATTGTCGGCCGGCCTAACGTGGGCAAGTCCTCCCTTTTGAACTACCTGACCCAAAGCGACAAGGCGATCGTAACGGACGTGGCCGGGACCACCCGGGACACCCTGGAAGAGTTCGTGTCTGTCAAGGGGGTGCCCTTGGAGTTGATTGACACGGCTGGGATTCACCATACCGAGGACCAGGTGGAAAAAATCGGGGTCGAGCGGTCGAAGAAGGCCATTGCCCAGGCGGACTTGATCCTGCTTTTGCTGGACGGCAGCCAGGAATTGACGGAAGAAGACCGGCAGCTTTTGGAACTGACCGCCGGCAAAAAGCGGATCATCGTGCTGAACAAAACGGACCTGGGCCAGAAGCTGACCGCGGCTGAGATTGCTAAAGAAAGCGGCAGTGAAGTGATCAGCACCTCGATCATGATGAAGGAAAACCTGGACGAATTGGAAGCCTTGATCAAGAAGCTCTTCTTCAAGGGGATCGAAAACTCCAACGACCAGGTCCTGGTGACCAACCAGCGGCAGGCGGGCCTTTTGGCCAAGGCCAAGCAGCAATTGGCCGACGTGGCCAGCGGGCTTGAGGCAGGGATGCCGGTTGACCTGGTTCAGATAGACTTTACCGGGGCCTGGGAAAGCCTGGGGGAAATCACTGGTGACAGCGCCCCGGATGAATTGATCAATGACCTCTTTAGTCAGTTCTGCTTAGGGAAATAGCGAGGAAGGCAAGGAAGACGAAAAAAATGAAGACTTATGTTTCAAACGAATATGACGTGATCGTAGTCGGTGCCGGCCATGCCGGCTGTGAAGCAGCCCTGGCCAGTGCCCGGATGGGGGAGAAGACCCTGCTGCTCACCATCAGCCTGGACATGGTGGCCTTTATGCCCTGCAACCCCTCAGTCGGCGGCCCGGCCAAGGGGACCGTGGTCAGAGAAATCGACGCTTTAGGCGGGGAGATGGGCAAGAACATCGACAAGACCTACATCCAGATGCGGATGCTGAACACGGGCAAGGGGCCGGCTGTCCGGGCATTAAGAGCCCAGGCTGACAAGTGGGACTACCACGAAGAGATGAAGCGGACCATCGAAAACACCCCTAATCTGACCCTGCGCCAGGCGGTCGTTGACGACTTGATCGTTGAAGACGGGGAATGCCGGGGCGTAGTGACCAACACCGGGGCCCGCTACCGGGCCAAAAGCGTGGTCTTGACGACAGGGACCGCGGCCAGAGGGCGGATTTTTATCGGGGAATTGAACTACTCATCCGGTCCGAACAACACGATTCCAGCCATTAAGCTGTCTGAAAGCCTGGAGAGACTGGGCTTCAAGCTGCGCCGCTTTAAGACCGGGACGCCGCCCCGCGTCAATCGGCACACCATCGACTATTCCAAGACCGAAGAAGAGCCGGGCGACAAGGAGCCCCGCCACTTCTCCTTTACCAGCAGGGATGAAGACTACCTAACCGACCAGACTTCCTGCTGGATGACCTACACCAACCCGAAGACCCACGAAATTATCAATGAAAACCTGGACCGGTCACCAATGTTCTCCGGTGATATCGTCGGGGTAGGGCCGCGCTACTGCCCGTCAATTGAAACCAAGGTCGTCCGTTTCGCGGACAAGGACCGGCACCAGATCTTCCTGGAACCGGAAGGGCGGAAGACGGAAGAAATCTATGTCGGGGACTTTTCTACCTCCATGCCGGAAGAAGTGCAGCTGGAAATGCTGCACACGGTCGCTGGCCTGGAAAAGGTTGAAATGATGCGGCCGGGCTACGCCATTGAATACGACGTGGTTGACCCCTGGCAGTTAACCCACACCCTGGAAACCAAGCGGATCAAGCACCTGTATACGGCAGGGCAGATGAACGGGACTTCCGGCTATGAAGAAGCCGCCGGCCAGGGCCTGATTGCTGGGATCAACGCAGCCTTGAGCGCGGAAGGCAAGCCAGCCTTCACCCTGGGCCGGGACGAAGCTTATATCGGGGTTTTGATCGATGACCTGGTAACTAAGGGGACGGAAGAACCTTACCGGCTCTTGACCAGCCGGGCTGAATACCGCCTGCTTCTCCGCCACGACAATGCCGACCTCCGCTTGACGGAAAAGGGGCATGACCTGGGCTTGATTGACGATGATCGCTATGCTGAATTTTTGGCTAAGAAGGAACTGATCCAGGAAGACCTGGACCGGCTGGGCGAAATCACCGTTCATCCGACCATTGCCGTCAACGAATACCTGGCAGGTTTAGGCCAAACTGACTTAAACGGCGGGGTCAAGGCAGACGTCTTCCTCAGACGGCCAAGGGTGACGGTTGAAGACGTTGAACGTCTGACTGGGCAGAAGCTGGCCGGGGACCGCTATGTCAAGGAACAGGTGGAAATCGACATCAAGTATGCCGGCTACATCAAGAAGCAGGAGATTCAAGTGGCCCGCCTGCGCCGGCAGGAAGCCAAGAAGATCCCGAAGGACATCGACTATGACCAGATCGAGGGCCTGGCTACAGAAGCCCGGGAGAAGTTAGCCAAGATCCGGCCGGAAACCCTGGCTCAGGCGGAAAGAATCTCCGGGGTCAACCCGGCTGACTTGGCCATCTTGAGCGTCTACGTGCAAAATGGCAAATACGCCAAGGTTCAGAAGTTCAGAAGTAAAGAGCAATAATTTTAGAAGGCAGACCAGAGATCCTGGCCTGCTTTTTAAATAATCGATGGCTTTTATACTTTTTTCAAAAATCAATAGAAACTTTACCGAAAAATATTCTCCAGAAGTTAGCTACTTTTTCACAATAAAGAAAGGGAAGATAGCACAAAATTTTTATCCAGAAAAAGCAAGTTTGTGAATTAACTAGCTTAAAAATGCGACTATCCTTGATATAGCGGCTTTTGATAGCACTTGCAAAAGTGAAAAAATGTGGTTTAATAAAGGGCTACAAGTAATAATTTTTAAGGAGATTCACTTATGGCAAAAATTAAGGGCGCAAACGCCGTTTTAGATGTTATGTACAAGTGGGGCATTGACCACCTTTACGGTTTCCCAGGTGGGTCGTTCGACTCAACCATGAACGCGATCTACGAAATGCAAGACAAGGTCAAGTTCATCGAAGTTCGTCACGAAGAAGCAGCATCCTTGGCTGCCTCAGCAGAATACAAGCTTACTGGCAAGCTTGGTGTCTGCATGGGTTCAGCTGGCCCTGGTGCCATCCACTTGATGAAAGGCTTGTACGACGCTAAGTACGACAAGACCCCAATGGTTGCCCTGGTAGCCAATGTTCCAACTCCTCGTCAAGACATCAACTTCTTCCAAGCCTTTGACGAAATGCCATGGTTCCGTGACGTTGCCGTTTGGGTCCACCAAGCCAAGACCAAGGAAGCTTTGCCAGTTTTGATGGACACTGCTATCCGTCAAGCTTACGCAAAGAAGGGTCCAGCTGTTTTGGTAATTCCTAAGGACTTCGGTTGGCAAGAAATCGAAGACAACTACCGTGTTTCCGCAAGCAACCACGTTGCTGACAACTACGCTGCTCCAACTGCTGAATCAATTGAAGCCGCAACTAAGTTGATCAAGGAAGCTAAGAACCCAGTTGTTTACTTCGGTTTGGGTGCTTCAGCAGCTGCTGACGAATTGAAGGAATTTGCTGACAAGTTCAAGATGCCAATGATGTCTTCATACCTGGGCAAGGGTATCGTTGAAGACAGCTTCAAGCCATACTTGGGGACTATCGGCCGTATCGGTGCTAAGGCTCCTAACGAAGTTCAAGGCCACACTGACCTGGTAGTTTGGGTTGGTAACAACTCACCATTCTCAGTATTGTGGTTCCCTAAGAACGCCAAGGTTATCCAAATCGACGTTGACCCAGAGAAGCAAGGCAAGCGTCATTCAGTTGACGTATCAATCCTGGCAGATGCCAAGAAGAGCTTGCGTGCTTTGATCGACGCCGGTGAAGCCCGTGAAGAATCACCACTTTACAAGGCTGCTTTGGCCGACCGTGAAGAATGGGACGCATGGATTGCTTCATTTGCTGACGACCACTTGAAGGACGAAGGCCGCGTACGCCAAGAACCAATCTGGGATGTCATCAACAAGGAAGCCGCAGACAACGCTGTCTTCGCTATTGACGTTGGTAACGTCAACATGGACCACGTACGTCTGTTGAACATGAACGGCAAGCAACGCTGGACTACTTCAGGCTTGTACGCAACCATGGGTTACGGCTCACCAGCTGCTATTGCAGCCGCAACTGCTATGCCAGACCGTGAAGTATGGCACTTGGCCGGAGACGGTGGCTTCGCGATGATGAGCGAAGAACTGCTTACTTTGGCTCGCTACAACATGCACGTATTGACTGTTGTCTTCACTAACGAAACTTTGGGTTACATCGAAGCAGAACAATGTGACGAATCAAACCAGCCTCTGTCAGGTGTTATCATTCCAGACAACGACTGGGCAAAGGTTGCTGAAGGTATGAACATGAAGGCCTTCACTGTTCACGACAAGGCTGAATTCCAAGCCGCTGTAGAAGAATGGAAGAAGATGGACGGCCCGGCCTTCATCGACGTTAAGTACACTAAGCACATGGCTTACTCAACTGAACTTAACACTCTGGATGACCCAGAATTCGTGAAGTACTACCACGCAGAAGCCCTGCACCCATTCTCATACTTTGCTGAAAAGTTTGGTTTGGAAATTGACGCGGCTTCAGGTGCATCCGGCCACTCAGAAGACAAGGCTGACGCTTTGCAAGTTCAGTCAACTGCTAGTGCATCATCTCCAGAAACTGCACCAGACACTACTTCAGGTGCTTCTTACTAAGAGAGATATAAATAAAGAAGAAAGCGAAACCAAAAGGTTTCGCTTTCTTCTTGCTTGCAAGTATAATAAAAGAAGCAGACATACTAGGAGGTAAATAAATGCAACAATTTGGTGTGATCGGTTTATCGGTCATGGGCAAGAACTTAGCCCTCAATGTTAGAAATCACGGCTTTTCAGTCTCCGGCTTCTCCATCGACAAGCCGGAAGTTGATGCTTTGGCCAAGTACGAGGATGACAAGCTGAAGCCTTGCTACACTTGGGAAGAATTCGTTGATTCTTTGGAAAAGCCCCGCAAGATTCTGGTGCAGATCATGGCTGGTGACCCAGTTGACCAAACCATTCAGAAGCTGATCCCGCTTTTGGACAAGGGCGACATCATTATTGACGGCGGGAACTCCAACTTCCACGACACCAATCGCCGCTACCATGAATTAAAGAAGCACGGCCTGCACTTCATCGGCATGGGCGTGTCCGGCGGTGAAGAAGGCGCCTTGAACGGCCCGGCCTTGATGCCAGGCGGGGACAAGGAAGCTTATGAAGAAGCAGCGCCAATCTTGACCGCGATGGCCGCTAAGACTGAAGACGGCCGCGCCTGCGTGTCCTACATCGGGCCAGAAGGGGCGGGCCACTACGTCAAGATGGTCCACAACGGGATGGAATACGCGATCATGCAGGAAATCTCTGAAGTCTACGATATCATGCGCAAGGTAGCCCACAAGTCCAACAAGGAAATGGCGGATATTTTTGCTGAATGGGACAAGGGTGACTTGAACGCCTACTTGATTGAAATTGCTTCACAAGTTTTGCGGCAAAAGGACGACTTGACTGACGACGATGTGATCGACCACATCTTGAACGTTGCTTCCTACAAGGGGACTGGCAACTGGATGCTGGAAGACGCCATCAAGCTGGGCGCTCCAATTACGGTGGTAGCGGAAGCCGTTTTGGCCCGGTTCATGTCCAAGGCAACGACCCGGGAAGGCAAGGAAGTGGTTTACGACGGTGAAGTTGCCAGCGACTTGATCGACAACTTGGGCAAGGCAATGTACCTGGCGCAGATCGTGGCTTACGCTCAAGGCTTCCAGCAGTTGACCATGGCCGCTAAGGCTTACGACTGGGAACTGAACTACCCGGCGATCGCGCAGAACTGGGAAGCGGGATGCATCATCCACGCCAAGACCCTGTATCACATTGAAGATGCCTACGCTGACGGCAAGCAATTGGACAACCTTTTCCAGGACCCATACTTTGCGGGCGTGATGGAAAAGAACCTGCCAGCCTTGCGAGCAGTCGTTAAGCTGGCTGCGGAAGCTGGCGTGCCGACTCCAAGCTTCAGCGCGGCTCTTAACTACTTGGAATCAATCTTCAACCCAAGCCTGCCGGCCAACATGATTCAGGCACAAAGAGACTACTTCGGTGCGCACACTTACTACAGAAACGACCGCGAGGGCGTTTACCACACCGAATGGTATGAAGAAAAATAACAAACAGTATTGATGAAAAATAGTGAAACTTCGTTGGAAAGTTTCACTATTTTTGCTTGTCGTGCTTGATTCTTCTGTTGCTTGATGATAATATTAGACTTTTCATTGTTCAGTAGGAGATTTCCAGAAAAGATTTGTGACAACAAAACAGAATATAGACGAGCAAAAAGCAGTCAGCTTCAAAAAAAGTTGACTGCTTTTTATCTTTAAGCTTGAGATTTTACCGGAATTAAGTGTGGCCACTTTGACTAAAGTTTACTTGGTGTCAGGGCTCCAAACACCATCTGCCCATCCATTCGCCACTCTTTTTGAATCAATTCTTACCTGGACGCCTTTCTTGTAACGCTCTACAGCATTATTCCACAAATTCGTTACTTGTCCTTTATAACTCTTGTACCTGTGGCCTCCTGAAACATCACGGCCATCATAAAGTGCAGCCCAAATAACAATGTAGTTGCCACTAATTTTAATATGATTTGTCTTATTGTAGTAGGCAGATTTAGTTTCTTTTCTACGAGCCGGAGTGTGGTCGTAAGGAGACCAGATTCTGTATACATTATGCCAATAAGTTTGACTTGTATTTCCGGCTAAAACAGGTGAAACAATAGTAACAACACCAATCGTCATCAAAATTGATGCGATTAGTACAATAAACTTTTTATGTAACATAATATACATTACCTCCTAAAATCGCTATACTCAATTCTATTTTCTATATATCATATTTCACAAATCTTTTCTGGAAATCTCCTGCTGTACAATGAAAATCAAGAAAAGAAGCAAGCCTAACATTATTGGCAAGCAGGAAAAGAGTAAAGTAGCAAATTCCGGGACAACAAAATCATAAATTATAGACAAGTGGTGGTTAACATTCAAGAAGAAAGAAAGACCATTTATAACAAACCCTGCTAGAAAGGCCGTAATTCGATTACTAATTAGAAAGCAAAAACTGGTAAGCAGAAGAAGTGCTAAGCACGACAAAATTAAATATAAACAGCGAATCAATGCCTCAGTAGCTACTGCCCCTAACGTCGGACTCCAGCCATTAACAAGCATCCCCGTTAAACTGCCACACGCCCATGGTAAAAGACTTGAAAGTAGTATCTCTATCAAACGGTACTTAAGTTGCTTCCAAATAATCCATCTTCCACCTACGATGTAAATATCTTGAAACCTAATTCGAAAGGTACACAATAAAAGCAAGATCTGACTAGGTATTAAGAGGCTAAAAATCAGAAAGCGCGAGAACAGAGTTTGCTCTAACCACAGGCTTTGCTGTGTATTACTTACTAAAAACGCATTGCTACATCCCCCAAAGAATAGCAATGCGGCAGTTAACAGAAACCACTTGTGTACAGTCGTATCTAACAGCCATTGCTGTTTAATAACCTTCACACTTAGACTCCTCCCTTTTCGCACGAAAATTACAGCACGGCCCGGCGGCAAGCCAGCTTATACATCCCCATACAGTATGCAGCTAACGCTATCGTCATCAAAGCTGTCAGCCATAACAAAGGACGGTCCCCCAGCTCTGGCAAGAAATCAGTAGGTGATATGCTTGGCATATCATCAATTGGCAAAACAGTATCCAATTCCATTAAGATCAGCTCTAAAACCAGGGCTGTACTCAATGATGCAAAACGATTTCTGATCCAAACCGAGTTGACCAAGACAAATACCGAAAACAAACCACCCCAGACGGAAGCTAGCAATATATTAAGACATGCGTGAACAAAAGGATGACTATAATACAAAGAAACCAGCATGGTGTTGAAGTTGAAAACCCCAATATTGATATTCAACAAATTATCTGGCTTAAAATTAGGAAGAATCAACAGATATCCTAGCAAGTTTAAAAGTAGCGGAATCATGATGGTCACAAATCCGGTCATAAAAGCCATAGCCGCATATTGCATAATCAAACGAGCTACAGGCACCTGCAGTTTAAACTTATTGAATAGACCACTGTCTAAGTCCTCTTTTAACATGTTTCCTGCTGGAATACTGGCTAAGAAGGGCAAGAGGATAAAGAAAATTGTCGTTGCAGATGAGTCAGTGTTAATTGACAGCCAGCGGGTGTAAGGAGAGTCGATATTCGCCATGCCAGTGTAGCAGTTGACGATTATCTGACCCAAGCCCACTGCCATGCCAACAGCGATTGCCGCAACAAACCAGCGCTTATTTAATCTTGACCATAATAAACTCATTCTGTCTTCCCTCATTCCAAAAGCAGTGAATACTTCTTATACCCATTGCCATCCCCAACCAAAAAGCTGAATCTGGCCGGTGTGTTTTCTGTATCATACCAACTTCGCACATTGTCAAATTTCAGCGTCAATGGCTGGGGAGTTTTGCTAGTCAAATATCCAATGGCTACCTTGTGCCCATTGCCATCCACCACATAAAGATCTGAGTGATTGCTGATGCTGTATGGTATATTGAAATACATGTTGCTAACCGCGGCGATTATTCCATGCTTGCCATCCGCGTAATAGCCACGGTCTTTCAGATCAACCTTTACAGTCAAATAAACGTTTTCTTTCCCTTTGACCATCTTGGCGGACAGAATCTTAAAGTCGATTCCTGGAGCATGAACCTCCTGCCCTTTCTTGACAAAAATTTCCTTGTCTACCCCGCGGCAAACAGGATTAGCGTTTACTTGCCAATAGCGCAGGCCTGCCAGCACGCACAAGACGATGGCTGCCGCCAGCCATACTTTACGCTTCATGAACCACACCTTCTTCAACTTTAAAGCGCTTGGTTGCCACTTGCTCAACAAAATCCCGGTCATGTGAAGCGATGACAAAAGTGCATCCCTTGCTTTGCCGCAACTTGATCAAATCCACCAACTTATCAATACTATCGCTGTCCAAAGCGTTGGTCGGTTCATCTAAAACAATCAGCGGATATGAGCCCAAGAAGGCTTCAGCAATACCCAGCTTTTGCTTCATCCCTAAAGAAAACTTCTTGACCTTTTCATTAGGAAAGCGGCTTAAGTCAAAGTATTTCAGCAATTCTGCGATTTCAGTTGCAGAAATATGCTCATCAAGCTTGGCTAAAAGCTCCATATTCTGCGTTGCCGTGAAGTCTGTAATCAAGCTGGGATTTTCAATCAGAATCCCGGCCTTAACAGGATAAGCATCTTGCGGCTTGACCTGCTTGCCAGCTACCAAGACTTCCCCGTCAACCTTCATCAAGCCCAAAATCGTCTTTAAAGTCAAAGTCTTCCCAGATCCGTTGATCCCTTCAAAAACCGCGATCTGGCCAGCCTCAATCTCGCAGTTGACTTGACTGAGCAGCTGCCGGCCTGAGATGACCTTGTTTACATTCTTTAACTCAATAAACATTCTTCCTCCTTTAGACCCAGCCGTGCTTGCTGTCAACTAATACGTACAGCAAAGCCCAGATCAGGGTCCACACAAACATAAACAACTCTGCGCCACTGGTCCAGCGGCTCAACATTAATGCATTAAGCGGATTGCCGCTCCAAGCCGTCAAAGAGGTCGAAACCAACAAGACGATTGGCATAATCAAGCCCAAAGCGGGAGTGAGCTCACTGCAACTGGCTTGAATCAGTAAGAGTGAGCTGACCCCAAGCCAGGCAATTAACATCCAGTGCAATTCTGCTGCTCCTCCTTGCCAGGGTCCCAGAACAAGAGGCGAGTTGCCACACAGCAAGTCTTTCAACCACAGGCAGGCATTGCTTGCCAAGACGTAAACTGCGGCCAAGAGCAACTGCAATATGACATTGACCCAGCTGAAGTGACTTGGCTTGATCTGCTGGCCCCGCAGCTGCATTACCCTGCTGATCCACAATTCCTTGAAAATATTCAAGCTGATCATCAGCGGGAAAAAGAAATAGCCGAACCACGAGACCGGAAAATCTCTAATGCCAGCCCTTATCTCTGCCAATCCAAGCCCTTGGAAGACCATTATATTGGCACTTCTGCCGTTTCTCATGAAACCACCGGCAACCAGCAAAAACAAACAGGTCAACAGTAGCCATGATAGGAACCTCACCTTTATCAGCTGCCAGAAATACAGAAACTGATCTTTAAAAAGCCGCATTTTACCAGTCCTTTCTAGCGATTTCCATTTGCACGCCAACAGCTAGAAACAAGACTATGCTTAGCAGGATCGGCAAGCGGGACAGAAGCAGGGTTCCCAAATCATCGATAAGAAAATCATAGAACAAGGAAAAATGATGGTTGACGTTCAAGAAATAGGAAATTCCGCTTAGAACAAAGCCGGCCAGAAAGGCCCAGATTCTCTTGCTAGCCAGCAAACAGAGACTGACCAGCAAGAGAATAGCCAGGCAGGACAAGGCCAGATACAGGTAGCGAATCAATGCTTCTGCCACTATAGTCCCTAATCTGGTCCCCCAGCCATTGAGGCACATACCAATCAAGCAGCCGACTGCCCATGGTACAAGGGTCACGAGCAAAGCTATCGCCAAACGATACTCCAGCTGCTTCCAAATTATCCGCCTGCTCCCAGTAACATATATATCCTGTAGACGGACACGAAATGTACTCAGTAAAAGCAAGATCTGAACAGGAACCAGCAGGCTGAAAACAAGAAAGCGTGAGAATATGGTCTGGCTTAACCACTGATTTTGCGGAGCGTCGCTTACCAGAATAGCAGTACTGCATCCCCCAAATAAAATTAAAATAGCTGCTAGGAAATACCACTTACGTATAGCATTGTCCTGCAGCCATTGTTGCCTAATGATATACATATATACGGCTCCTCCCTTATATTTTTTCTTCCCCCTTAATCGCTTCGGTATAGTTCTACATATAATTACTGTCAACATAAATTTCAACAAAAAATTCAAGCAAAAGTCATTGATACATGCTCTGGTATCATGCTAGACGCGGCTTTAGCGATGTTTTTATTCAGTCATGTATTTAAAAAGAAATTCTTACTTTTTTGAAAAAGGAGCAATCATTAAAAAAAGCAAAAAGAGTGAAACTTTCCAAAGAAGTTTCACTTTTTGCTTGCATAGCTAGTGCAGCAAAATGCAGAGAATATGAATTAAGGAAAGCTATTACAAAATTAGAATAAAAAACTGTTCATGGCTATCTTATACTGTTCTTTTCATAAAAAGGCTGTTAAATATATAGTTGACAAATAAATCTGCCAGAAACATACTGAAAGCGGTTAAAAATAGAGGGAGCATGTTATGGAGTTTATTCGATCTCACAAAAGGTTACTGGCTATTTTTGGCTTAATTGTCGTTCTGCTACTTGGGACATTGTTGCTGTTAAAGCACGTCGACAACAGTGCTAGCGCGATTTTGGAAGCTAGAATAACGGCTGACGATGACTCTGGAACTAGCTTCGCGACCATCTATGATAACGGGAAGGTCGAAAAAAGCAGGTCCAGCCAAAACAAGAAGTTTGTTAAGCCAATTGAAGTAGACCCACAAGTTTTTGTGGAGCATACGGACAAGAAAAACAATATTTATTTAACAGTAAACGAGAAAGCACTGAGGAAAAACAAACAGGTCTCTTCTGATGAAAACTGGGTCAAGCTAACTAAGCTGGTCGCCAAGAGAAGCAAGCACGCTATCGCGATGCTGAGCCTGTTTAAGCTTGGCGATGACTACTATGCCTTTCTAAAATATAATGCCGGTCTTTCAGATGAGGGCAGCCTTTATCAGTACAAGAGCAACTTGACCAAAGTGGCTACGCTTGATTCTGGCAAAATATCGGGCTTAAAGGAAAAATAAGCGAGCAAAAAGCAGTCAGCTTCAAAAAAGTTGACTGCTTTTCATCTGTAAACTATTACTTGCTGTTCTTCGCGTAGTCGCTGATCTTCAAGAATTTCTTCTCTTTGGTCGTCATGCTGACATAAACGAATTTGCAGTTTTTGTTGTTCCAAAGTTCACTGTATTTTCTGTGCTAAGTGCCATCCGCCCGCTTGTAGTAAATGGTCGTCATGTAGCCATTTGGCGCTACATCCGAAACGATTCTCCGCACGCGTTCGTACTCAGCCTTGCTGAGTTTGTTGATGTTGGTGACTGGGGCCTTTTTCCCATTAAGATATGTCTCAGAGTTGGCCAGGAGCCATTTGGCAAAAGTTACCTCACCCTTATTGCCGGAAAGTGCCTTTTGCGCGTTGCTGAGCGCGTAGTCCAGGTAGTCACGGCGGTAGGAAGATGACAGCTTGTAGATTGTTTTCTTCTGGACGGCTTCAGCCTTGGTGATTTCCTTCTTCAAGGCTGCCAGCTGGCTCGCGCTGGCCGGCTGGTCGCTTGTCTTGGCCGCCTTCTTGGAAATGATGGTCGGCAGCTTTGCCTTCTTAACTTCGCTGGCCTTTAAGAAGCCATTGTATTGATATGAAAACCTGGCCAATATCAAGCTGACTAATGCCCAAGCCAGCGTTTTGCAAAAATTCCACGGCGACCTGAAGGACTTGTTCGCCCTGTCCCGGAAAACTGACGCGGTTTTCAGCGTGACTGGACCCCTGCAGACGGTCTTGACCCTGGCCAGTTTTCTCTTGATTCTGCTCTACGGCAGCCAGCGCCTACAGCTGGCCCGGGCCTACTTGCGGGATTGCCCCCTTGCCTGATCCTGGATGAAGCCACGGCTAACCTGGACCCCGAGTCAGAAGCCAAGGTCAGCCAAGCTGTTGACCGGATTGCCCGGGAAAAGATTGTCATCATCATCGCCCACCGTCTGTCGACGATCGCCAATGCTGATAAAATCTACTTTTTAGACCAAGGTCAAGTTCAAGCCGCTGGCCGGCATGAAGAATTGCTCAAGCAGCTGCCAAAGTACCGGGCCTATGTTGAAGACCAGCTGCGACCTTTGGAAAGCAGGTGAAAGTAGATTTTACATGTCCGCCTAAAAGGGTTATGCTTTTTTATATGCAAAAAAGGTAGGGGAAAATTATATGGAGAGTGAAGACAGACAAACGCGCAAATCCAACCTGCGCTTATTATTCGAAGCCCTGGTCGTAGGCCTGGTGGCGGGCATTGTTGTTGGCAGCTTCCGCTGGCTGATCGGGCAGACCCTGGCCATGTGGCAAAAAGGCTACCAGGCAACGCACGCTAACCCAGCCCTCTTGTGGCTCTTAGCCGGGGGCGTTCTGGCCAGCGTGATCGTGGCCGGCTTCTTAGTCAAGCAGCAGCCCCATGCCGGCGGGTCCGGGATCCCTGAAGTAGAGCTCCAGCTGCAGGGCAAGCTGCAACTGGCCTGGTGGCCGGTCTTTTGGCGGAAGTTCATCGGCGGGGTCCTGTCGATCGGGTCTGGCCTCTTTTTAGGCCGGGAAGGTCCGTCAATCCAATTGGGCTCAACGGTCGGCCAGGGGGTGGCCCAGGGCTTCAAGGCTTCAAAGAGCGACTCCCGGGTCCTCCTGGCAACCGGGGCGGCCAGCGGCTTGTCCGCGGCCTTCGGGGCACCTTTGGGCGGGGCCATGTTCATCGTTGAAGAAGTCTTTCACAACTTTTCCCCCCGGGTCTGGCTGAATGCCTTGGCCGGAGCCATCATGGCCAACTTTGTGGTTTCCAATATCTTTGGCCAGACTCCGGTCTTAGCGATCGACTACAAGCACAGCTTCCCCATCCTCCAGTACTGGCAGCTGCTCTTATTGGGGGCTTTCTTGGGCTTGATTGGGCGCTTCTACCAGTGGGGCCTGCTCAATTTCAGCCATGTTTATCAAAAAATCCCCGTCCTGCCGCGTTGGCTGCACGGGATCATCCCGGCCCTCATCTTGGTACCGGTCATGTACTACTTCCCGGGCTATGTCGGAGGGGGCAACAACTTGATCTTGAGCTTGAACCAAATTCACGCCGTAAATGTCCTGGTCTTGATCTTCCTCTTGCGGATCAGTTTTTCTATCGTGTCTTACGATTCTGGCCTGCCGGGCGGGATCTTCCTGCCGATCTTGACCATGGGGGCCCTCTTGGGGGCGGTTTATGGCCAGTTCATGGTTGACCTGGGCCTTTTGGACCAAAAATTGGTCGTCAACTTGATCATCTTCTCCATGGCCGGGCTTTTTTCAGCCATCGTCCGCTCGCCTTTTACCGCCATCATGCTGATCGCGGAAATGGTTGGGTCACTGCTGCACCTCATGCCTTTAGCCGTGGTCTCAGTTGCCGCTTATGTCGTCAACGAACTGCTGGGCGGGGTGCCGATCTATGAAAGCCTGGCTGGCCGGATGCAGACTAAAGAAGACAAAGACTATGTCGGTGAAGCAGACCAGCTGACCGTTTCTATCTATGAAGGCAGCCAACTGGCTGACCACCAGGTCAAGGAAATCGCCTGGCCGGACCGGACCCTGGTCAGAGTCATCCACCGGGGACAAAAGGATATTATCCCCGATGGTAATACCAAGCTGTTAGCCGGCGACCTTTTAGTCTTGGAAATCGACGAAAACCAGCGGGGCCTGGTCTATGACAAGATAGCCAGCCTGCAAGAAGCAAAAGAATAAAGCTGAAAATACATAAGAAAAAAGCCCCGGCCGGAGTCGGGGCTTTTTAGCTTGGCAAAAATTGTTATTGTTAGCGTTTAGACGTTCAAGATCAAGAAGTAGATCACGAAGACTACAGCCAGGATCCACATCATTGGGCTGACTTCCTTGGTCCGCTTGGCAGCAGTCATGGAGATCGGGTAAACGATCAGCCCCAGGGCCATCCCGTCAGCGATGGAGTAGGTCAAGCCCATGCCAATCACGATCAAGAAGGCTGGAACAGCGATTTCCAGCTTGTCCCAGGAGATCTTGGCCAGGTTGGCGGCCATCAAAACGCCGACGATGATCAAGGCTGGAGCAGTAACCGTAGTCGTTACCACGCTCAAAAGCGGGCTGAAGAACATGGACAAAAGGAAGAAGATACCAACCCAAACGGCAGTCAAACCTGACCGGCCGCCGGCAGCGATCCCGGATGAAGATTCAACGTAGGCGCCAACCGGTGAAGTACCGATGATGGAACCAGCCATCATGGCCGTTGAGTCAGCCGCCATGGCCTTGCCGATTCTTGGCATCTTGCCGTCCTTGTCAACCAGGCCAGCCTGGTGAGCCAGACCGATCAAGGTACCAGTGGTGTCAAAGAAGGCCACCAAGAGGAAGGTTAAAACGACCGTCCACATCTGCACCGTGTTGATGTCGCCCAGGTGGAGGATGGCTTGGCCGAAGCTTGGCTTCAAGCTTGGCGCCAAAGAAACGACTGAAGTCGGCATCTTGCTTTGGCCAACCAGGATGCTGAAGATTGATGACAGGACGATCCCGGTGAAGATCGCGCCTGGCACCCGACGGATCATCAAGAAGATGGTTACCAGCAGACCGAAGATGGTTACCCAGGCAGCCGGGTCCTTGAAGGAACCGATAGTTACCAAAGTAGAAGCGCTGTTGACAACCAGCTTGCCGTTTTGCAGACCCAGGAAGGCGATAAAGATCCCGATCCCGGCGGAGATGGCAAATTTCAAGTCGTTAGGGATGCTGTCGACGATCAGTTCCCGCAGCTTGAAGACCGTAATCAAAATGAAGATGATTGAGGCCACGAAAACAGCAGCCAGGGCAGTCTGCCACTTCACCTTCATGCCGATGCAGACAGTGTAAGCGAAGAAGGCGTTAAGACCCAAAGACGGGGCAGTAGCGATCGGGTAGTTGGCAAAAATACCCATGATAAGACAGCCGAGCGCGCTGGCCAGGGCAGTTGCCGTGAAGACCGCGCCCTTGTCCATCCCGCTGGCGCCCAAGACGCTAGGGTTGACGAAAAGGATGTAGCACATCGCGAAGAAGGTCGTCAGACCAGCGATGAACTCCCGCTTAGGGTTTGAACCGAGCTTGTCGAGCTCGAAATACTTGTTAATAAATTCCATTTGATCCTCCAGTAGGTAATGTTCGGAATTTCCTCCAATAGAAGGGGGTATTTCTACCTTAACATGGAATCAACCGGATGTAAATGCGAATTATAATTTTATTAGTGATTATAAAGTGTGTTTCCATTATTTTTAGCCGCTAAAAAGCGCTTGAGCATGGCAACTCAAGCGCTTTTCTTTTAATTTTTCACTTGTTTTTAAAAATCTAAACTCAGCTTAGATATTCAAAACCTTGTTCAAGAAGTTCTTGGTTTCTTCTTCCTGCGGGTGGTCGAAGATTTCTTCCGGCGTCCCCAGTTCCTTGATCACGCCGCCGTAGAAGAAGGCAACCTTGTCAGCCACCTGCTTGGCGAAGCCCATTTCGTGGGTTACCACGATCATGGTCATCCCTTCCTGGGCCAGTTTCTTCATAACGTTCAAAACGTCGCCGACCATTTCCGGGTCCAGGGCACTGGTCGGTTCGTCAAAGAGCATGACATCCGGCTTCATGGCCAGGGCCCGGGCGATGGCCACCCGCTGCTGCTGGCCGCCGGACAGGGTGGTCGGCTTGACGTCGGCCTTGTCATCCATGTTGACCATCTGCAGGTACTTGTGGGCTTCCTTGATGGCCGTTTCCTTGTCTTCCTTGCCCAGTTCGACCGGAGCCAGGGTGATGTTTTCCAGGACGGTCATGTTCGGGAAGAGGTTGAAGTGCTGGAAGACCATGCCGATCTTTTCCCGCATCTTGTTGATGTCGACCTTTGGGTCAGCCAGGTCAACGCCATCCAAGTAGATGTGGCCGTCTTGGAAGTCTTCCAGCTTGTTGATGCAGCGCAGGAAGGTACTCTTGCCTGAACCAGACGGACCGATGATGCAGACGACTTCGCTTGGCGCGACGTCCAGGCTGGCGCCCTTGATGACTTCATGAACGCCGTCATAGCTCTTGTGCAGGTCAGTTACCTGAACCTTGTATTTTTCTTCCACGGAAAAAGCCTCCTTTTAACTAATGTTGCATCTTCTTTTGAATGTAGTTGGACAGCCAGGTAAGCAGGGTGATGATGATCAGGTACATTACGGCGATGATCAGCCACATCTTGAAGCCCTGGAAGTTCTGGGCGATCAAGTTGGCACCAGTTTGCGTCAAGTCCATGACCCCGATGGCGGAAAGGATGGACGTGTCCTTAAGAGTGATGATGAACTGGTTGACCAGGGATGGAATCATCAGCTTGAAGCCTTGCGGGGCAACAACCTTCCACAGGGCTTTGTAGTAAGGCAGACCCAGGGACCGGGCTGCTTCCCACTGGCCCACGTCAACTGATTCGAAGCCCCCGCGGACGATGGCCCCGATGTAGGCCCCTTCGTCCAGCATCAAAGTCAGGATGCCGGCGGTAAAGAGGGGCAGCTTGTGGCCCAGCAAGGTTGGCATGCCGATGTAGATGAAGAAGGCCAGAACCATCATTGGAATACCACGGAAGATGTAGATGATTACGTTGGCCAGGCCATGCCAGAACTTGTGCTCAGCGATCCCCATGATCCCGAGGATTAAACCGAAGACCAGGGCGGCCAGGATGCCGACGATTGAGAGTTCGATGGTCATCCACAGACCTTGCAGAAGAGCGCCGGCGTTGTCCTTGATTAAGCCCAAAATTGAAGTATCAGCTACGACTTGGCTCTTAACAGCCTTCTTGCTAGTGTACTTGTTGACGATCTTCTTTAAGCGGCCAGTCTTCTTCAGCCAGGCCAGACCGTCGTTGAACATCTTGAGGAGTTCCTGGTTTTCACCCTTCTTAACGGCAAAAGCCAGAGGGGCGTTGGAAACCTGCTTGCCGACGATGCGCAGGCCGGTCCCGTTGGCAATCCCGTAGCGCAGGGACGGACCATCGTCGAAGCAGGCGTCAGCGTTGCCGGCCTTGACGTCAGCCCAGGAAGTGTTGGAGTTGGTGTAGTACTTTAGCTTGAAGCCGTACTTCTTTTGGATGGACTTGGCATAGATAGCAGAAGTAGTCCCGGTCTTGACGTTAACCGTCTTGCCCTTGAGGTCCTTCATGCTGGTGATCTTGCTGTCCTTGGCCACGGCCAGGCAGACCCCGTCAGTGTAGTAGGAGTTGCTGAAGTCGATGGTCTTCTTTCTTTCTTCAGTCACGCTCATGCCGGCGATCATCCCGTCGATCTGGCCAGACTGCAGGGCCTGGACGTCGGCGTTGAAGGACATGATCTTCAGCTCGTACTTGAAGTTTTCGTGCTTGGCGATTTCCTGGAGGATTTCGATGTCGATCCCCGGGTTCTTGCCATTGTAGGTACCATCCTTGTCTTGGATTTCAAAGGGCTTGAAAGTCTGGTCGGTACCGATGATGTAAGTCTTCTTGCTGGCGGCTTGCGCTTGGCCAGGCATAGCCAGCGCGACCAGCATCAGAAGTGCTGCAAATGGGATCAGCAGCATTTGCTTAATTTTTGCGAATCTCATAAAATAAATCACCCTTAATCATTTTGATATCTTTTTAAGCCTTTTTAGAATAAGTTAATAACTATTGTAACATGCTTTGGACTATGACATATCAGCATTGTGAGAAAAAAGCTGAGAAAAGACAGCGGACACACTTAAGATAATAAAGGCAAAGCAGACTTTTGCCTTTATTAATTCATTACAGCGTTGCCTTTTTCTAAGAAAATAAGGAGAAATACGTTATTTAATTTTTCCGGGCCAAGCAAAAAAGCCATCATTTCCTGGGAAATAATGACTTCTTTTGCTGTTGGCTTATTGGCCGATCTCGATGGCCTTTCTGGCAATTTCACCCGCTTGCCAGTTCTTTGGCAGCTTGCCCACCTGCTTGAGCTTCTGGGTGATCTGGTCCAGGACTTCAGTCCGGTCGCTTTCGCTGGCCATGAAGTCGTAGTGGTCGCCGTCGATCATCATCTTTGGTGAGTAGTCGTAGTCGTCATACCACTTCTCATAGTAGCGGAGCATCCGCTTGTAGTAGTCTTCCAGGGTCGGGTCGAAGCTGAGCTGCTCGTAAGACCGGCCCCGCTTCTGGATCCGTCTGATCATTGTTTCATAGGAAACATTGATGTGAACCAGGAGGTCAGGATGGCGCTTAGGCATCCGCTCCAGTTCCTTCATCATGTTTTCCAGCAGCTCGTCGTAGGTCTGGACTTCCAGGTCATTGGCCCGGCCGATGTCGGCATTCATATGGAAGAAAAGAGAATCTTCATAGATGGACCGGTCCAGGACGTTGTTGTCGTCGCTGAGGGCTTTTTTAATGCTGTGGAAGCGCGTGTTCAAGAAGAAGAGCTGCAGCAGGTAGGTGTACTTGAGGGGGTCCTTGTAGAAAAGCGGGAGGACAGGGTTGTCATCGACGCTTTCGTAGAAAGGCTTGGTCCCCAGATATTTGGAAAGAATTGCGGTTAGGCTGGATTTACCGGCTCCAACGGGCCCACTTAATACAATAACGGTCATCACGTTCCTTCTATCAATTACAAATTGCCGATTTCGCGCAACTTGCTGTCGATCGTGTCCAAAACGAAGTCCTGATCGTCTTGGTTGTCGACAAAGTCGAATTTGTCGCCATCGATCGCGATCTTTGGCGATACGTCGTATTGTTCATACCATGGCTCATAGTAGCGCAGGAGGTTCTGGTAGTACTCCTTCAGGCCTGGATTGGAGTCGAGCTGTTCGAACTCTCGGCCCCGCTTGCCGATCCGCTTGAGCATGGTGTCAAGGGAGACGTGGATGTAGATCAGGAGGTCCGGCTTCTTGCGCGGATTGCCTGGCACGTCTTCCATCATGTTGTCCATCAGGTCGTGGTAGATCTGATATTCAGTTGGGGCAGCAACCCCGTTATCGACGTTCATGTTGAAGAAGAGCAAGTCTTCGTAGATTGAGCGGTCGAGCACGTCATTGCGGTTGCCTGCCGCCGCGTTGATTTCTTCCAGCCGCTTATTAAGGAAATAAGTGTTGAGCAGGAAGGTGTAGCGCTTCATGTCTTTGTAGTACAAAGGCAGAACCGGATTGTTGTTGACCTCTTCGTAATATGCTGTTGAGCCAAGGTGCTTGGCGAGGATACTGGTTAAACTGGATTTTCCGGCTCCAATTGGGCCACTTAAGACAATAACGGTGATCACACTCTTTCTATTAATACTATACTAGATCTACGTTGCTCTAATAGTTTATTGCAAGATATAGTGCCTTATCAAGCTTTTTGTCCAAAAAGATTTTTTATATGATAGAGGAATAATTTGCCTGGAGGGGGGATGGTGTTTCACGTGGAACAATAATCTGAAAGAACCCTACTAGATTAGGAATCCAGTCATCCATCTGGCGGTTCCAGAAAACATGACCTATGTTGAGATCGGGGGGATTTTTGCCAGCGGGATGAATGGCTATTTGAAATTTGCTGACCAAAAAACGCGGGAGAGATACACGAACAAGGCCCTGTTGGCCCGCTTCAATCTGAGCGATAACAAGCCCAATTTTGTCAGTGTTTCTTCCTATATAGACAGGCTGCAGAAGAGCCTGTGGCAGACGGTTATCATGTTTGGCGCGGCTTTGGCAATTCTGGTGGTCCTTTTGCTTTGCAGTGGACGTTGATATTCAGGATGGTGACATTGAAGGTACAGTCGTTCCTTACATGAGAGGGATCATCGATGCCTTGAAGCTCAGTCCATATGAACCAGGTATTTATGGCACTAGAAATGTCTGCCTCCACGGCGAAGAAGTTGGGATGAAATACAGCTTCGTGGCGGATATGTCCTATGGTTGGAGTGGGAATCTTGGCTTTAGAATGCCAACAAATTGGGCTTTTGACCAGTTTACTGAATATCCAATTGGCAGCACGGATATTGGCCAAGTAGCAGCTTCTGGCAAAGATGCCGGTGTTAATAAGTTTGTTCCACAGTTATACGGTACTATTTCTTATAGGGAAGTAGCAGCTGATGTACTAAAGGGTCTTGGTAAGTCGGTATCCGTTGAGTTTAACAAGAAGCTTGAATTAGTAAATATCCCATCACTAAAAATTTCAGTGGAATTGGTTAATTCGCTGTCAGTAGCTGATGAAACTCCTGCAATTACTATTTCAAATGGTAAGTTAGACTCAATTAGTTTTGCAAGTTGGCTTCAAACCTCGGGACACATTAAAGGAAACGGTGTGGATACACTTCTTAACGAAGCGAATAAGGTGATCTCAAGTGCAGGCATTACCGAAGGTAACGTTGCAATGGAAGTTTCGATTAATAACTCGGGTGAGAGTGAGCTTAAATTTACCTGTCATATTTTAAAAGCTGAGGGCAAGCAACTGGATAATGAATTATCCGTAGTTATTACTTTCACTTCAAGACCTACAGATCTGTTTAATGGCACAAAAATTCCAAATGTTGATGTTCCGAAGCTCGTAACCCAAAGTCAAACTGATCAGAAATCATGGGAGACCTTAATTGGCTTTTCAACGGTTGTTGCAATAGCTGGAGTATCTATTTTTATTAGTGGAGGGACTCTTTCAGTCTTATTAGATCTTATTCCACAATTGTTTACCGGGTTGTTAGTAGGTTAGAATCCCAGACTAATAAGTTCGTATTTTTTAACATCAAATATGCAACTTGATGAATTTTTTAAAATGTGGTTTTACGGAAGCTATAAAGTTGACTTTAGATAGCGCTGTAGTGTTTTGGCTTTTGGAAATGAAGCTATAGAATACTCTGCTTTTATGCTTTGGCAAATAATTTGGGCACATTATCAAATAGAAATTCTTAGTATCAAGTAGTAAAGAACTTTTTAAGTATACTATCTGTGAATTTGAATCACCTATTTTTACTATAGGCGCTCTTCCTAAATTATTATCGGGTGAAAGCTTAAGATTTATAATAGATTGGCACTTTAGTGAAATTAGGAATGCAGTGATAGCTGGTACCCACGAAAAACAAGATAGCGTTAAAAAGACATCAATAAACATTTTAATGGTGACAAAAGGATAGGAAACAACAAGAATCGCAAGTGAAAAGCCACAAACACTGGTATACCACAGATAAATAAGAATCTTTTGCCACTTCTTTTGAAATCGTATTAAAAAAATAAGACTGTAAAGGTGCAGCAAATAAAAGCATTTAAACTTATCCCAGAATGTTAGCTTGCTAGTAAAGGTTATGCTCTCGGTAGTATCCATAAGTACCTCTTAGAAAAATAATTTATATTCTGATTTTAGCACATCTGAAAAGGACGGAGGTGAAAAGCTCATAAGTGTATATCCTGAATTAATTGCGTTTGCCATCTGGCTCGTTAGCCTAGCTTTGTTAACTATCTTAAGGCGAATCCATGTAAAGAACCGAAAGCTAGAGAAAATTGTTACTATAGTAGAGCAAGTTCTTGCAGACTACGTTGCCCTGTACCGCCGGATTGGCTTTTCTGATCAGGAAAAGCAGAACATCATTAATTCAATGATGTGACCCCCAAAATTGGGACAATTTAGTATTACGCCGTTAAGGTTGTTAAAACATGATTCCGATATTCAATCGGGGTCATGTTTTTTCGTCCTGTCTTGATTCTTACGTTGTTGTAGTAATCGATGTATTTGTGAATAGCTTGCTCAAGCTCATTTAGGTAGATAGCAAGTTTGATTTCTTTAGTGTATTTAGTCATGAAAATAACCCCCGAAATTAGTGTCCTAATTTCGGGGGTCATATCTGCCTTCTGTTGAGGCAGATCCTTTTGCGTATACTGTTTAGCTGCCTTTTTTAGAGTAGTTGATCAGATACTTGGCCAAAGTAATTAGGCCGAAGACTGCCAAGATGACTACGATGACCGTCATGATTGTAAACCAAGGCATTTTCATCACTCCCAGTGTTAAATCCGAAGTAAGCTTATAGTATCTGTTACATATTATATCATCATTTGCCTTCGCTTTACGCAACCGCTTTCCGAAGCGCTAGCAAAAACAGGGGCATCTTTTTACGAAGAAGGTGCTCCTGTTTTACTTCTTATTTAAGTAAGCTCGCGGCTGCCTGGTCGGCAATCACCGTAACGTTCGGGTGCTTTTGCAAGACGCTGGCCGGGACATCCGTAGTCACTGGCCCTTCAACCATGTCCTTAATAGCCTTAGCCTTGCTTTCCCCCTTGGCCAAAAGGACGATTTCCTTAGCCGCCATGATATTGGCAATCCCCATGCAGATGGCGCTCTTTGGCACTTCATCAATGCTGTCAAAGAAGCGGGCGTTGGCCTTGATCGTGCTTTCCGTCAAAGCAACTTCATGAGTAACGCTGTCAAACGGCGTACCCGGTTCATTGAAGGCAATATGCCCGTTCTGGCCGATCCCTAAGACCTGCAAGTCTACCGGGTTTTCCGCCAAAATCTGGTTGTAGCGGCCGCACTCTGCCTGGATGTCCTCAGCCTGGCCGTCCGGCATGTAGGAGTGCTTAAATGGCTTGTACTGGAAGAGATGCTTGCTCATGAAGTAGTGGTAGCTCTGCGGGTTTTCCGGGCTGAGGCCAATGTATTCATCCAAGTTGACACTGGTCATTTGACTGAAGTCGAGCTGGCTGGCTACCATTTCCTGGTAGAGTTCAACTGGAGAAGACCCGGTCGCCAGGCCCAAGGTCTTAGCCCCTTCGTCAACCGCCTTTGCCAAAAGGTCAAAGGCCCGCTTGCCTAATTCACTGGCGTTTTTCACAACGATAACTTTCATGATGATCACGACTCCTTATTTTTTAACTCACTAATATTGGTATAGTCCATTTTAGTTCCAAGAAGATTTTTTGTCAAGGTCTAGACCGATAAATCCTGGCAAAATCTGTGTGATTTTTGCTAAAAAATGGCCGCCCTTGTACTATGCTTAATGAGAAAGCAAAAATAAAAAAACAATAAAACAGATGGAGGAAAATTCCATGAAATACATGACTGTCAAAGGAGAAAAACTGAGCCAGCTGGGCCTGGGCACCTGGGGCATGGGGGAAAAGGCCAGCAAGCGGGAGGAGGAAATCGCGGCCCTGCGTTGCGGCTTGTCATCCGGGGTCAACGTGATCGACACCGCTGAAATGTACGGGGAAGGGCAGGCCGAAAGCCTGGTCGGTGAAGCCATCAAGGACCTGGACCGGAGCCAGCTCTTCCTTATCTCCAAGTTCTACCCCTGGCACGCCAGTCCAAGAGAGCAGAAAAAAAGCCTGGCCGCCAGCTTGAAGCGGCTGGGGACAGACTATCTGGACTTGTATCTTTTGCACTGGAAGAGCGATTATCCTTTAGCAGAAACAGTCAAGGGCCTGCAGGATTTGCAAGCTGCCGGCCTGATCCGCCACTGGGGCGTCTCCAACTTTGACACGGCTGATATGCAGGAGCTGGTAGATATCGCAGGGGAAGGGGCCGTTTTTGCCAATGAAGACCTCTACAATCTCGACAAGCGGGGCGTTGAATATGACCTCCTGCCTTGGCAAAAGCAGCACGGCATTGCTTTTATTGGCTATTCGCCCTTTAACTCAGGCAACGGGCAATCTATCCCCGTTAAAGCCAGCTTAAAGCAGATCGCTGACAAGCGGGGCGTGTCCGTCCATCAAGTATTGCTGGCCTGGACCATGCGGACCGGGCAGGTCTTGACCATTCCAAAGGCCAGTTCAGTTGACCACATGCGGGCCAACTTGGCGGCTGCTGACCTGGTCTTGACCGCCGGTGAACTGGCCGCCTTGGACCGGGATTACCTGCCACCGAAGAGCAAGCAGCCCTTGGAGAGCATTTAATTTTCAGCTGATCTCCACGAAGGTCTTGTAGTAGTCGTAGACCTTGCCGCCTTCTTCCCCACAGTCCAAAAAGCGGCTGATGATCCAGCCGCTTGGCTGGCAAGGAAGCTGTTTTAATTCTGCTTGCAAGTTGTTGGGAAGGCCAGGTACTTGCCCGGCTTTTTCTCCCAGAGGACCTGGCCGGGATTGAGCCGCTCTTGCTGACCCGGCACTTGAGCCGGAAGCAGTTTACCCTGCTGCGGCTGAAGTGGTCCTGGCCCTACCTGGCCTGCCTGTTTGTGATCCACTTGAAGACGCAGGCAAAAATCAAGAGGGTGAAGATGAAGAGGACGATGAAGGCGGCTTGTGGCCCCATGACTACCTGCTTGCTCTGCCCCTGGTAAGGACTGCCGGCGATGTGCATGACTTCCAGCTGCTGCAGGCCGATCGTCATGGAGTTGTTGTGCATCATGCTGAAGCCGGTCATGAACATGACGTGGAAGATCACGATCAAGGCAATGTAGAGCTTTTGGGCAAAAATGATGTAGAGCAAAATGCCGGCCATGGCCAGGAAGCTGCCGATTAAGAAGAGCTTCTTGAAGCCCTGGCTGTCCAAGAGCCGGCCCATTACCGGCCCGAATAAGGCTGACAAAAGGCTGCCCAGGAGCAGCATCCCGCTGGTCAAGGCACTGGTCTTCAGACCCAGTTGCGCCAGGTTAGGGATGACGAAGGTCAGGCTGATCTGGATGAACTGCAGGAAAGTGTAGATGAGCAGACCCAGGTTAAAGCTAGTATTTTTCAAAACGGAAATATTGATGATGTGGGCCTTGCCTTCCTGCTTGGCCAGCTTGAAGAAGATGACAAAGGAAATGACCGTGACCAAAAGCCCGCCCCAAACCAGCGGACTGGCAAAGCCGGAGCTTAAGTTGTTAACGGCCAGGGTCAAGGCAACCAGGGCCAGGACGATCAAGAGGCACTCGCTGAAGTTGAAGTGGTCCCGGTGAGACTCATTGTCGCTCATGAAGCGGGACGCGATGATGCAGAAGACGATGGTGATCGGCAGGGCAGGGGAAAGATAAAGTTGAACCGCCAGTTAAGAGCTGCCAGGCAGATCCCCCCGTAGGTCGGCCCAAGTGACGGGGCCAGGGCGACGATCATGCCCGCTGTCCCGACGAAAGAACCCTGCTTGGCCCGGGGCACCTCCAGCATGATGATTGAGAAGAGCAGGGGCATGGCGATCCCCGTCCCGATCCCTTGAATGACTCGGCCCAGCAGCATGACCGGCAAGGTATTGGACAGCATGCAGATCACCCCGCCGATGACTGAGGCCGTGCCCGCCGCGATGATCAAGTTCTTGAACTTGAAGCTGCGCTGCAGGTAGGCAGCCAGGACGATTGTCAAGGTAACGGCCAGCAGGTAGGCCGTGGTAATCCACTGCACGTTGTTCAAAGACTGGTTGAAGACCTTCATCAGGGTTGGGAAGGTCCGTTCATTGACGTTTCGACCAAAAAAACGCTGCAGGCCACGCCCGCGGTCCCGATGATCGACCAGATCACGGAAGGGGCGACTTTTTCATGAGCTTCCATTAAATTCAAACCTCCAATAAAAAACTCCAATTCAGCGAATCCGGGCCCGGAAAGGGTCTTTGGATTCAGCCAGAATTGGAGTCATACTTTAATATTTCAGTGAACCAAGCTCCACAAAGCTTGCTTTAAAAACTTGTCATTAATTTACTTTAGCATTTTTCAGAAAAAATGTCAGTAAAAAACAGGGCCAAAGCCCTGTTTTCTTTATTTCGACTTGATGTAGTTTTGCCCGTCGGCAGCTGGCCCGACAGTCTTGCCGAAGAAGACCACCAGAACGATGATCGTCAAGACGTAAGGCGCGATCTGCAGGTAAACGGATGGCAGGCTGGAAATGCCCGGAAGCTGGTCCCCGATAATACTCAAGCTTTGCGCGAAGCCAAAGAAGAGGGAGGACAGCATAGCGCCGATTGGGTTGTAGCGGCCGAAGATCATGGCCGCCAGGGCCATGAAACCTTGCCCGGCAATAGTGGAAACTGAGAAGTTCCCGGCAATTGCTTCAGCGAAGACGGCCCCGCCGATCCCGCCGAGGAAACCGGAGATCAAGACGCCGGCGTAACGCATCTTGTAGACGTTGATCCCCAAAGTGTCTGCAGCTTGCGGGTTTTCACCGCTGGACCGCAGGCGCAGGCCAAAGCGGGTCTTGTACAGTACCCAGTAGAGGAAGATGGACAAGACGATGGCCACCCAGGCAGGAGCTGAAGTGTTCTTGAAGAAGATCGGCCCGATAACCGGGATGTTGGCCAGGCCAGGGAAGGAGAAGTAGCCGAAGTTTTGGTTGATGTTTTCGGTCTGCCCCTTGTTGTAGATGGCCTTGACCAGGAAGACGGCCAATGGCGGCGCCATCAAGTTCAAGACCGTCCCGGAAATAACGTGGTCAGCCCGACAGTTGACCGTGGCAACGGCGTGCAGCAGGGAGAAGATGATCCCGACAATCCCGCCCAAGAGGGCACCCAGCCATGGAGTAGCGGTGCCGAAGGTTGAGGCGAAGCTCAGGTTGAAGACGATGGAGGTGAAGGCCCCCATGGTCATGATCCCTTCCAAACCGACGTTGACGATCCCTGAGTTTTCACTGAAGGTCCCGCCCAAAGCGGTGAAAATCAAGGGAGCTGAATAAACTAAAGTTGATGAAACGATTAAGGATAATACAGTCACGAAGTTCATTATGCTTCCCCTCCTTTTTGCTGGTCATTGGCGGCTTGCCGGCCGGCGGTTTCCGCCGTGGCAATATAGGTCGCGGTCTTGTCAGACTTCTTTTCCTTGAAAAGGAGGCCGACAGCCCAGCTGATGGCTACGAAGAAGATAATGGCAGCGATGACGATAGAAACGATTTCAAATGGAATCCCGGCTGCCGTCTGCATCCCCAGGCCACCGATCTTCAAGATAGAGAAGAGCAGGGAAGCCAGCAGGATGCCGATGGCGCTCATGCCGCCCAAAAGGGCAACGGACATGCCGTCCCAGCCGATGTCCAGGGTAGTCGTTTGGGTGAAGTAGTTCTGGTAAGTCCCCAGACCTTGTACGACCCCACCCAGGCCACAGAAGGCACCTGACAGGAGCATGGAGATGATGATGTTCTTCTTGTCGCTCATGCCGGCGTAACGGCTGGCGAATGGGTTCAAACCAACCGCCTTAATTTCAAAGCCGACCGTGGTCTTCTTCATCAAGAACCAGAAGATGACCAGGGCAATGATGGCCAGGAAGATACCGCCGCTGATCCGGGAGTCGCCGAACATTTCGCTCAGCCACGGAATCCGCAGGCTGCCGCTAGCCCCGATGGTCTTGGTAGTGTCGGTGTCAACGCGGAGGCTCTTGCTCATGACGTCCTGGTGCAGGTATTGGCAGAGGTAGAGGACGGTGTAGTTAAGCATGATGGTTGAGATAACTTCGTTGGTTCCGAAGTAGGCCCGCAGCCAGCCGGCAATCCCGGCAACCAAGGCACCGGCCAGGATGCCGGCGATGATTTCAAATGGTAAGAGGATGTAGACGGGCAGGCCCTTGAAGGCCAGGCCGATCCAGATGGCGGTCAGCCAGCCGGCTTGCGCCTGGCCCGGCAGACCGATGTTGAAGAAGCCAGCGGCTGAAGAGATCTGGAAGCCGATGGCGATAAAGATCAACGGGGTGGCGTTACGGATGGTTTCCCCGATCCCGTTGGCTGAGCCCAGGGCACTTTCAAACATTGAGCTGTAGGCCTGGAATGGGTCATAGCTCCAGACCAGCATGATGATGGCCCCGACTAAAAAGCCGGCAATAACAGAAACGATCGGCACTAAAAGCCGCTTGGCTTTAGGGCTCACCTTAATCATTAGCGGCAGCCTCCTTCTTGGTATTCTTCCCGGTCATAAGCAAACCGAGTTCAGTTTCACTAGTCTGGTCAGGCTTGACTTCACCTGATTCGGCCCCGTCGTGCAGGACGACAATTCGGTCAGACAGCTGCAAGATTTCGTCAAGTTCGTAGGACACAAGGAGCACGGCCTTGCCGGCGTCTCTTTGCTTCAGCAGCTGGCTGTGAATGTATTCGATGGCCCCGACGTCCAAGCCCCGGGTTGGCTGGAAGGCAATGATCAAGTCAGCGTCCCGGTCAAGTTCCCGGGCGATGATGGCCTTTTGCTGGTTACCACCGGACAGGTCGCTGGCTGGCAATTGTTCGCTGGTCGTGCGGACGTCGAACTTCTTGATCAGTTCCCGGGCGTGCTCCCGGATGGTCTGTTCGTTCATGATCCCGTGCTTGGAGTAAGGCTCCTTGTAGTAGGTCTGGCTGGCAATGTTTTCAGACAAAGGCAGTTGCAGGATCAAGCCGTACTTTTGCCGGTCGGCAGGGATGTGGCCGACGCCGGCTTCCGTGATTTGGCGGACTGGCTTGTTGGTCAAATCCTGGCCGTTGATGACGACTTGGCCGCCTTCAACATGGCGCAGGCCAGTGATGGCTTCGACCAGTTCGTCCTGGCCGTTGCCGTCGATCCCGGCCAGACCAAGGATTTCCCCGCCGCGGATATTGAAGGAGAGACCCTTGACTGCGTCGGTCCCCCGGTCTTCGTTGACGTACAGGTCTTTGACTTCCAGGATATTTTTGCCCAGATTGAGGGGAGCCTTGTCCAGCTTAAAGTTAACATGGTGGCCAACCATCATTTCGGCCAATTGTTCGTCATTTGCATCGGCAACGCTGACGGTTTGGATGGACTTACCAGCCCGGATGACAGTGACCCGGTCGGCACTTTCCTTGATTTCCTTCAGCTTGTGGGTGATCAAGATGATGGACTTGCCTTCCTTGGCCAGGTTCTTCATGATCTTGATGAATTCAGTGATTTCCTGCGGCGTCAAAACGGCAGTTGGTTCGTCGAAGATCAAGATGTCGGCCCCGCGGTAAAGGACCTTCAGGATTTCAACTCTTTGCTGCTGAGCGACGGTGATGTCGGAAATCTTAGCGTCAGGGTCGATGGCCAGGCCGTATTGCTTGGACAGGGCCAGGATCTTTTCTCTGGCGGTCTTGAAGTCCAGGGCCAGGCCCTTGGTGGTTTCATGGCCTAAGATGATGTTCTCCAGGACAGTGAAGGCCTGGGCCAGCATAAAGTGCTGGTGCACCATCCCGATCCCCAGGCTGGTAGCGACGTTTGGGCCGGAGATGTTGACTTTCTCGCCCCGCACGTAGATTTCGCCAGAGGTTGGTTCGAGCAGGCCGGAAAGAATACTCATTAAAGTAGACTTGCCGGCGCCGTTTTCGCCAAGAAGCGCCAGGATTTCGCCCTTGCGGAGCGTGAGGTTGATATCGTTGTTGGCTTTAAAACCGTTAAAGTCTTTCACGATATGGCGCATCTCAATGATGTTTTTGATCTCTTTTTCCATATGACAAAACTTTCTGTATTACTCCTACAAAAAACACTCCGTAATATTGCGGAGTGTTTCAGATTGACCACTATATATTATATTGTGCTACTTACTTGGAGCAGTTGCAACTTTAATTTTACCAGCCAGGATTTGCTTGCGGGCAGCTTGCACTGCCTTCCAAGTCTTGGCATCAAGATTCCCCTTAGTGACAGAGACGCCATCGTGAGCTAAGCCGTAGGAAATTACCTTACCGCCAGGGAATTTGCCCTTGTAGGCTTTGTCAGCGATGTCCTTGCATGCGAAACGCAGCCCCTTTAATACGGAGGTCAGCGTGAAGTTGGCCTTCTTACCGTCTTTTGAAGTGTAGTTACCCAGGTTTGTCTGGTCAACGTCAACACCGATGACCCAGACCTTCTTGGCAGCCGTGGTTGCCTTGTTGCGGGTCTTGGCTTCGGTGAAGACACCGTTACCGGCGTTGCCGGCAGCTTGGTAGATGATGTCAGCGCCGTCAGTGTACATTGACTGGGCGATTGACTTGGCCTTGTCGGTTGAGGTGAAGTTGCCGATGTATTGGTCGTAAACGGTGATCTTCTTGCCTAAGGCCTTGGCACCATCCTTGACACCTTGCTTGAAGCCGGCTTCGAACAGTTCCAGGATGCTGACCTTGGCCCCGCCGATGAAGCCGACCTTGTTAGTCTTGGTGGTGTAGGCAGCAGCCAGACCGCCAAGGTAGGAAGCTTCGTTGCTCTTGAAGGTAACTGAAGCAACGTTCTTGCGGCCAGTGATAACTGAGTCGACCAAGACGAAGTTCTTCTTAGGGTACTTCTTGGATGCGGCTTTAACTGAGTCATTCAGCATGTAGCCGACACCGTAGATGGTTTGATAGCCGGCTTGGGCAGCTTGAGTAAAGTTAGGGGTGAAGTCAGCAGCAGATGATGATTGAAAGTACTGGTAACCGCCCTTGCCTTGCTTGAGGCCGTGTTCCTTGCCGTAGTCCTTGAAACCAGACCAAGCGGCTTGGTTGAAGGAGTGGTCGTCAACACCGTTACTGTCAGTGATCAAGGCGATACCGTGCTTGGTGTCCTTGTTGACGGAAGTGTTAGACTTCTTGCCGGAGCAGGCAGTCAATACAGCAGCGATTGACAGGGTGGCTGCCCCAGCGGCAACCAATTTCTTGTAATTAAAGCGCATAGTGAAATCACTTCTTTCTTTTTCTTCTTTTCTTTTTCCTAGACGAACGATTATGTATTAAAGATAGCATTCAGTTTAGGAAAAAGCAAGAGAATAGATAGGCGAATATTCGCTTTTTTAGACGAATTTGGAGAAATAAGAAAACGGTTAATTCACGAACAAAGTGGCAGCTTTGTATAGACCAGTTCCCGGACTGGGAAGTTTTAGTTATAACGCTAAGGCGAAGAAAAAAGGCACCCATCGAATGATGAGTGCCTCTTAAAAAATCTGTTGTTTGAGATTACTTCAAGTCGCTTACGCTTTCAGCAACCTTAACCTTGTCGTTCAAGATTTGCTTGCGGGCTGCTTGAACCTTGCTCCAAGTCTTGGAGTCGATGTTGCCCTTGGTTACAGAAACACCGTTGCCTTCAAGAGTGTAGACAAAGTGCTTGCCGCCTGGGAACTTGCCTTGGTATGCCTTTTCAGCGATACGTTCAACAGCAACGTCCAGACCCTTCAGAACTGAAGTCAGAACGAAGTTGCTCTTCTTGCCGTCCTTGGAAGTGTAGCTACCCAGGCTTGATTGGTCAACGTCAACACCGATAACCCAAACCTTCTTGGAAGCCTTGCGGTTCTTGTTGATGTCCTTGGCTTCAGTGAAGACCCCGTTACCAGCGTTGCCGGCTGCGTGGTAGATGATGTCCGCGCCGCTGGCGTACATTGATTGAGCGATTGACTTAGCCTTGTCAGTTGAAGTGAAGTTACCGATGTATTGGTCGTCAATCTTGATCTTCTTGCCCAAAGCCTTGGCACCTGCTTCAACACCTTGCTTAAAGCCGGCTTCGAACAGTTCCAGGGTTGCTGACTTGGCACCACCAATGTAACCTACGTGGTTGGTCTTGGTGGTGTAAGCAGCAGCGATACCTGCCAGGTATGATGCCTGGTTGCTTTCGAAGGTAACTGAAGCAACGTTATTTTGGCCGCTGATCACGTCGTCGATGATCACGAAGTTCTTCTTAGGGTTCTTCTTGGCAGCGGACTTGATAGCGCTGGTCAGTTGGTAGCCGACACCGAAGATGGTTTCAAAGCCTGAGCTGGCAGCTTCATTGGCGTTAGGAGTAAAGTCGGCGGCTGATGAAGATTCAAAGTATTGGTAGCCACCCTTGCCTTGCTTCAGACCGTGCTTCTTACCGAAGGCCTTGAAACCATTCCAGGCAGCTTCGTTGAAGGAGTGGTCGTCAATGGCGTTGTTGTCAGTGATAAGCGCGATGCTGTGCTTGGTGGTCTTAGTACCAGTTGAAGATGATGACTTCTTGCCTTGGCAGGCAGTCAACAGAACTGAAACAGCAGCAGTAGCAGTAGCAATGGTTGCTAACTTTTTAAATTTAGAAACAGACACGTGATTTCCTCCGTTGCAACACGAATGTTTTTGTGACAATCGCAAAAGATGTTTATTTTTATCTTGGCTTATTATAGTGTAAAAACAGAGAAAAGCAACAATGTAAGCGAAATTCCAAACTGCTTTTTTGACAGCGGTTAACAAAAAAAGCAAAACCTGGCTCTCGCAGGCTTTGCTTTCGCGGTTTATTTGAGCTTGAATTTAACCATATTGTCGTTCCAAATTGAGGTTTTGTATTGCAGCTGCAGCGTTTTGGCAGAAGTCTTTGCTTCGCCAACCAAATTTCCTGAAACTGAAGCGCCCTTGTCCAAGGAGCCGGCGTCCAGAGTGTTGTCAACATCCGTGTCAATTGCGTCGAGGTCGGTGTTGTTGCCGTCCGCGTTCAGCTTGAAGTCAAACGGATTGTAGTCCTGGCTTTCATCGGTGTGGTTGGTAATCGTAATATTGATGATCACGAACTGCTTTCCGCTGTCAGGCCGGTTATATTCGCTGCCTTGACTGAACTTGACGCTGTTGACTTTGATTTCATATCCCTTGTAAGATGCCTTTTGGCCGACTGAGTAAACCTTGCTCAAAGGGTTAGCTTCAGCTTTTTTCTTAGAGCTGGTCTGGGACTTGGCGGCTGAGTCAGAGCTGCTGTCGCTGTCGCTTGACCCGCCAAAGGCCCCGCTTCCAAGGAAAACGACAACTAGCACGACTAGCAGCCAGAACCACCAGCGCTTATAGAACTTCTTCTTTTGTACGTATACATTCCCATTCTCATCTTTGATTTGCTTTGCCATGATTCCTATTCCTTCAAATTTTTTACTCTCACATAAACCATCGACAGTTTAAGTGTAGACTTTTAAAGAGAAGGATTGGTGGGCAGGCAGCCCACTAATGGCCAAAAGATGAAATCGCTACCGATAAAGCGGCTAAAGCCGTGGTCAAAACCGTGGCCACGAGCAGGTAGCTGATGATGATCCCGCAGGCCCGGGTAAATTTGGACTTGGATGAATGGAAAAGGCACATGCTCTTGATATTGCGGTAGTTGCAGGCAAAAAGGACGATCAAGAAAAGAACCATGAAAAAGGACAGGCGGAGCAGGAAACTGTCAGCCGCTGAGTCGCTCTTGGCGTCCATACTAAAGGAACTAAACAGCATCAATAAGTAGCCGCAACCGGCTGTAAGCATGCGGGCGGGCTGATGGCTGCGAAAGCCTGGCAAAAGCCAGCTGGACCGGCCTAAGCCAGTAATCGCATCCTTGAATTCCCGGGTGTTTTGGTAGCGTTTCTGGCTGTTGATATGGGTAGCTTTTTCAATGATTTCCCGTTCTGGTCCTTTATAAAGGCGGACGCTGGGCAGGTAGCCAGTATAAAGGACGTTCATCAGCACCCCGACTGCATAGAAGTCACTGGCTGGCCCGCTCTGGCTGAAGCCGAACTGTTCCGGGGCCGCGTAGCCCACTGACCCCAGGATGCGGGTGTCGCGGTCAGCGTCTTCCTGCATGTTCCGGGCGATATCGAAGTCGGCCAGGATCAGCTTTTGGCCATCATAAAAAATATTCTCCGGCTTGATGTCCCGGTGAATGATCGGCGGTGTCTGCTGGTGCAGGACCGTGAGGACGTCCAGCAGCTGGCAGATTAAGTCGTGGATCTGGGCAGAAGTGAGCTTGTGGGTCTCTAAGTACTGGTCAAGACGGGGAGAGTCGATGTATTCTTCGATGACGGTCAGGCGGTCGCTTTTTTCCAGGCAGACAATCTTGGGAATCGCGGTGTCCAGCTCAGCCAGCTGTTCATATAAAGGAGCGTACTCTAAAGGAAGGACCCGCTCGATGTAAGGGCTCGGGACCAGCTTTTCAACTTTGAAAATTGCCTTGTCGTCCGTTATTTTAATTGGGACGGGATTAACGTAATCGCTTATTTTTCCTTGCTTCATCTATAAAATCTTTCTGCCATAATGGTAACAATGGGGGTAAAAATGGAAACTGAAAAATTACTCGCTGCTTTGAAAGCAGATCATATTTCTAATGTACTAGATCAAGTGGCTGATTACAATTTTGCCGGCTATTTGAACAAGCTGATCGAAGATAAGGGGGTCAAGAAAAGCGAGCTTTTCAACGAGGCTATGATCGAACGCAGCTATGGCTATCAAATTTTGAAGGGGCGGCGCCTGCCAGCAAGGAATAAGGTTTTGTCCCTGGCCCTCAGCTTGAAATTATCTCTGGCTGAAACCAACCGCCTTCTGTCTTTAAGCGATAACGGGGCCCTTTACGCCAACGTAAAACGGGACGCGGTCTTGATCTACTGTTTGGTTAGGAGGATGTCGGTGATCGATACTGACCAGCAGCTGGCAAATTACGGCTATCAGAGCTTGAACGAAGAATAATGGAGTAGGATGGCGGATATTAGTTGTTGGAGGAGGGAAGCAATGAATAGCTTGTTTTTGGTAAATTTGTTAATCGGCTGCGGGATGCTGCTGAGCGGTTTTAAGCAATTGCCGGTGACTTTCAGCTGGCGGAAATTGGCAGTGATTTTTCTGGCAAGCGGGAGTCTGCTCTTGGTTGAAGGGATGCTGGTCAGAAAGGTGTTTGAAACGGCGCTGGTACTTTTTGTGATTGCGGTTCTCTATTTGCTGCTGGGTCTTGCTGGCCTGGTCATGATGTTTGTCAAAAAGGACCGGCAAGCTTTCACCAGCGAAGATTGGCACGATTTCGCGGCCGTCTTGATTATCAGTGCCTTGATGGCCTTCTACTTTTTGCGGGATGCTGCTTTTAATTTATCCAGCATGCTGCTGCCAGAAGCAATGTTTCTTGCTGGCCTGCTCCTGGTCTCTTGGGCCGTTAAAGCCGAAAAAATGCCTGATACGCAAAAAAATCTCTGAGCTCCTGCTCAGAGATTTTTGTTTTGTTTACTTATTTGCTTGGGTGGCTTGGTACGGAAATCTTGCCGGCCAGAATCTGGCTGCGGGCAGTTTGTGCCTGCTTCCAAATTGAGTCAGCCACGTAGCCCCGGGTCAGGTAGACACCGTTGTTCTTCAAGCCGTAAACCAGCTGCTTGCCGCCTGGGAACTTGCCCTTGGCTGCCTTGGTAGCGATGTCCTTGACTGCCACGTTGACCCCGGTCATTACGCTGGTCAGGCAGAGGTTGGACTTCTTGCCGTCCTTGGACTTGTACTTGCCCAGGTTGGACTGGTCAGAGTCGACCCCGATGACCCAGACCTTCTTGCTGGAGTTGGCAGCCAGGCCTTCGTTGACGGACTTGGCTTCACTGAACAAGCCTTGGCCGGCTGAACCTGAAGCGTGGAAGATTACGTCCGCCTTCTTGGCAAACATAGCCTTGGCGATTGACTTTTCCTTGTCAGCAGCCGTAAATGAGCCGACGTATTGGTTCAAAATCGTGATCTTCTTGCCCATCTTCTTGGCCGTGTCCTGCACGCCCTTGGCAAAACCAGCATCAAACAAGTCGACGATGTCCCCGTGAACCCCGCCAATGAAGCCGATTACGTTGGTCTTGGTGGTCCGGGCCGCAACTACCCCGGCCATGTAGGAAGCATCCTGGGACTTGAAGTTGGCGGAAGCCACGTTCTTTTGCCCCTTGATCACGTCGTCAATGATGACGAAGTTCTTGTCAGTGTGCTTCTTGGCTGCTGAAGCAATCGCGCCCTTAAGTGAGTAGCCAACGCCGAAAATGGTCTTGTAGCCGGCCGCAACCGCCTGGTTGATGTTTGGCGTAAAGTCAGAAGCTGAACTTGAGGCGAAGTATTGGTAGCCGTTGATCCCCCGCTTTAAGCCCTGGGACTTGCCGTAAGCCACCATCCCTTCCCAGCCGGACTGGTTGAAGGAGTGGTCGTCAACCCCGGCGATGTCAGTGATCAAGGCCACGCTGGCTGAGCTCTTCTTGTTGGAGCCGCCGTTTTGCTTGGCCCCTGAGCAGGCAGTCAGGGCAATCCCCGCTGCTAAAACAGTACCAGTGGCCAAAATTTTCTTGAATTTGATTTTCTTCACGATAAAATCCCCCCCTTAAAATTAACACGATTACGATCTTATCAATATTTGGTAGTCGTGTCAAAAGGTCAACCACAAGATAAAGTGTTGATTTGACGAGGTTCTCGTTTTTGCCAAAAAGCCCTCAAGATATATGGCTCTAAGCGGGAAGGGCATACTAGAAAAAAACAAAAAATTACCCGGATTTTCCAGGTAATTTTAAAAAAGTTAAAAGACATTTAGTAGTTTGCAAATTGCCAAGGCGATGTAGCCGGCCACGATCAAGGCTATCACGGTGAAGTGGCGGAGGCGGTTCATGACGAACATGCCGGCGAATTCCCGCAAAACCGCGTTGGGCAGGTAGTAAGGGCGGGTGTAAGAGCCGATCCCGTTGGCATCCAGCCCCGCCCTTTTCGCGTAGATGGCTGACCGGAAGACGTGGTAGTTGCTGGTAAAGAAGCAAGCCTTGAAGTTGTCATTGCCATAGTCGTTGTAGGCCACAATCTGGGAAAATTCCATGTTCTGCTCGGTATTTCTGGACTGGTCTTCCAGCAGGATCAGTTCCTTCGGGACCCCCCGCTTGATGGCGTAAGCGGCCATGGCTGCCGCTTCAGAAATTTTTTCATTCGGCCCCTGGCCGCCGGACATGATGAACTTGGGCAAGGGCTGGCCCTTTTCCTGCTGGTGGTAGGCAAACTGGATGGCCCGGTTGATTCTGGCCGCCTGGATGTTAGAAATCTGGTCCCCATGGATTAGGCCCGCTCCCAAAACGATCAGGTAGTTCTGCTGGTAGCGGCGGGGAACGATCTGGTAGAGCAGGAGGTTGACCAGGAAGTTGTACATGACGGCTGCCAGGTAGACCGCGACCGTCGGGAAAATGTCCAGGATGAGGCGCAGGCCGGTCGGCGTGCTGCGGGTGAAGTGGCCGATGAAAATGAAGACCCAGAGGCCCAGCATGGCCCCGGCCAGGATCAAGGTCAGGAGGTTGGGCAGGGTATGGCTCTCATGCTTCAAGACCACATAGGAGTTCCATAAAAGCAGGATCCAGGAGAAGGAGACGATGACGGCCACGGTTACTGCCAGGATCGCCAGGGCCCAGAGGTAGACCTTGCGGAAGCTGGGCAGGTTGGTGGCATAGACCAGGAAGGTGAACCAGGCCCCCAGCGAAGCGATGAAAAAGGTGAAAAAGACCCCGTTGATCAAGTGGCGCGGGTCGCTCAGCCAGGAAAAAATGAAGGTTACCGCGGCAATCGCCACCAAAATGGTAAAGTAGCTGAAGGCCCGGTTCTGGCTGAATAGAAATAGCAGTGTGTTTAATCCGGATGGCATTTTTTTAGGTCCTAGTCCATATCGTTTAGAAAATTGGTCAAACTTTATTATAATAGAGGATAAGAATTTTTTGAGACAACAAGGTGACAAACGTGAAAAAAATTGGGCATTATCTCTTTTACTTGATCGAAATCGCAATCGTGTTCGCGCTGTACACGACCCTGCAGGAGTTTTACTTCTACCCGGACATCTTTGGCTTCGGGTCGGCTGAGGCTTTCATCCTGGCCCTCTCGACCGTCCTGGTCTTCTGGTTCAGCTTCTGGCTCTATAAGGGGCAGCTGGATGATGACAATGACTGGGGCTTCAGCCAGGACTTCCACTGGGATTGGCGGAAGCTGGCCACTGCAGTCGGGGGCTTCTTCTTGATGCAGCTGCTCGGCGGCGGGGTCTCAGTCAACCAGCAGAAACTGGATGACCTCCAGCACACGGCGGGCCCGACCTACAATATCATGGTGGTCTTAGTTGCCCCGGTTATGGAGGAAATCATCTTCAGAGGGATGTTCTTCAACCTCCTCTTTAACCATGCCGGCAAGGTCGCCAAGTGGGCGGGGATCCTGGTTTCCGGTTTCTTCTTTGCCTTTGCCCACAATCCCTTCTGGTCACCATATCTCCTGGTTTACTGGATGATGGGGTCAGTCCTGGCCTGGGTCTACATGACCACCAAGGACCTGCGCTACTCCATGGCCACCCACATCATGTGGAATATGCTCAGCATTTTAGGCTAGGCCAAAAGGAAAAATACAAGAATACAACAAAAAGAGAAAAAGAGAAATCTGTTTGGATATACGAAAAGCAGCGAAGCTTGGCTTCGCTGCTTTTTAGTTTTGCGCTTCGTCTTTTCTGATGTAGTGGTTGAGCATGATTGGTGAGAGAACTGTCGTCAAGATGATGACCAGAATCAAGCTGGAGTAAATGTCCTTTGGGAAAAGGTGGTGGGCAATCCCGATCTGGGCCACGATCAAGGCCACTTCCCCCCGGGAAACCATCCCGGCCCCGACAATTCTGCCTTCCAGCGGCTTAAGGCCGAAGATTTTTGATGAGTATTTGCCGGCCCAGTACTTGGACAGAACGCCCAGAACTGTCATGACCACGATGAAGAGGAAGTCCTGGCCGATGGAGGCAAAAGTCATCGACAGGCCGATGTTGACGAAGAAGGTTGGAATAAAGACTGAGTAGCCGATCGCGGAGACTGAGGAATTGACTTCTGCTTCCTGCTTGGTCTGCCGGATGGCCAGGCCGCCGAAGAAGGCCCCGACTACGGCACTCAAGCCGACTAATTCAGCGATGTAGGCCATGCCCAAAGACAGGATCAAAGAGGCGATGACCACAGAGTAGCTGACATTGATTTTTTCCGCCAGCTGCATGAACTTTGGCGCGATGAACTTGGAAACCAGCCAGACGAAGACGAAGTAGAGGGCTTCAAAGAGCAGGTTCAGGAAGAAGTTGTTGGTCAGTCCTGACTTGCCGCCTTCATGGCTGAAGGTGGTGAAGAGGCTTAGGACGATCACCGCCAAAATGTCGTCGACTACCGCTGCCCCCAAAATTGCCGTCCCGGCCTTGGTCTGCAGCTTCCCGGTCGCCCGCAGGACTTCCACGGAAATGGAGACGCTGGTGGCCGCGAAGACGATCCCGATGAAGAGGGCTTCCAGGAACTGCATCCCAAAGAGCAGGGAGGCCCCGCCAATAAAGAGGATAGGGAGGATAACCCCGACCGTGGCCACCGTGAAGCTGATTTTAAAGTACTTCTTCAGCAAGTCCAGGTCGCTTTCCATCCCGGCTAAAAACATCAGCATGATAACCCCGATGTCGGAGAAGAGAGTCATCGTTTCGTTAGGGTGGATCCAGCCCAAAAGAGCCGGTCCCAGCAGGATCCCCGATAAGAGCTGGCCAATGACCGGGGGCCAGTTGAAGCGGGCAAAGACTTGCCCCAGCAGGGTTGTCATCAGCAAGACCAGTATCAGTTGTCCAATAAATTTCATATTGACCTCCGTTTCAAAAAAGGGCTGGAAAGCAAAAAACTCCCAAGAAAAAGCTTCTTGACCCAAAGAAGCTTTTTCTTGAAAGTTTTGAAACTCCAACCTCTGAAAAATGTCATGTTAACTAATAATACTTTAGCAAGAAATTAGAGAAAAGACAAATTTTATAAACCGGTCTGTTTTGGATTCTTCGGTTCGGTCTTAGCCAAAAGGGCCAGGCAGATGGTGATCATGTCAACCACTTCCTGCAAAACAGCGCCCCAGAAGGCCGGAATAAGACCAGTGAAGGCCACCAGTTCCAGAATGATAACGACCACGATGGCAGTGATAATGTCGATTTCAGCCACCTTCATGGTGTGCTTGGCAATGGCCACGGCATCGTTGATCTTGCTCAAGTCGTTGACCATGATGACCGCGTCAGCACTTTCGCTGGCCGCGCTAGCCCCCTTGGCTCCCATGGCAATGCCGACGTCAGCGGCCGTCAAGCTTGGCGCGTCGTTGATCCCGTCCCCGGTCATGACGACTGGGCGGTTTTCAGGCGCCACGTTCTTGATGGCTTCAATCTTCTGGGCTGGCAAAAGGCTGGCCCGGACGTCATCGACGCCGGCCACGTCAGCGATCGCCTGGGCCACGTCCTTGTTGTCCCCGGTCAGCATCATGATGTGCTTTGCGCCTTGTTTGCGCAGGCGGGCCAAAGTTTGCGGAGTTTCTGGCCGCAGCCGGTCCTTGAAGGTGATGCAGCCGGCGTACTTGCCGTCAACTGAAACGTAGACAGCAGTAGTCTTGACCTTGTTTACGTTAGCGTCAGGCGCCACGTAGGAAAGCTTGCCGACCATGACGTTCTTGCCGTCAACGGTCCCGCTGACCCCGTTACCAGTTGATTCCTGCAGGTTGCTTACGGCTTGGATCAAGTTCTTGTCAGTCCCTTGAACCAGGGAGTTGGCGATAATGTGGTCGGATTGCTGCTCAAGGCTGGCCGCGTAGCTTTGGATGGTTTCTTTGTCAAAGCCGTTTTCCGGCAGAACGTCTTGGATGACCAATTGGTTCTGGGTCAAAGTACCAGTCTTGTCGAAGGCAAAAGTCTTGGCCTTGGCTAATTGTTCCAAGGTTGAACCGGACTTGACGATGATGTGGTGCTTGGACATGGAGCTCATCCCCGCTACCAGGGCAACTGGAGCGGCGATCAAGAGCGGACATGGGGAGGCAACGACCATGACTTCCGCGAAGCGGGTGAAGTTCCCGGTCGTCACCCAGGCAGCGATCCCGATAATTAATGAAATAATGGTAAATGGCACGGCGTAGCGGTCCGCCATCTTGACGAACTTGGCCGGCTGGGCAGCAGAAGACTTAACCAGTTCAACGATGGTCTGGTATTCAGAGTCCTTGGCCAGCTTCTTGACTTCCATGGTTACGGCGGTTTCCCCGTTAAGGGAACCGGACATCAAGTCGTCGCCGACCGTCTTGTCCACCGGAACTGATTCCCCGGTCAGAGATGACTGGTCAAAGACAGAGCTGCCTTCAATGATGGTCCCGTCTACTGGCACCTGCTGACCTGGCTTGATTAAGACCTGGTCGCCGATCTGCAGGTCGTCAACCTTGACTTCAACTACCTTGCCGTCAACCAGCTTGCCGGCTACCCGCGGGTTCTTGTCCAAAAGGGCCCGCAGTTCCCGGTTGGCCTGGCCGGTCGCGTAGTCTTCCAGGCTTTCGCCACCAGTAGACATGACCAGGATCATCCATTCAGCCCAGTAGTCCCGGGTAATCATCATGGAGATGACCGCGATCAGGGCCAGGACGTCGATGCCCCAGTGCCCTTCTTTCAAGTCCCCAAACATTTCCTTGCCTAAGGAGAAGCTGATGTAGGCACCAGCAATGTCGAACAAGACCTCCGCGATTCCCGGAATATGCAGGACATTGTCAGTGATCAGCCCAATCGCCCCGAGAACCAGGACGACAATGAATTTCCATTGGCGTTTCATGAATAGTCCTCCCAATAGTAAAAATAAGGAGTGTGGACAAGCACTTTTTATCTTAAAAGACAATATAGATTACTAGATATATTCTAGCACCAATTGGATTTATTACACTGAAAATGCTTATGATTGTAATTGCTAATTCTCCGCTTCTAATTTAAGGACCTGCTTCTTGTCAACCGTGACATAGTGGTCGTCAAAAGTGCGGGCCAGGTAGTTGAAGGCCTTGAACCATTCCCGCCTGGTGATCATCCCTTGAAAGCCCCCCTGGTCGTCGACAACGGGGAGGAAGTTGTTGTCAACGAGCAGGTGGAGCTGGGTCTCGATGTCTTTTTCCGTAAAGTTGATGGAAACGAAGTCAGTCTCCATGACATCCTTGACCTGGTACTTGTTCAAAGGCTTAACGGAAATGCCATCCAGGTCCAGCATCTTGTCGGTGATCATGACCAGGCTCAAAAGGCCCGTGATCTGGCCCTGCTTGTTCAAGACGAGTATCTTGGCGTACTTGACCTTGGTTAAGATCAAGAAGGCATGGTAAAGGGGATTGTCTTCTTCAACGATGGCAATCTTGCTGGCCGGGATCAAAAAGGAGCCGGACTTTTCCGCGAGAACGCGTTGAATAGCTGCTGAAATCATCAACCTAATTCCTTATATTTTTTCTATGCTGATTTTTGTTTTGACATAATTTAAGTATAAAACTACGCGTGGTGCTAGTTGAAGTAGATTTAGAACTTTGTCGAAAATCTGCAAGAAACTTTATTACAAGTACGCCCCATCT
>OICS01000068.1_pt1 | contig 41750 bp, 37 predicted proteins | sample 1581341 | NCBI WGS metagenome assembly OICS01 (sample SAMEA3882550, study PRJEB24775) | human gut metagenome | biome: human-associated habitat; feature: intestine environment; material: feces | place: Netherlands | collected 2009/2010
CATTATTTACACGTTATAAAGGACTTGTTAAATATTGGTTGACGTTTAATGAAATCAATATGTTATTACATTTACCTTTTACAGGAGCAGGTGTTTTAGTAGAAGAAAATGAAAATAGAGATCAAGTATTATATATTGCAGCTCATCATGAACTTGTCGCAAGTGCACTTGCAACTAAAATAGCTCATGAAATTGATCCTGAAAATAAAGTGGGATGTATGTTAGCTGGAGGATGTACTTATCCAAATACACCAAATCCTGATGATATTTGGTGTGCTTTAAATAAAGAAAGAGAAAACTATTTCTTTATTGATGTTCAAGCAAGAGGCTATTATCCAAATTATGTTTTAAAAGCGTTAGAAAGAAAACGTATTGAGGTGCCTTTTGAAGAAGGAGATAAAGAACTTCTTCAAGAAAATACAGTTGATTTTGTATCATTTAGTTATTATTCATCGCGCCTTGTAAGTGCTGATCCAAAAATCAACAATATCACTGATGGAAATGTTTTTGCTTCTTTAAAAAATCCTTATTTACAAACATCTGATTGGGGATGGCAAATAGATCCACTTGGCTTAAGAATTACTTTAAATCAACTCTATGATCGTTATCAAAAACCATTATTTATTGTAGAAAATGGTTTAGGAGCAAAAGATGAATTAATCAACGATACAGTAGAAGATGATTATCGTATTGAATATTTAAGAGAACATATTAAAGCAATGAAAGCTGCTATTGAAGAAGATGGTGTTGAATTACTTGGTTATACAGCTTGGGGATGTATTGATTTGATTAGTGCTTCAACAGGTGAAATGTCTAAAAGATATGGAATGATCTATGTAGATAGAGATGATCAAGGAAATGGAACTTTAAAAAGGTATAAAAAGAAATCTTTTGATTGGTATAAAAGAGTAATTGAATCTAATGGAGAAGATTTAGATTAATGGAAAAGCAAACATTGTCATTAAAACAAATTATAGCTATAGTTTCAGCAGGACTTTTTTCGTTTTGTGGAGTTTTGATTGAAACAGCAACCAATATTACATTTCCTACATTAATGAATGAATTTCATGTTAGTACATCTTTAGTACAATGGATGACAACTGGAAATTTACTTGTTATGGGGATTCTTATTCCTATCTCTTCATATCTAAAAAAACGTTTTCCTACAAAAAAATTATTTGTGTTTGCAGGAATACTATTTTCTATAGGTTTAATTATTGATATATTTGCAAATAAGTTTCCATTGTTATTGATTGGCAGATTAATCCAAGGAGCAGGTGTTGGTATTGCACTACCTATGATGTACAATATCATTTTAGAAGAATCACCAATACATCTATTAGGATTTTTAATGGGAATTGGTTCATTTGTGACAGCAGCAGCTCCTGCGATTGGACCAATATTTGGTGGAATCATGACACAATATTTAACTTGGAGATATATCTTTATTTGCGTTTTACCAGTTATTACTATTGCCAGTATTATGGGATATATATGTATTCAAAATGGACCAGTTAATTCGAATGAAAAATTGGATATTGTTAGTTATATATTGATTTCTTTGGCTTTTATTGCTTTAATTTTAGGATTCTCAAATTTGAATCAAATCTTTGTTATACCAGTAATTGTTTTCTTATATTTTGTAGTAGGTATTGCTTGTTTAATTGTTTTTGGATATCGTCAATCACATAGTCAAAACCCACTTATTCATTTTAGTATCTTCCTTAATCAGAGTTTTGTTTTCCATACTTTATCGATTATGTTTTTACAAATGACAACATTAGGCTTTGGGTTGCTTCTTCCTTCTTATGTACAAATTGTTCTACAACAATCTGCAACAAAAGGTGGAATTGTATTATTGCCAGGAGCTATTGTTGGTGCTGTCCTAGCTCCTATTGGAGGGTTTATTCTTGATAAGTTTGGTGCTAAAAAACCAATTTTTATTGGTGTTGTATGCTGTTTAGTATCAACGATTTGTTTTCTTTATTTGTTTCAGTATCTAACTTTTGAATTATGTGTTTGTTTGTATTTTATTTATAGTTTAGGTATTGGATTAGTTGTAGGGAATACAATGACATGTGCATTAGGTCATTTGTCTCAAGATTTGCAAGCAGATGGAAATGCAATTTTGCAAACATTAATGCAATTGTCTGGTGGCATTGGAACATCAATAAGTGCGACAATTCTTGCTTTTGCACAACAAAATAGTGATTTATTAGTTGGTACACAAAATGGTGCATTTTATGTTTTCATATTTTTAGTATGTAGTATTATTGTTGTAGTAATTTCACAAACAATAGCATTTAAAAGCATGAGTGTAGACTTTTCTTCGAAAAGATAAAAATAAGAAGATGTTTATTTACAAACTTTATATTTAAGAGGCTACTGCGCTAATATAGTAATATTCAAATTGATTTGATTATCGTCCTATAGCACATGTATAGAGAAATAGACTTGTTTATGCACGAATGACAATATATATTCTTGGAATGAATGATAAAATGTTATTATCAATGTCGATAATATAATTGAAATAATTATTTATTTTAGGTCTATTGATAATATATTGTATAAGCATCTTTAACTCAAAATTTAAATTTATAAGGAATTTTCATTTTCCATAACAAATAATATTTCATATTGATACATACTAGTGTTGAATTATATGCAAAAAAGGATAGTCTATTTTACAATCTGCGATATTTTATTGCAGATTTTTTTTTTATATCCTATAGATGAACAGAGGGAATTGCCATTATTCGTCCATAAAATTTATTTCTTCCCTCTTTTCTAAATTTAAGTATTGGAGATTAAAAGATGACATACTATTTAGCAATAGATATAGGAGCAAGTAGTGGTAGACATATTTTATCTAAAGTTGAAAATAACAAGATTGAAATAGAAGAAGTCTATCGTTTTAAAAATAATGTTGTTGAAAAAAATGGACATTATTATTGGGATACAGATTATCTTTTTAATGAAATAAAGGAAGGTATTAAAGAAGCAGTCAGAAAAGGTAAAAAACCTAAAACAATAGGAATTGATACATGGGCTGTTGATTATGTATTACTTGATCAAAATAATCAAAAATTATCAGAAGCTTTTGCTTATAGGGATTTACGAGTAGATCAAGCTATTCGCTTATTTAATCAAATAGATTTATATAACAAAACAGGTATTCAATTTCAAAAATTTAATACATTTTATCAATTAAAAAGTGAAAAAGAAGAAATATTAAAAAAAGCGAAAAGTTTTTTAATGATACCAGACTATTTTCATTATTTATTAACAGGTAAAAAAGTTAATGAATATACAAATATGACAACAACTCAATTAGTAGATTATAAAACAAAAGAACTTAGAGATGATTTATTAGCAGAGTTAGGTGTTTCAAAAGATATATTTCATAAGATTGTATTACCTGGAACAAATATAGGACCTTTAAGCGATGAAATGCAAAAAGAATTAGGTTTAAAAGTTGATGTAGTAATACCAGCTACTCATGATACAGGAAGTGCTTTTATGGCTTCAATAGAAGATAATAGTCTAATTCTTTCATCAGGGACATGGTCACTTTTAGGGATAGAATCAAAAGAAGCAATTGTAAATGAAAGTTCTTTAAGAGCTAATTTTACAAATGAAGGTGGATATGATTATCGTTATAGATTTTTGAAAAATATTATGGGTTTATGGATTATTCAAGAAGTTTCTAGAGAATTTGCAGGAGAGTATTCTTTTGGAGAACTTGTTGAACTTGCTAGAAAATCACAATATGAGGGAATATTTGATGTCAATGATGAAAGATTCTTAAAGCCTAAAAATATGGTGGATGAAATTATTAGTTATTTTAATGAACGTCATGAAGAACCTCCACATTCTATAGGAGAAATAGCTTATTGTGTTTATAACTCATTAGCAATGAGCTATAAACAAGCAATTGAAGAAATAGAGTCTATAACACATAAAACTTATTCAACAGTGAATGTTATAGGTGGAGGATGTCAAAATATTTTATTAAATGAGATGATTGCTACAATAACAGGAAAAAGAGTATTAGCAGGACCAGTTGAAGCAACAGCATTAGGAAATATTTTAGCACAAATGATAAGTGATGGTGCTATTAAAGATTTAAATGATGGTAGAAAAATGATTAAAGAATCATTTGAGATAAAAGAATATAAAGGAGAAGACTAATGAATATTTTAGATTTAGAATTTGTTAAAGGATTTATTAGAATGTGCAACGATGGATTTAACCAAGGGTGGCATGAAAGAAATGGTGGAAATTTAACATATCGTATTAAAGAAGAAGATTTAAAAGATGTTAGAGATTTATTGAATGCTGACGGTGAATGGTTAGAAATTGGAACAGAAGTTCCAAGTTTAGCTAATGAACATTTTTTAGTTACTGGTTCAGGAAAGTATTTTAGAAATGTTATTTTAGATCCAGAAAGTAATATTGCGATTATTTTGATCGACGAAACAGGAACAAAATACCAAATTCAATGGGGATTAAAAGATGGCGGAAAACCCACAAGTGAACTTCCTTCACATTTAATGAATCATGCAGTGAAAAAACAAGTGAGTGGTGGAAAACATCGTGTAATCTATCATGCACATACAACAAATACAATTGCATTAACATTTGTATTACCATTGAAAGATGAAATCTTTACAAGAGAATTATGGGAAATGGCAACAGAATGTCCAGTTGTATTCCCTAGTGGAATTGGTGTTGTTCCTTGGATGGTACCAGGTGGAAAAGACATAGCTGTAGCAACATCAAATTTAATGAAAGAATATGATGTAGCTATTTGGGCTCATCATGGAATGTTTGTATCAGGAGAAGATTTTGATTTATCATTTGGTTTAATGCATACAGTAGAAAAAGCAGCAGAAATCTTAGTTAAAGTATTATCTATTACACCAAATAAATTACAAACAATTCAAGCTGATGAATTTAGACAATTAGCTAAAGATTTTAATGTGACATTACCAGAAAAATTTTTATATAAATAGGAGAAAAATATGTTAGTCGAAACAAAAGCAAAAGTTGGTGTGTTTTCAATTGCTTTAGGAGCTTATTTACCTCAATTTCCTCAATTAGTTCCAGAATTCGAAACACAATATAAAGAATTTAAAGAAACATTACCTCGTACAGTTGAAATTATTGATGGGGGAATGGTAACAACAAAAGAACAAGCAATGATTGCTGGAGATAAATTTAGAGCCGCAGATGTTGATGTTGTTTTTTTACAAATGTTAACATATGCAACATCATATAATATGTTACCAGCCATAAAAGATTTAGATGTTCCTGTTGTTTTAGTAAATGTTCAAAAACTAAAAGCACCAGATTATCAAAATACAGATATTCCAAAGTGGTTAGGTGAATTATATGCTTGTGGAGCTGTAGGAGAAGCTGTAGCTGATTTAGAAAGAGCTGGTAAAAGACATGCCGTTATTACTGGTATTCAAGGTGATGATAAAATTGTTAAAAGTGAAATTGAAGATTGGTGTAAAGCTGCACAAGTACGTAGAAGATTTAGAGAAACAAATATTGCTCAAATAGGTAGACCATATCCAGGAATGATGGATTTATATATTGACGAAACAAATTTATATAATAGAATGGATCTATATACAAAACAATTTGATTGGGAAAAAATGTGGGCAATTGCTGATGAAATAACTGATGAAAAAGCAATTCAAGAAAAAGCAGAAGATATTTTAGATACATTTGATATAGAAGGTGGAGCAACAGTTGAAACAGTATGGGAAATGGCTAAATATGTTGTTGCTTTTGAAAAGTGGGTTAAAGATGAAAAATTAGGCTTAATTGCTTCTCACTATGATGGTTTTGCTACTGGAAAAGCAGGTGTTCTTGATTCTATGTTAATTCCAGCATTTTCAATGTTAATTAAACAAGGAACTGCTTGTGCTGTTGAAGGTGATATGAAAGTAGCAATGGCAATGAGTATTTTAAAAACAATTTCAGGAACTGGACAATTATCAGAAATGTATTCAATTGATTTTGATGAAGATGTTTGTATTATTGGACATTCTGGTTCAGGAGATGCAGATATTTCTAAAGCTAAGAAACCTACAATGAAAATTGTACCTGTTTTCCATGGAAAAACAGGAGGAGGATATTTAACACAATTTTATCCACCAGTAGGAGATGTTACTTATTTAGCTATAACACAAGATATGAATGGTCATTTTAAGTTTGTTGTAGCAGAAGGTAAAAATGTAGAAGGACCAATCTTTAATTTTGGTGATACAAATATGAGAACTCAATTTAGTTGTGGAGCAAGAGAATTCTGTAATCGTTGGTCTGAAGCAGGACCAACACATCATATGGCAGCGGCAATAGGTAAACATATTGATACTATTTTAAAAGTTGCCAAAATTATGAATGTTCCTTGTGAAATAGTAACAAGATAATAATTAAAAAGAGAGGTTTTTTATGATTATAGAAAGACATATGTATTGTAGTTTACAGGAATTTTTTGATGTATTAGTTGAAGCAGTGATCAATGATATTTATGTTTCAACAAATCAAAAGATCACAAAATCAAAATTAAAAAAGGGATATACTTACTCAAAATATATTACAAATAAGAAAAATCAAAAAGCAACTGCAACAATTAAAGAATATGAAGAACCTAAAAGATATAGTCTAGAAATAGTAAGTAAAAATGGACGAACATTAATGGATTATACAATTAAAGAACTTAATGATCATACAATTAAAATTATCTATAAAGAAGAATATAGAAAGAATAATGATAAAATGTATAATAACTTTTTCTATAAACATTCTGTAAAAAAACGTATGTCACTCTATTTTTCGAAAATAGAAAGCTATATAAAAAATTCCCGTTAGGGAATTTTTTATTACAAATACTCTTTATATAAATCTTGGTAAGCAGGATCAACTTCTAATAAAGCATTCATACTTAAATAGAAAGATTCATCAAAACATTTTTCTTCTTTTTTAATACACCATAAAGCTTCATGACCTGTAAAAGTATGAGCTAAAGCTTGGTAAAGAAATTCAGGATTGGAAAGATTGTGAATTTCTTTATTTTTTTGAGCTTTTTTTATGATGATGATACATAGTTTTGTAAGATTTTCTCTCATCGCAAAGCTATTTCTATTTTCTTTTAAATTAGCGATAAACATTTGACTAAATAAATCGTAACCATATTTCTTTGTATCTTTAATTAAAGTTGAAAATACAATCAGTAATTGTTGATAGTGACTATCACTATCAACAAGTTTATAAGTATCTTTAACAAGATGATCAATCGTTGAATCATAAAGATCTAAAATAAGATCTTCTTTATTACTTATATATTTATATAAAGTAGGTTTAGTAATATTTAATTCATTACAGATATCTTGGATGGTTACATTATTATATCCTTTATCTAAAAAAAGCTTAACTGCAGTATCTGATATTTCTTCTCTCGTAATTTTCATAAAATTCTCCTTAAAAATAATATAACATATATTTCATGTAAAGAGTTTGTTAAAAAATTCACTTTTATTCATTGAAAGCGTTGACATTTAATTTTAGAGTTTTATAATTTACTTAAGTTAAATAAATATTTACTATGGTATGAGGAGGGAAAAGAAATGGCTAAGAGTTTATTTGATAAGACATACATAGGAAAAATGAAATTAAAAAACAGAATTTTCATGTCACCTATGGGTACTACAGGAGAAGCTGATGGAGCTTACTGTAATGAAGGTATTGATTATTTTGAAGAAAGAGCAAAAGGTGGTGCTGGTTTAATTATTACTGGAGCTAACGTTGTTTCGACAAAATATGAACCAAGACCATGTACAGAACTTTCTGATTTCCATCATGTAGAAAGACTAAACATGTTAATTGAAAGATGTCATGCTTATGGTGCAAAAGTATGTGTACAATTATCACCAGGCTTAGGACGTCAACAATTTACGGATCCTTTTACACCACCTTATAGTGCAGGTAGTGTAGGAGCATTCTGGTTCCCTGATTTAATTTGTAAACCTTTTTCAAAAGAAGATATTCATTATTTAGTAGAAAAAGTAGGGTACAGTGCTTCACTTGCTGTAAATGCTGGTGCAGACTGCGTTGAATTACATGCGTATGGAGGATATTTATTAGATCAATTCCATTCTGTTCAATGGAATAATAGAACAGATGAATATGGTGGATCACTTGAAAATCGTATGCGTTTTACATTGGAATGTATTGAAGCAATTAAAAAGAATGTTCCAGATACAATGCCAGTGCTTGTTAAATTTACACCACATCAAAGAGTAGAAGGCTTTAGAACCATTGATGAAGGTATTGAAATGGCTAAAATCTTAGAAGAAGCAGGGGTTGATGCTTTACATGTTGATACTGGATGTTATGAAGAATGGTTCCAAGCGATTACAACTGTTTATAGTAAAGAAGGATATAAACTTGATGTACAAAAAGCAATTAAAGATATTGTAAGTGTTCCAGTATTAGGTGATGGTAATTTAAAAGATCCTGAAGTGGCTAAAAAAGCTGTTGAAGATGGAATCTTAGATTATGTAGGACTTGCACATCAAATGTTAGCTGATCCATATTGGCCTAAAAAAGTCAAAGCACATCAAGAAGAAGACATTGCTCCTTGTGTAGGATGTAATGAATGCTTACTTGCTGGATTTAGTGGAAAACACTACTATTGTGCGGTAAACCCATTATGTTATGCAGAAAAAGCTTATGCTTTACCACTTCCAAATGGTCAAAAACGTAATGTATTAGTTATTGGTGGAGGTCCAGCTGGTATGATGGCTGCCATTACTGCAAAACGTCGTGGTTTTGATGTTGATTTATATGAAAAAGAAGATAAATTAGGTGGAACTTTATGGCCTGCAGGTGGTCCTGATTTTAAAGCGGATGTTTTAAAATTAATTAAATACTTAGAAACACAATGTAAAAAACTAGATGTGAATATTCATTTAAATTCACCTATTACTAAAGACAATCTTGAAGGAGATTATGACAAAGTTATTTTAGCTGCTGGTTCAACTCCTGCTATGCCACCAATTCCAGGTATTGATACAACAATTCTTGCTAGTGATTATTTAACACATCAAGCAACAGTTGGTAAAAAAGTCGTTGTTATCGGTGCTGGACTTGCTGGTACTGAAGCAGCTTGTGATATTGCAGGAAAAGATGGAGATGTCACATTAGTTGAAATGTGTCCAGATATCTTATTTACAGCTAATCACTGCTTAAATAATGATCAACACTTAAGAAAAATGGTTAAAGATCGTGGTGTTAAAGTAGAAGCAAACGCTAAAGTAACAAATATTACACCAACAAGTGTTACATTTGAAAGAGATGGAAAAACAATGACGCTTGAATGTGATACTGTTTTAAATGCTGTTGGATTTAGACCTAATAATCAATTAGAAGATTTATTAGATGAAAAATATGATGAAGTTGCTGTTATTGGAGATGCTGTTGCACCAAGAAAAATTTTAACTGCAATTCATGAGGGATATCATGCAATCCGTGTGATGGAATAGGAGATATTAAAGATGATTAGTTTTGATTTAACAGGGAAAGTAGCGGTTGTTACAGGAGCTTCAAGTGGGCTTGGACAACAATTTGCAAGAGCATTAAGTGAACAAGGATGCGATGTCGCTATCCTTGCACGTAGAAAAGAAAGATTAGAAGAATTTTCTAAAGAATTAAAACAAAATGGACATGATTGTTTACCTGTTTCATGTGATGTTACAGATGAAGAAAGTATTAAAAATGCGGTTAAAGCTGTCGTAGATCATTTTGGAAAAATTGATATTCTTGTAAATAATGCTGGTGTTGTTGAATACTCAAGTGGTCTTCATGATCATACAACAGCCCAATGGGATAAAGTTTTAGATACAGATTTAAAAGGTGTTTTCCTCATGGCAAGAGAAGTTTCAACTATTATGATGAAACAAAAATATGGAAGAATTATTAATATTTCATCGGTTGGTGGTATTCAAGCTGGACCTGCTCAAGTAAGTTATTTTGCGGCTAAAGGTGGGGTTGTTAACCTTACAAAAGCCATGGCAGGAGATCTAGCACCTTATGGTATTCTTGTTAATGCGATTGCACCAGGTGTCTATGATACAGAAATGACACATGATGCTTTAGATGCACCAGGTTCTCTTGTTTTAAAAAACAGAGTAGCTCTTAAGAGATTTGGTCGTGAAGGTGAAATGAACGGAGCACTTATCTATTTTGCAAGTGACGCTTGTACTTATACAACAGGACAATTACTTGTTATTGATGGTGGAATGACAAGTATGCTTTAAAATGAAAAACAATATCCATGTGGATTGGATATTGTTTTTTTGCATAAACAAGAACATTTTTTGTGAAAAAACATAAAATAATAAGGTATGAAATTAGATAATTGTTTTCAATTGTATACAAAAATGCAATATTCTGTTGAAATAAAGAAAGCCCTTTGATATAATACAAAAGTACTTTAAAAAAGTTTAAGTAGGGAATTGTTAAAACTAGGAGGAAAGGGAAATGAACTTATTAAAGAAATCTTTATCTGTTCTTGCTGTTGCTGCAATGGCTGTATCCTTAGCTGGATGTGGTGGTTCAAGTAGCTCAAGCAAAAGTACAGAAAATGGCGAAAAAGTATTTCGCTTTGGTCAATCTAATCCAAAAGTTGGTTTAGATATGCAAACTAACACTACCTCAGGGGCTTCTTCTGTTGCTGACAACGTATTAGAGGGATTGTATCGTTGGAATGATGATAATAAAGAAGAATGTGTTCTTGCTAAAGATATGCCAGAGGTATCTGATGATGGATTAACTTATACAATTACACTTAAAAAAGGTGTTAAATTCTCAGATGGTTCTGATTTAACTACTGAAGATGTTAAATATACATTCGAAAGAATGTTTACACCAGCAACAGGATGTACAAATACATATATGTACAACATGATTACTGGTGCTCAAGATATGTTAGATGGTAAAGCTACTGAATTAAGTGGTTTTGAAACAGTTGATGATTACACTTTTAAATTACATATTGATTACAAATTTGCGCCATTTGTTGCTAACTTAGGTATGGACTATGCTTCAATTTATCCTTCAGATGCATGTGCTGCTGCTGGTGAAAACTGGGGTAAAGGAACTAACTTAATTGGTACTGGTCCTTATGTAATTAAAGAAAATGATGAACAAACTAAAGTTGTAATGGTACCAAATAAAAAATATCATGGTAAAAAAGCTAACTTAGATCGTTTAGAAATTGTTTATATTGATGATGCAAGTACAAAAATGATGGAATATGAACAAGGTAACATTGATATGTGTGACTTAGATACTTCATTATTAGATCAATATAAAGATAGTGATTTAAAAGATGAAATTACTCAAGTAACTCCATTAGGTACATATTTCTTATCAATTAAAGATAATGATCCAGTATTAAGTAATAAAGCAGTTAGAGAAGCAATCTCATTAGCTATTAACCGTAAAGAATTATGTAGTACTGTATTAAATGGTGCTGCTGAACCAGCTTCATCATTCTTAAATCCAAGTGTTCCAGGTCATGATGACAAATTAAAAACTTATGAACATAACGTTAAAAAAGCTAAACAAGTTTTAGCTGATGCAGGTATTTCAAACCCTACATTTACTTGCAAAGTTAGACAAAAAGAAGAAAAAATCGCTACTGCATTACAAGCTTACTTAAAAGAAGCAGGAATTACTATGAATGTAGAAACAATTGATGCAGGTATTTGGTCTTCAGCTAGAGCTGCTGGTGAATTACAAGCTACAGTTCTTGGTTGGTTCCCATTATATGCAGATGCTGATAACCAAATGTATACTTATTACTATTCAGAAAACGCTGTAGGAAAAGGTGTATTCTACAATAATCCTGAATTCGATTCATTAATGAAAGAAGCTCGAGAATCAAATGATTCTGATAAACGTGTTGAATTATACAAAAAAGCAGATTATATCTTATCTCGTGAAGATTATGGAACAATTCCATTATATTATGGTAAGTTACAATTTGTTGCTAAACCATATGTAAAAAATGCTAAATTAGGAAACTTAATTTATCATTTATATAACATTGATATTGATTTATCTAAAAAATAGTAAATGAAATTAAATAAGTGTTAATCATATATGGAATGCAGCAATGCATTCCATATATTTATTGTAGGAAAAAGGAGGAAAAATATGACGAAGTATTTACTAAAACGTGTATTACAAGCTATTGGTGTCGTTTTTTGTATTTCGTTAATCACATTCTTTGTGTTAAACATTGTGCCTGGTAATCCAGTTGAAATCATGTTAGGTGAGTTCGCTGATCAAGCAACGATTGCACGTGTTACACATGAAATGGGATTAGACCAACCAATTTATATTCAATATTTCAGCTGGTTAGGAAATATGCTTCAAGGAAACTTTGGAACATCATATTTCCAAAATAAACCAGTAATTGATATTTTAACAAGTTCATTTTTAGTAACGGCTAAGCTTGCTGGTATTGCTTATATATTAGCTGTTGTTTTAGGAATAGTAGTAGGTGTTGTGGCTGCCGTTAATCATGGTAAGTGGGTTGATTCAGCTTTAATGACAATTTCTGTATTTGGTATTTCAGCTCCCGCATTCTGGATTGCTATCATCTTACAAATTGTTATCTGTTTGAAATTTAATTTATTACCTTTATCAGGTATTGATAGTTTTAAATCATTTATCTTACCAGGTATTGCCTTAGGTACAAGATATGCAGCAAGTATTGCTCGTATTACAAGAACAAGTATGTTAGATGTTTTATCACAAGATTACATCCGTACAGCTGAAGCTAAAGGCTTAAAAGGTTGGGTTGTTACAATTAAACATGCTTTACGTAATGCGTTAATTCCAATTATTACAATTGCAGGATCTGATTTAGGAAACATCTTAACAGGATCTGTCTTAGTAGAATCTGTATTTTCAATTCCGGGAATTGGAAAAATGTTAGTAGATAGTATTAATACACGTGATTTACCAATCGTCCAAGGTGGCGTGATGTATATTGCGGTTATTTGTGTCATTATGTATTTAGTAGTTGATTTACTTTATACAGTAGTCGACCCAAGAATTCGTTTAGGAAAGGAGTCATCATAAAATGTTTAAAAAGAAAAAAGATCAAACATATCAAAGTTATTGGTCAATCAGTTGGAACATTTTCAAGAAAAATAAAGTAGCAATGGTATGTTTGTTCATCGTTATTCTTTTATGCTTAATTGCTTTATTTGCACCATTGATTGCTCCTTATGATCCAAACAAACAAGTTCTTACAGATCGTTTAATGAAACCTTGCGGACAACATTGGTTTGGTACAGATGATTTAGGAAGAGATATTTTTTCAAGAATTATTTATGGATGCCGTGTTTCTTTAAGTGTTGGTATCATTTCACAAATTATTGCGACAGTTATTGGGTATACGATGGGTGTTTGTGCCGGATATTTTGGTGGAAAAGTAGATTCTGTTATTTCATTTTTAATTCAAGTATTTTCATCTTTTCCATTCTTATTATTTGCGATGGCCATCATGTTCGTTTTAGGACCAGGTTTAATTAACCTTTACTTAGCGCTTGGCCTTTTAGGTTGGGCTTCAACAGCCAGACTTATCCGTGGGGATGTTATGCGTCTTAAAAAGATGGAATACATCGATGCATGTAAAGTCAGCGGTGGGAATAGTTTTAGAATTATTATGAAACATTTATTACCTAACTGTTTATCAACATTAATCGTTACTGTAACATTAGGTATTCCAAATGCAATTATGTCAGAAGCATCATTAAGCTTTTTAGGTTTAGGTGTTAAAGCACCAATGGCAAGCTGGGGTTCAATGATTAGTTTTTCACAACCATATATTCGTAGTGCAACATACTATTCAGTGATTCCAGGGTTAGCTATTATTATTACAGTATTAGCGTTCAATATGTTAGGTGATGGATTAAGAGATGCGCTTGATCCAAAATTAAGATCGTAAAAAGGGGAAAAGATATGAGTGAAAATAAAGAATTATTAGAAGTCAAAGATCTTGGTATTACCTTCTTTACAGATCGTGGAGCGCTTCCTGCTGTACAAGAAGTAAGTTTTAATATCAAACCAGGAGAAACTTTAGGAGTTGTTGGAGAATCTGGTTGTGGTAAAAGTATGACAGCTTTATCATTAATGCAATTAATACCATCTCCTCCAGGTAAAATTACTGCTGGTGAAATTATGTATAAAGGGGAAGATTTATTAAAGAAATCTCCTAAAGAAATGAGAGATATTCGTGGTAAAGAAATCTCAATGATTTTCCAAGAGCCAATGACATCTTTAAATCCAGTTATTACTGTTGGAAAACAAATTATGGAAGCTGTTTTAACTCATGAAAAAATGAGTAAACAAGAAGCTAAAGAACGTGCTTTAGAAATGATTAAACTTGTAGGTATTCCAATGCCTGAAAAAGTATTTGCTTCTTGTCCCCATCAATTGTCTGGTGGGATGAGACAAAGAATCATGATTGCGATGGCACTTTCATGTAATCCATCATTATTGATTTGTGATGAACCTACAACAGCATTAGATGTGACTATTCAAGCACAAATCTTAAAATTAATTAATAAAATGAAAAAAGAATTAAATACAGCCGTATTATTAATTACACATGATATGGGTGTTATTTCTGAAATGGCAGATAATGTAATCGTTATGTATGCAGGTAAGATCGTAGAATATACAAATGTAGAAGATTTATTTAAAAATCCTTTACATCCTTATACTATTGGTCTAAGAAGATCAATCCCTGATATCGATAGCGATGATCAAGAAGAATTGGAAGTTATTCCTGGTTCTGTACCAATGCTTTATGAACTTCCAAAAGGATGTTTCTTCGCACCACGTTGTAAACATGCTAAAGAAATCTGTCATCAAGAATGTCCAGCAATGATGGAACATGGTGAAAACCATTTAGTTCGTTGTTGGAAATATCATGAAAGATGGAATAAGGAGGATGTAGAAAATGGAAAATAATCAAGACGTTTTATTAAAAGTAGAACATTTAAAGAAATATTATTCTATTAAATCATCTTCTTTAAGAGGTAAAAAAAGCGTTGTTAAAGCGGTAGATGATATTAGCTTTGATGTTAAAATAGGAGAAACTTTTGGGATTGTTGGTGAATCAGGATGTGGTAAATCAACAATGGGTAAAAGTGTAATCCGTCTAATTGAACCAACTGAAGGAAAGGTTATCTTAGATGGTCAAGATTTTACAAGCTTAAAAGGTAAAGAATTACAAGAAGCACGTGATAAAATCAAATTGATTTTCCAAGATCCTTATGCTTCTTTAAATCCACGTATGACAGTTAAAGATATTATTGCTGAACCAATTGATATCGCTAAATGTTATAAAACAAAAGAAGAACGTGATGCACGTGTTGTGGAAGTTATGAAACAAGTTGGTTTAAACTTAGATTACATGTATCGTTATCCTCATGAATTTTCAGGAGGACAAAGACAACGTATTGGGATTGCCCGTGCAATTGCTTTACAACCAAAATTGATTATTTGTGATGAACCTGTTTCAGCATTAGATGTTTCGATTCAAGCAAAAATCATTAACTTATTAAATGAATTACAAGAAAAAATGGGTATTGCTTATATCTTCATTTCCCATGACTTAAGTGTTGTAAAACATATTGCTGATAGAGTAGGGGTTATGTATTTAGGTAATATGATGGAAATGGCTGATACAGAATCACTTTATGCCAAACCATTACATCCTTATACTCAAGCACTATTTTCAGCAATTCCAAGAATCGGAAAAGAAAGAATTGAAGATAAACAAATCTTAGGTGGCGATGTGCCAAGTCCAGCCAATCCACCTAAAGGATGTCGTTTCTGTACAAGATGTCCGAAAGTAATGGATATTTGTAAAACAGATAGACCCGATTTTAAAGAAGTAGAACCAGGTCATTTCTGCGCATGTCATTTATATGATAAAAAGTAAAAGGGGTATTATAAAATGGAAATGAATATTAACAAAAATGAATTAGTTGAATTATGTAAAGAATTTATTGATGTACCAAGTCCAGTTAGTTATTATGAAGAAGTTTTCCCTTTATTAGAAAAAAAAGCTGCTGAATTTGGATTAGAAGTAACTTATGATCGTAAAAGAACAGCTTACATTACTTTAGAAGGAGAAGATAATTCTAAAACAGTATGTTTGGGTGCTCACTTAGATACAATTGGTTTAGTTGTTCGTCATATTGACGATAACGGTCATTTAATTGTAAGACAATTAGGTGGTGTTAACTACCATAGTATGGAAGGTGAAGGTGTTACTCTTATTACAAGAGATGGACGCAAATATAGAGGTATGGTTATTTGTAAAGCTCACTCAGTTCATGTATTTGAAGATGCAAGAACAATGCCAAGAGATGAAGATCATATGGAAGTTATCTTACATGAAGATGTTCATTCTAAAGAAGAAGTGATGGCTTTAGGTATTGATCATGGTGATGTGATCTCTGTAGATCCTCATTTCGAATATACACCATCAGGATATGTTGTTTCACGTTATATTGATGATAAAGCTGCAGTTGCTGCATTAATCGAAATGATGGCTTACTTCAAAAGAAATAACTTAAAACCAAAATATCGTACATTATTAGCTTTCCCAATTTATGAAGAAATCGGACATGGTGGAGCTTATGTACCAGAAGAAGTAGAAGAATATGTTGCTTTAGATATTGGATTAATTGGGCCTGATTATCATGCTGATGAAAAAACAGTAAGTATCTGTGCTAAAGATAACTATTCTCCATATGACAGAGAACTTACTACAAGAATTATCAACCAAGCTAAAAAAACAAACTTACATTATTGTGTTGATGTTTTCTTCCATTATGGAACAGACGCTAATGCTGCAATTCGTGCAGGTAATAATGTTTATGCTGCAGCATTTGGTATGGCTGTGATCAATTCACATGGTAAAGAACGTTGTCATATTGATTCAATCGTAGATACAACAAAACTTGCGATTGCATATGCCTTAGATTTATAAAAAAAGCGGAGCTTTTGCTCCCCTTTTTAAATGATTGGTAACTGTATACAATATACAATTTTAATGGAATATACGTAAAAAAATCCCTTTATTTACTTAGAATGTATTTACAATAATACACATGGAATGTATAATTGTATACAATCGTAATAAGGGGGACGTAGAATAATGAATTTAGCGTATAAAATCTTAAGTACTAAACTTAAAAGTGGTGAGTTAGTCGCTGGTCAACAAATAGGGATTCAAATTGATCAAACATTAACTCAAGATTCAACAGGGACAATGGCTTATTTACAATTAGAGGCAATGGGAATTGAACATGTAGCGGTTGAAAAGGCAGTTGCATATATTGATCATAATATGTTACAAACAGGTTTTGAAAATATGGATGATCATGAATTTATCCGTAGTGTTGCAAAGAAACATGGAATTACTTTTTCTAAACCAGGAAATGGTGTTTGCCATCAATTGCAATTAGAAAACTTTGCAAAACCTGGTAAAACATTAGTAGGATCAGATTCACATACACCAACATGTGGTGCGATGGGAATGATTGCTATTGGGGCAGGAGGATTAGATGTCGCTGTAGCAATGGCAACAGGTACATATTATTTACAATGTCCAAGTGTTGTTAGAGTGAATTTAGTAGGTAAAAAAGCAAAATGGGCTTCGGCTAAAGATGTTATTTTATATATTTTACAACAATTATCTGTCAAAGGTGGAGTTAATAAGATTATTGAATACACTGGAGAAGGTTTAAAAGAATTATCATTAACAGATCGTGCAACTATTTGTAATATGGGGGCTGAATTAGGGGCAACGACTTCTGTCTTTCCAACAGATGAAATTACTAAAGAATACTTAATTCAACAAGGAAGAGAAGAAGATTATGTTGAATTAAAAGCAGATGAAGATGCTACATATGATGAAGAAATCACCGTTGATTTATCAAAATTAGTACCATTAACTGCTAAACCACATAGTCCAGATGCAGTTGTACCAGTAAGTGAATTAAGAGGAATGAAAATCAATCAAGTAGTGATTGGTTCATGTACAAACTCCTCACTTCCTGATATGTTAAAAGCTGCAAAAATCTTAAAAGGAAGAAGAGTCGCAACTCATGTATCACTTGTTATTGCTCCAGGTTCTTCTAGTATTCTAGCAATGCTTTCTAAATGTGGAGCTTTAGCGGATATGATTGCCTCTGGGGCAAGAATTCTTGAATGTGGTTGTGGACCATGCATCGGCATGGGGCAAGCACCACTTTCTAAAGGTGTTTCTTTAAGAACTATCAACCGTAACTTTAAAGGACGTTCAGGAACAAATGATGCTAGTGTTTATTTAGTATCACCTGAAGTTGCTGCTTTAAGTGCAATCAAAGGATATTTAACAGATGAATTTGAAGATGATATGTATTTAGACGATATTGAAAATACACCATTTGTGAAGAATAAGAATTTCTTTATTGATGAATATGATCCTCAAAATGAAGTTTATATGGGACCAAATATTAAACCAGTTCCTCGAGGAGATAAATTACCAGATACATTTAAAGGTAAAGTATGTTTAAAAGTAGGAGATAATATTTCTACAGACCACATTGTGCCATCTGATTCTAAATTACTCCCATATAGAAGTAATGTGCCACATCTTGCTAAATTCTCTTTCTGTAAAGTAGATGATCAATTCTATAATAGATGCATTGAAAATGGTGGAGGATTTATTGTTGGTGGAGATAACTATGGTCAAGGTTCTTCACGTGAACATGCAGCCCTTGTTCCTAATTATTTAAAGATCAAAGCAATTTTTGCTATTTCATTTGCAAGAATTCATCGTTCGAACTTAATTAATAATGGTATTTTACCACTTGTTATTAATCAAAAAGATTACGATTTCTTTAATGATCAAGATGAATATGAATTAATTAATTTATTAGATAGTGTTGAAAACAATAAAGATATTACTGTTATCAATAAAACAAATAATCAAACAATTACCGCAAAATTAAAATTATCACCAAGAGAAAAAACAATGATTCAATATGGTGGTCTATTAAATGCAATTAAAGAATTAGGAGGTGACTTTTAATGAAAGCAGTATTAATTCCAGGTGATGGAATCGGAAAAGAAATTTCACAAAGTGTTGTTGACATTACAAAAGCGATGAATTTAGATATTGAATGGGTAGAATATCAAGCTGGTGCAGAATATGCTGCTAAAACAAAAGAAGTCTTTGAACCAGGACTTGTAGATGCTATTAAAGAATATAAATGGGCATTAAAAGGTCCAACAGCAACACCTATTGGTACAGGATTTAGAAGTGTCAATGTTGCTTTAAGACAAAAATTTGCAACTTATGCCAATGTAAGACCAATTCGTTCTTTTAAAGGAATTGATTCTAAATATGAAAATATTGATTTAGTCATGATTCGTGAAAATACGGAAGATCTTTATAAAGGAATTGAATATATGGTGGGTGATGATGTTGCGCATGGTATTAAATTAATTACTAGAGAAGCCAGTGAAAAGATTTGTCGTTATGCTTTTGAATATGCAAAAGCAAATGGTAGAAAAAAAGTCACGGCCATTCATAAAGCGAATATTATGAAATTTACAGATGGATTATTCTTAGAATGTTTTAGAAATGTAGGTAAAGATTATCCAGAAATCGAAAAACAAGAAGTAATCATTGATAATATGTGTATGCAGCTTGTTTTAAGACCAGAAACATTTGATGTATTGGTTGCTCCTAATTTATATGGAGATATTGTTTCAGATTTATGTGCAGGATTAGTAGGAGGTTTAGGATTTGCTCCTAGTGGTAATATTGGAGATGAATACCGTATTTATGAAGCTGTTCATGGTAGTGCTCCTGATATTGCCGGAAAAGGAATTGCCAATCCAAGTGCATTGCTTTTAGCCTTTGCTTTAATGTTAGAAGCCTTAGGACAAAATGATCAAGCAAATAGGCTACGTGATGCACTTTCAAAAGTCGTAGAAGAGGGAAAAATTGTAACGCGTGATATTGGTGGACATGCTTCTACAAAGGAATTCACGCAAGCAATTATAGATAGGTTATAGTATGAAAAAAAATATTTTAGAAAATGCAGGACATGGTTCCTTAGGACATCGCATCTTTTGTATTTTAAGAGATAAGATTTTAAATGAAGAATATGAAAAAGGACAAAAATTAAATGAAGTTGTTCTTTCTAAAGAACTAAATATTTCTAGAACACCTATTAGAGAAGCTTTAAAACAATTAGAATTAGAAGGATTAGTTAAAAGTATTCCTAATAAAGGAGTTTATGTATTAGGTTTTTCATCAAGAGATATTGATGATATGTTAGAAATTCGTGTTGTTTTAGAAAGTTTATCTGTACAACTTGCTATTGAGCGTATTACTCAAGAAGAATTAGATAGAATTAAAGAAATCTATGATTTATTAGAATTCTATGCTGAAAAAAATGATCAAGAAAGATTTACAGAAGTAAACATTGATTTCCATGAAGCTATTTATAGAGCAACTCATTCACAATATTTTGAACAATTATTGTCAGATATTAACTATTATATTCATGTTACTTCCAGACATTCAATTAAACAACCAAATCGTTTAATTGAAGCAGCAAAAGAACATAAAGAAATTTATGAAGCGATTGTAAAGAAAGATAAAGCACTAGCAAAAGCAAATGTTGAAAAACATATTAGAAAAACACAATCATTAGTAAGAAATTATTATGATGAAAAAGATGAAACGCAAGAGTAATGATTCTTGTGTTTTTCTTTTTAATAAAGTGCTATAATAAAAAACGAATTGGGGGAGAATTATGGAAAGAAAAGAGTTTTCAATTGCTCGTTTTTTAAGCTCTAAAAGTCGTTTTGATAATATTGTTTTATTAGAAGGATTTATTGTTGGTATTTTAGCGGGTATTGTGGGTGTTGTTTATAGATTGTTGCTTTCTTATGGAGAAAAGATGGCTTATTTTGTAGTGGATTATATCAAAAATAACACACTTCATTTATGTATTTGGATTGTATGTGTTTTAATTATTGGTTTTATTATTTCTAAGCTTTTAAAATATGAATCTTATATTTCAGGAAGTGGAATTCCACAAGTAGAAGCAGAAATGATTGATCAAATTGATGAAAAATGGTATAAAGTTATTCTTGCTAAAATGGTAGCAGGGACACTTTCTATTGTAGGGGGGTTATCATTAGGTAGAGAAGGACCAAGTATTCAACTTGGAGCAATGGTTGGTAAAGGACTAGCTTCTGCATTTAAAAGAATGAAACTTGAGGAAAAATATCTTTTAACGTGTGGGGCAGCAGCAGGACTTTCAGCAGCCTTTAATGCACCACTTGCTGGGGTGTTATTTGCTTTGGAAGAAATCCATAAAAACTTTTCACCACTGGCACTTGTTACTGTTATGGTAGCATCTTTAACAGGTGATTTTATAAGTAAAAATATTTTTGGGATGACTCCCTCACTTTATTTTCCACTTGTAGATACTTTGCCTTTAGGACAATATGGTTTTCTTATTATTTTAGGGATTATTGTTGGTGTATTAGGTGTTATTTATAATAAAACAACTATGTTTACTTTAAAACTCTATGATAAAATTACATTCTTGAAAAACAATCAAAAAATCTATATTCCTTTATTGATTTCTGTTGTTTTTATGATCTTTTATCCAGATGTTTTATGTGGTGGACATCATATTATAGATATTCTTCATGAAGGAAACTTTGTCTTAAGTACCATTTTATTACTTTTATTAATGAAATTTATCTTTTCACTTATTTCCTTTGGCTCAGGCACACCAGGAGGTATCTTCTTTCCTTTGCTTGTTTTAGGAAGCTTAATAGGTTGTGCGTATGCTTTAATTGTGACAACTTATTGTGGTGTTCCACAAATGTATTTTAATAACTTTATAGTTGTAGCAATGGCGGGATTATTTGCGAGTATTGTTCGTGCTCCTATTACAGGCATTGTTTTAATTGCAGAAATGTGTGGAAGTTTATCACAATTTTTACCAATTGCTGTATGCAGTTTTATTGGTTATGTTGTAGCTAATATGATGAAATGTGAACCTATTTATCATAGTTTACTTAATCGAATGATTAAAAATGGCAATCATGAAATTTCCTTAGAAGAAAAAGAAATTCTCCATTATTCTGTAGAACTTGGTTCATGTTGTTTAGATTTACCAATCAAAGAATTAGGATTACCTAAAGAATGTATTATTATTTCTATTAATCGTGGAATTGAAGAAATTGTACCACGAGGAGATACAATTTTACATTTAGGTGATCATTTAACAATCTTAGTGAATAAAGAAAATAGAGAAGTGACAAAAGATATCTTACATAAATTTTTTACATTGGAAATATAGGTAATAATATGTTTAGAGAAATGAGAAGAAAAAAACAAAAATTAACTGAAAAGCAATGTATTGATATTTTAAAAAAAGCAAAAACAGCAACACTTGCTTTACATGGTGATGATGGGTATCCATATTCAGTTCCTGTTAATTATGTTTACTTAGATGGAAAGATTTATTTTCATGGAGCAAAATCAGGACATAAAATAGATGCTATTAAAAATAATCCTAAAGTATCAATAAGTATTATTGATCAAGAAGATGTTATTGAAGAAGAATTAACAACTTATTTTAGAAGTATTATTCTTTTTGGAAAAGCAAAAATCTTACAAGATGATGATGAAATCTATCAAGCGGTAAATGCTTTAGGATTAAAATATTGTAATGATGAAGTTGCGGTTGAAAAAGAAATTCAAAGAGAATGGAAAAATCTTTGTTGTGTAGAAATTATAATTGAACATTTAACAGGTAAACAAGCGATTGAACTTGTAAAATAAAAAATAAGGAAAAAATCCTTATTTTTTTAATGTCTGAATTGTATCAATTAGTTCAACATCTAAAGAAGATAGATAATTGAAAGCTTGTTGATAAATATCATCTTTTAATAAAGCATCAGGACTATGTGCATCAAAGCCAATGATTGCTTTATTTTTATAGTGACTTGCAATTTTCCAAAAAGCATTATTTGGATAATGTCTATGTGTCATAAATCCTAATAGATTAAATTCTAAAGGCATATCTTTTTCTTTAGCATAAGCGCATAAACGTGACATTTCTTCTTGATAAAGTTTTGAATCTTTATCATAGTAAACAAGATCAGGATGAGCTATATAACTATAAAGACCTGTATCGATTGCTTTAATACAATGATCTACATAAGCTTTTAAATAGTATTCATTGACAGGACTTCCAAAGTATTGATGAAGTTCATCTGTTTCATAGTAATGATTTCCTAAAATAATGTAATCAATTTGTTTATCTTTTAACATCTTTTCAAGCCAAGGCATATATCTTTCAAAATATTCACATTCTAATCCAATTAAAATAGAAATTTGATCTTTATATTTTTCTTTAAGATAACGAATGCTTTCAATATAATCATCTAATTGACTTTCAGGCATACGCATTGTTGCTTTAAAAGAAGAATCATAATGCCAAGGTGTATGATCAGAAAATCCTAATTCTTTGATGCCAGCTTTAATAGCTGCTTTTACATATTCTTCATCTTTTCCACTAGCGTGATAGCATCTCGCGGTATGGGTATGATAATTATTTTTATTCATGGTTTCACCTCGAAAATATTATAATACAAAAAAAGGAATATACAAATGTATATTCCAAGCAATTATTATAATCCAAGTTTTGCTTTCATAGCAGCTAATTCATCTTCAACAGAAGCGTCACTACCGTTTGATGTATACTTATCAGCAAGAGTAGAAGCAGCACTTGTATGAGTGTTTAATTCTGCTTCAGCAGTTGCAGCATCTAACATTTTTTCAGCTTTCTTTTCATAGCGTTCAAATGATTCCATAGAAGATTTTGCTTTATCTCCACCAGAAACAATTTTATTAATATGTTCTTGAGCTTTAGCAGAAGCAACTGTTGCTTTAATAGCATCTCTTCTAGCTTCTAATGTTTCGATATCGTTTACTAATTTATCATGCATTTGACGCATTTTATCAGCATTGGCATGAGTAAGTTCTTGTGTTTTTTTGTATGAAACAAGATTGCTTTCATATTGTTGTTTTTTAGCAATCAATGTTCTTGCATCATCTTCATTACCCGCTTTTAAAGCATTTTGAGCAGCTGTTGTGTATTTAGCAATTTCATCTTCACATTCTTGAACTTGACGATCTGCACTTTTTGCATCAGCAATAATGTTGGCTGTTTCTTTTTTTACTTCAGCTAAATCTTCTCTTAAATCTCTTAATGTTTGATCAATCATTTTTGCTGGATCTTCGCATTTGTCTAATAAAGCATTAATATTACTTTTCATAATGTCTGTAAATCTTGTTAAAATTCCCATAGTTAATCTTTCCCTTCTTCATTTAAGTATTTGTCTCTTAATTCATCTGATTTATCAAGAGGTGTTTTTAATATTTCAACTGTTTCTTTAGCTTTTTCTTTATCTCGTTTAAATTTCATACGCAAGATATAAATAATTCCACCAATTACAATGACAATGCCAACAATAATACAAATGATTTTGATAATATCATTAGAAGTTGTTGATTTTTCCATAATCGTATTTGCTGTTGAATTAAAGGTCTTTGTAAATACCTCTACTGTAGAAAGTGAATCATCTGTCCAATAACGATCTATGTAGTTCCAAAAAATATTAACAGCTTCACTATCCATTACCGAAGTTACCTGTTTCCCATTAACATAAGCCATATAACCTATTTCATTAGGATTTTGATCTTCATAGTAAACAAATAAGAAAGTATCTTCGTTATCAATGTTTTGTTCATACCAGTTTTGTGCATAATTATCTTTTTGACTATCACTTGTAAGTGTTTCATCATAGCTCTTTAAATAAATATAAGGTTGAATTCCTGTTTTGTTATAGAAATTCTTAAGATTTTTAGAAAGTTTTGATGTGTTTTCTACATAACCTAGTTCATCTTTAATGCAGTTATTATCGTAAGGAATAGGATTTTCTATCTTTTCACGATTGATTGTTGATGTAACGTCACTATCATCACTAGCAATCATAAAAAAGCTAAAAATAACAACTGCGAAAACAATTAAACAAGCAATCAAAGTCCCTAAACCACTTGATGAACTTGTATAAACATTTCTTCGATAGCCATGGTAACCATGGTAGCCTCCTCTTGGTGGTGGGGGTTGACGATGATAACCTCCGCCTGAACTTCTACTTCTTGTTGGTCTGCTTGAACTACCTACATGATGTCCACCACCAACACGACTACTTGAATGTCCGCCAGATGAACGATGACCTCCTCCGCCAGTTCCTGGTCTTGGCATAGTTTCACCTCTCTTTCATCTATTGTATTATTAAAGAATATTATACATGAATTGTGCTGGAAAAGATATATTATAAGAATTTTTGTTTGATAAATAGTAGAAAAAATAAAATATAAAAAAGTAGTAATATTTATTGACACAATAGTTAGCCTATGCTAACATATAGTTGTAGTTAGCGAGGGGCAATTCGCAGAAAGGTCGAAGAGCTATGAAAAATAAATTCAAGCGCAGCTTGATGGCTCTGACTTTACAAATCGGTGTCATCGTTGCTGCAATATTATTCGTTTAATTGTCTTATGATTTATTTAACTTAAATTAGCCAAATTCCTTTTTCCTATCATAAGATTATTAAGTGAAGCAAAAGTTTGGTAAGATTACTTACCTTTTTTTGTTTATATAATAAAAAATAGCTCGCTGAGCTATTTTTTCATATGTTCTTTAATTTTATTCATTGTTTCATCAGAAATAACATGTTCGATACGACATGCATCATTAACAGCAGTGTCATGAGATACACCGATACTTTCAAAAAATGAAGAAAGTGTATCATGACGATCATAAATTGTTGTAGCAACTTTTAAACCTTTATCAGTTAATTCAATATATCCCTTACTATCAACAATAACATATTCATCTTTCTTTAATAAACCAATAGCACGAGAGACACTCGGTTTAGAATAATTAAGCTCATGAGCAATATCTATGGAACGAACATCCTTATTTCTTTTAGATAAAACAAGAATTGTTTCTAAATACATTTCTCCTGATTCTTGTAAGTTCATGTGCATCACCTCTTTGCATATTATACCATATTTTTAACAAGATAAGCAATGAAATCACTTTGCTAAATCAAGAAAGAGGGTTGACATTGATAACGAAATGCAGTATATTCTATTTGAAGTTAGAGAAGTCTAACTATATTTTATGTCTTATAGTTAGCGAATACTAATCAAATTAGCGTAACCTAATGTGGTTAGCGAGGACAAATTCTTGAGGAGGTAAGTAAGATGCCGTTAACAATGTTAAACATAGGAGAAACCGGTGAAATCAAAAGAATTGGTGGTAACGAAGAAACAAGAAGATTTTTAAATAATCTTGGTTTTGTTGTTGGTGCTGAAGTTGTTGTTGTTTCGGCAATCGGGGGAAATGTGATTGTTAATATCAAGGATTCTCGCGTTGCTATTAATGAAGATATGGCAAAACGTATCATGGTGTAGAAAAGGGGGAAGTGTTGTGAAACTTAATGAAGTAGAAGTTGGTAGCACTGTCACTGTTAAGAAAATTGAAGGTGATGGAGCTTACAAAAGACGTATTATGGATATGGGTATCACTAAAGGGGTAGAATTATACATTAGAAAAGTTGCTCCTCTTGGAGATCCTGTTGAAATTACTGTAAGAGGTTATGAATTATCAGTTAGAAAAAACGATGCACAATGTGTTGAAGTTGAATAACGGAGGGGAAAGTTAAAAATGAATATTAAATTTGCGCTTGCAGGTAACCCTAACTGTGGTAAAACAACAATGTTTAACGCATTAACAGGTGCTAATCAATATGTTGGTAACTGGCCAGGTGTTACTGTAGAAAAGAAGGAAGGAAAAGTAAAAGGAAACAAAGAAGATAATATTACTGTTGTTGACTTACCAGGTATTTATTCTTTATCTCCTTATACATTAGAAGAAGTTGTCAGCCGTGATTTTCTTTTAAATGAAGATCCAGATGTCATTATTGACTTAGTTGACGCTACTAATATTGAAAGAAACTTATATTTAACAACTCAATTAATTGAAACTGGGGTTCCAGTAGTTATTGCTTTAAATATGGCAGACTTAATTGAAAAAAGAGGTTTAAAAATTGACACTAAACGTTTATCAATGGTATTAGGATGTCCTATTATTGAAACTTCAGCTTTAAAAGGAACAGGTTTAAAAGAATTAATTGCTGAAGCTGTTAAAGTTGCTAAACAAGGTGAACATCAATTACCTCAATCTATCTTTAGTGAAAAGATTGAAAAAGCAATTGATACTGTTGTTCCAGCATTATCTGAAACAATTACAGCTAATAAGAAAAGATGGTATGCTGTTAAAGTTTTAGAAAATGATGAAAAAGTAATGAATCATATTGTATTAAGTAGTCAAAATAAAACAACAATTGATTCTTTAAGAAAAGAATTAGAAACTGAATTAGATGATGATATGGAAAGTATTATTACTGATGGACGTTATACTTATATTCAAAAATTAATTTCAACAACTGTTGAAAAACCAAAAGAAAAATTAACAATGTCAGATAAAATTGATAAAATTGTTACTAACAGATTCTTAGGAATTCCAATTTTCTTAGCTGTTATGTTTGTTGTTTACTATATTTCAGTAACAACTATCGGTACATTTGTTACTGATTGGACAAATGATGTCTTCGTTGTTGCAATTCAAGATGCTGTATCTGGATTCTTAGGTTCAGTTGGCGCAAGTAGTTTATTAACTGCGGTTATCGTTGATGGTATTATTGGTGGTGTTGGAGCTGTTATTGGATTCGCACCTCAAATGGCAATTCTATTCTTATTCTTATCAATCTTAGAAGATTGTGGATACATGGTACGTATTGCTTTCGTTATGGATAGAGTATTTAGATATTTCGGTTTATCAGGAAAAAGCTTTATTCCATTATTAATTGGTTCTGGTTGTGGTATTCCTGCTATTATGGCATCGAAAACAATCGAACAAGATAATGATCGTCGTTTAACTATTATGACTGCGACATTTATTCCTTGTGGAGCTAAGTTACCTGTTATTGCTTTATTAGGTGGTGTTATGGCTGGTAAAGTTGCTGGTTGGCAAGCTGCTGGATTTATTGCTCCTGCAATGTACTTCGTAGGAATTGTTGCAGTATTAGTTGCTGCGATTATGTTAAAGAAAACAAAACCTTTCTCAGGTAAACCTGCACCATTCGTTATGGAATTACCTGAATATCATATTCCTAGTGCAAAAACTGTATTATTACATGTATGGGAAAGATTAAAAGGATTCTTAATTAAAGCTGGTACTATTTTAGTTGTTGCTTGTATCGTTATTTGGTTCTTATCTACATTTGGATTTGAAGGTGGATCATTCGGTATGGTTGAAGATACTGCTAACAGTTTAATTGCTGCTATTGGTGATTTCATCGCTCCAATCTTTGCACCTCTTGGATTTGGTAACTGGCAATCTGTTGCTTCTTCATTAACTGGATTCTCAGCTAAAGAAGCAATCGTTTCAACAATGGGTGTATTAGCTAATGTTGCTGGAGATCCTGAAGATGCTGTAAACGTTGCTGCTGGTGTAGCTAAATGGTTCCCAACAGGAATGGCTGCTTTATCATTCTTAATCTTTAACTTATTAGATTCACCATGTTTAGCTGCTATTTCAACTATGGCAAGTGAATTAAATGATAGAAAATGGTTCTGGTTTGCAATTGTATTCCAAAACGTATATGCTTATTGTATCTCATTAATGGTTTATCAAATTGGTTCATTAGTATTATATGGAACATTTGGATTCTGGACAGTTGTTGCGTTCATCGTTCTAGCCTTCATGTTATTCATGTTGTTTAGACCTGATCCATATAAAGATCAAAAAGTTTATTCTACAAGATCAGTTGAAGCATAATAAAATCCGGAATTATTCCGGATTTTTATAAATTAAAGGAGGTATTATTATGGCTAATGTGATTATTGTTTTATTAATTGTTGCCTATTGTGCATGGGTCATCTATACACATTTCTTTAGAAAGAAAGATGGACATAAGTGTAGTGGTATTTGTGCAGGGTGTAGTCAATGTTCATCTCCTTTAGATGATTATTATAGAGATCAAAAGAAAATGAAAGAGAGACATAATCATGGGTAATGTAAGTGGTTCGACTTTCTATATGTTTTTAGGAGTACTTGTTATTTATTTAATAGGTGTTTCTATTTACACACTTGTTCAAAAAATTAAGAAGAAAAGAAAATAACAGGAGGTAATTATGGCTAATGTTATTATCGTTCTTATATTAGTTGTGGTTGTTGGTATTGCTTTAAAATCAACAAGAAAGCATATGAAAGGTGAAAGTTCTTGTTGTGGTGGCGGTGGAGAAATCTATCAAGCTGTTGAAGATAAAAAATTAGACAATCCAATTATTAAAGAAAAAGTATTTAAAATTAAAGGTATGACTTGTCAACATTGTGTGGCTAATGTAACACGTGCAATTAATGCTATTGAAGGCGTAAGTTCACAAGTGAACTTAAAAAAAGAAGAAGCACATGTTGTCTATGATCGAGATGTTGATGATCAAGTTATTATAGCTGCTGTCAAACAAGCAGGATATGATGTTATTTAGGGAAGAAGAAATTCTTCTCTTTTTTTATAAAATGATTGATATTCATGTCTATACATGGTACATTTAACATGTATAGACAAGATATAATTGTTGCGATTAAAAGTTAAAGAAATACACATCTCATACACCAAGCACTCCAAATTCTTTAATAATGTCTATATATAATGAAGTATCTAAAAAGAGGATTTCAAAAATCCTCTTTTTTTACCAATATTTGGTATTGCTTTTTGTTTGAATATTATATTTAGGTGTATGTGGATATTTTTCAATAGATTTGTTGTTTTTGATAGACCAAGCTTTTGCTGGAAGCGTTAAAAGCTGTGGACATTTTAATTCACCATCTAGTGGTTTAATGAGGGAAATGATATCATGATAATATTTATTACCATTTGTAAGAACATAAGCTCTTTGATTTAAGAAATCTTCCTCATTAAATTGTTCTTGATTGATACTATGTTCATAGATTTCTTTACGATCTAATTCATATAGAAATTCAGACATTAAATCATGAAAATCAAAAATATATTGATCTTTATGATTTACTAAAAAATTAATAATTGGTTCAAAAACTTCATCTGTATTTTCGTTATTCCAATCTCCTTTTTTTAATATTCCCCAAAAAGAATTTTTAAACATTTTCATCACCATATCCATTCTATAGGATAATGAACAAGATATCAAGGAGTCCCTTTTCTAAACCAATAAACAATCCCTGTTTCATCAATATTTCCAGAGATAGGATTAATAGCGATAGCATTTAATTTAGATGTTAATTTATACCAACTTTCTTTTTTGATTTCTTTATTTAAAAAATCAATTGCTAATTCTTTAGCAAGCACTTTTTCCTGACTGTTTTCTATTTTTCGATTATCATCATAGCCTACCCAACCATTAATGAGGATATTAGGATTATAAGCAACAATCAAATTATCATAATCAGTACTCCCTGTTTTACATGCTACTGTGTATTTTGTTTGATAATTTTCCATTGTTGCATTTAAATAAGTTGAAAATTGTTTATTAAAGGTTCCTGTTAATAATTGATTGAGGATTAAACAGCTTTCTTTGTTCAAATTTTGAATTCTTTGATTTTTATGTTGATAAATAGTTTTTCCTTGATGATCAACGATTTTTTCAATGGTATAAAGATGTTGATATTTACCACCAGAAGCAATATTACAGTAGATATTTGAAAGATTATAAATGTTTGTATTAACTGTTCCAAGTGCTAAAGAGGCGTTGTTTTTAGCGTTGATTCCATAGGATTTGAGAAAATCTCTAAGATTTTCTGTGCCTAAAAATAAATGTGTTTTTACAGCAAAAATATTATCGCTGACAGCAATAGCTTGAGCAAGTGTGATTTCTTGATAAGCATATTTTTGATGAAAATTAGCAGGAGAGTAAGTTGTATTGTTACTTAATTTAAAGGTCGTTGGTTCGCATAGAAAACGTGTAGAGGGATTAAATCCGTTTTCTAAGGCTAAATAATAGAGAAAAGGTTTCATTGTACTTCCTATTTGTCTAGAAGCATGTATTGCACGATTATATTGAGAATTAGCGTAATCTTTACCACCAATCAAGGCTTGTAATTGATTGGTTTTAGGATTTGCGACCGTAAAAGCGCATTGTAGATCACCTTGTATTTTCTTTTCTTTAATAAGATCATTTAAAGTATTTTGATATTCACTGTTAAAAGAAGTATAAATATTTAATCCTTTATTTAAATATTGATTATTATAAAAACCTAATTCCTCTAGTTCTTCTAAAACAGTATCCTTATAATAATAAGTAGACATATTTTCATTAAGTGAATGTTCACTTGCTAAATTAAGAGTTTGCTTTTGAGTGGCCTCTAAAATACTTTGAGTAATCATTTGATTATCATACATAGCTTTTAAAACAAGACTTTGTCTTTGTTTAGCTCTTTCTTTGTTTAAAATTGGTGAATAATATTGAGGACCATTGACAACTCCTGCTAACATGCTTGCTTCATTTAAAGTCAATTCTTTTGCTTTTTTACCATAGAAATACTGGGAAGCATTTTCAATGCCATAAATTCCATGTCCAAAATAGACATTATTGATATAACCTTCTAAAATTTCCTTTTTTGATAAATGCGTTTCTAATTGTAAAGTAAAAAAAGCTTCTTTTACTTTACGAGACCAAGTCTTTTCATTTGTTAAATAAAGAAGACGAGCGTATTGTTGGGTTATTGTGCTAGCACCTTGAGAAGTTTTCCTTTTTAGGGCATTTGTTTTTATTGCCCGGGAAATTCCGACATAATCAAACCCATGATGACTATAAAAACGTTTATCTTCAATAGCAACAATTGCTTTTAAAAAATAAGGACTAACATCATCAATTGAAACATATTGCCCACTATAATTATTGACACTTTGATAAAAAATCTTATTTTGATCATCATAAAGCTTTATGTAACGATCTTTATTAAGTTCAGGTTTTCCTACACAAAAGGCAATAATATACATCAATAAAAGAAATGTGAAGAAAAATATAAAACAATATAGAATTCTTTTTATAAACTGTCTCATTTTATCACCGATTTTATTCTTGCCATTTTATGTTATAATATGCACGGTGATAGAATGAAAAAGAATATTAAAGTAAATTATAAGAGTATATTTAAATATGATGATCATCATGAAACAGTTCAATTTAAAAGTGATGGAATCTATGAAAAAGGATTTGATAAAGAAAAATTTACTTTCTATAACAATGATCAAAAGATAGAAATTATTTTAAAAGGTAAAGAAATGACATTAGCTAATGGACCTTCTTTATTAAATCTTTCTTATCATAGAAAGATAGGAAATCATTATCATACAGATTATGGGATGATAGAACTCTTTACAGAACTTATTACAATGGAACATGATCGTTATTTAAAAGTGAAGTATATTTTAAGTGATGGGCATCAACAATTAAGTGAAGTTTACGTGATGATGAAATATGATTTTTATGGAGAAGAAAATGAAGCAATCTAAGAAGTTATTAACGAATAAAATATTATTTTCAGGTTTATTGATTTTAATTCAATTAATTATTGTTTTTGTAGCTTTTTTGACAATTCATAGATCATCTAGATTTTTTGTCTATTTGTTCAAGCTTATTAGTGTTCTTGCTGCTTTATATATTATAAATAAGGATGATGCAAGTGCTTATAAGATTACCTGGCTTGTTTTAATAGCTGCTGTACCTTTTGTAGGTGGTGTTCTTTATGTATTTTTAGGAGATAAAAAACCAAGTCAAAGGTTACAACTTGCTTTTTTAAAACAAATAAAGAATCAACGTATTATTGAAAATGATATTATCGAAGAAGTAGCTGATCCTTATATTAAAGGACAAATGAATTATTTAAATCAACAAAGATATCCTACTTATTATGGACAAGATCTTAAATATTTTTCATTAGGTGATGCTGCTTTTGAACCTTTATTGGAATCCTTAAGAAATGCGAAAAAATTCATTTTTATGCAATTTTTTATTGTTGATGAAGGAAAAATGTTGAAAAGTGTTTTAGATATTCTTAAAGAGAAAGTTAAAGAAGGTGTAGAAGTGAGATTTATGTATGATGATGTAGGATCACTTACGATGTTGCCTCGTCATTATGATCGTCAACTTGAAAAAATGGGCATAAAGAGTGTAGCATTTAATCCTTTTATACCTATTTTATCTTTAGCGATGAATAACCGTGATCATAAAAAGATCGTGGTGATTGATGGTGAAATAGGCTTTAGTGGTGGATTTAATTTAGCAGATGAATATATTAATCAAAGAGTTAAATATGGGCATTGGAAGGATTCTGGGTTAATGATTCATGGTCCTGCTGTTAATTCGCTTACGAAGATGTTTTTAGAATCATGGAATGTAGCAAGAAATACAGAAGAAGATTATGAAAAGTATTATGTGCGCTCTCATCAAAAATTTGAGGTAGATGGCTATGTAACTCCTTATGGAGATTCTCCTTTAGATGATGAAAATGTAGGTGAAAATGTTTATTTAAACATGATCAATCAAGCGTATGATTATTTATATATTACAACACCCTATTTGATCTTAGATGATAACTTACAAACAGCATTGATCAATGCTGCTAAAAGAGGAGTCGACGTACGCATCATTACACCAGGAATACCAGATAAAAAAATTGTTTTTAGAGTTACACGTTCATATTATCAAACATTGATCAAACATGGTATTCGTATTTATGAATATACTCCTGGATTTATTCACGCTAAAAACTTTTTAGTGGATGATAAATGTGCAACAGTAGGGACAATCAATTTAGATTATCGTAGTTTATATCTTCATTTTGAAAATGGAATTTATTTATATAACAATAAAATATTAAAAGATATTAAGGAAGATTTTTTAGCGACAGTAGAAAAGTCTCATGAAATTACCTTGGATGAAGTTGTAACTGGTAAATTTATGGGTTGGTTTGAAGCAATTTTACGTGTAATTGCTCCATTACTTTAGGTAAAAAACATTGACTTTATGCACTCTTAATGGTAACGTATAAACGATTAAATATCTTTTTTAAGGAGGTAAAAAATGGCTGTAAATAAAATTGAAATTGCGTTGAAAGAAGCACTAAAAAAAGCAATGGTTAAATGCAATTTTGTAGAAGATTATGAAATAAATCAAATCACAATAGAAATACCAAAAGAAAAAAGTCATGGTGATTATTCAACAAATATCGCTATGCAACTTACAAGATTACTTAGAAAGAATCCAAGAATGATTGCAGAACAATTAATCGAAGCAATTGATAAAGAGGAAGCAAATATCGATTCTATTGAAATTGCTGGTCCAGGATTCATCAATATGTTTATGAAAAAAGATGCTTTAACTTCTATTATTAAAGAAGTATTAGCAGAAAAAGATGATTATGGAAAAAGTGATGCAGGAAAAGGAATTAAATATAATGTTGAATTCGTTTCTGCCAATCCAACAGGAGATTTACATTTAGGACATGCTAAAGGGGCAGCAGTAGGAGATAGTATTTGTCGTATTATGTCAGCTGCAGGATATGATGTTACAAGAGAATATTATATTAATGATGCAGGAAATCAAATTTATAATTTAGCTTTATCTTTATATGCAAGATATAGAGAAGCTTTTGGTTTAGATTTTGAATTACCTGAAGATGGATATCATGGTCAAGATATTAAAGATATCGCTGTTAAAATCAAAGAAGAAGTTGGCGATAAATATTTAAATGCAGATCATGATGAAATGATTGCTTTCTTTAGAAAAGAAGGAACTAAATTTGAATTACAAAAAATTAAAGATATTTTAGCGGAATTTAGAGTTCATCATGATGTTTGGTTCTCTGAAACTTCTTTATATGAAGAAAATAAAGTAGTTCCTACAATTGAAAAATTGAAAGAAAAAGGATTTACTTATGAACAAGATGGGGCTTTATGGTTTAAATCAACTGAATTTGGAGATGATAAAGACCGTGTCTTAATTAAATCTGATGGAAGTTATACTTATTTAACTCCTGATATTGCTTATCATTTAAATAAATTAGATAGAGGTTATGAATATTTAGTAGATTTATTAGGAGCAGATCATCATGGTTATATCAATCGTATGAAAGCTGCAATTCAAGCTTTAGGTTATAATAGTGATCAATTAAATATTGATATTCTACAAATGGTAAGAATGATGGAAAATGGTGAAGTTGTTAAAATGTCTAAACGTACAGGAAATGCAATCACTATTAAAGATTTAATTGATGATATTGGTGTTGATGCAACTCGTTATTTCTTTGCCGCTAAAGCAGCCAATACACCTTATGATTTTGATTTAACATTAGCTAAATCTAAATCAAATGACAATCCTGTTTATTATGCACAATATGCTCATGCAAGAATGTGTTCGATTTTAAGACAAGCTAAAGAAAATGATATTACAATTGCAGATCATTTTGAATTACTTGTAAATGATAAAGAAATGGCTTTATTAAAACATATTAATGAATTTAGAAATGAAATTGCGGATAGTGCAAAATCAAGAAGTCCACATAAAATCGCAAATTATATTCAAAGACTTGCACAATTATTCCATAGTTTCTATAATGATTGTTATGTAATAGATAAAGAAAATATTGAATTATCAATGCAACGTTTAGCTTTAGTAGAAGCAACACGTATTACATTAAAAAATGCATTAAACTTAATTGGTGTTGAAGCACCTGAAAAAATGTAAGGAGAGATAAAGATGGATAAAAATAGATCAATGGTTGATGTCGCTTATGAATTAATGTCTAAAAAGAAAAAAGCAGTTAATTTCTATAAATTATGGCAAGAAGTAAGTGAAGTAAAAGGTTTTGATGAAGAAGAAAAAGATGAAAAAGAATCTTTATTCTATACAAACATTACTTTAGATGGACGTTTCATTACAATTGGTGAAAACAACTGGGATTTACGTTCTCGTCATAAATTTGATGAAGTACACATCGATATGAATGACATCTATACTGATGAAGATGAAGAATCTGAAGAAGTAGAAGACGATGTAGATAGTACAATCGAAGATGATTATAATAACTAAGAGGCAAGGCCTCTTTTTTAATAAAATCCTTGCTTTCAAATAAAAGTAGATGTTCTTATTAATGAAAGGATTATTTTATGAATAAACGACAAACAAAGATTTTAGAATTACTCACACAAAATAAAAAAATAGAAGTTACAAAACTTTCTGAATTACTAGGAGTCTCACAAGTTACAATTCGTAAAGATTTAGATGCTCTTTCAGAAAGTGGTATGTTAATTAGAGAACATGGATATGCTACTCTTAATAAAAGTGATGATATGAATATTCGTCTTGCTTATCATTATGAACAAAAACAAAAAGTAGCTAAAAAAGCAGTAGAATCGATTCAACATGGTGAAACAATTATGATTGAATCAGGTTCATGTTGTGCTCTAGTAGCTTTAGAAATTGCAAAGACAAAAAAAGATGTCACACTGATTACCAATTCTGCATTTATTGCAGATTATATTCGTAAACATACATCTATTAAAATTATTTTATTAGGTGGAGAATATCAACATGAATCTCAAGTGATGGTAGGACCAATGATGAGAAAATGTGCAGAAGCATTTTTTGTGGATAAACTCTTTATTGGAACAGATGGTTTTAGTATTGATACAGGATTTACAGGAAATGATTATATGCGTTGTGAAGCTGTTAAAGATATGGCAAGACAAGCAAGTCATGTTATTATTGTTACTGAATCAAATAAGTTTCATCAAAAAGGAGTTTCTAATTTAATTGATTTACATCAAGTATCATGTATTTATACGGATCAAGGAATTCCTCAAGAAGTTGAAGAATATTTTAAAGAAAAACATATACAAGTTGAGAAAGTTTGATCCTAAGGTTTCCTTAGGATTTTTTGTAGCAAAAATGTAAAGGAAGGTTGCTGGTGATAAGAAGTAAGAATGTTATAATTTTTCTAGGAGGTGACAATAATGCTTAATGAAAAGATAGTGTATTATAGAAAGAAAAACATGCTTACGCAAGAAGAACTAGCATATCAATTAAATGTTTCAAGACAAACAGTTACAAAATGGGAAACGGGAACTATTTATCCTAATATTGAGTATTTAACAAAACTTTCAAATCTTTTTGGTGTTTCAATAGATTATTTAGTTAAAGAAGATGATTGTTTAACATTAGAAACTCATAAAATTGAAATAAGTGAACTTGCATGCTTTCTTGTAAAAGCCAAAAAGGCAACGTATGCAAATAAAACAAATAAAGTCAATTCTTCAAGAAAAGAGGCTCATGATTATTCATATCAAGAGAATAATTATACTTATTTAGATTCTTTCTTTGGTGCGGAAAATTTTAGTGGACAAGAAATTGTTTATAAAGATGAAAAACCATGTTGGTCTATGAATTACTATGGAAGGGTTATAGAGGAAAACTTTAATGGTGATTTTTTAAAAGAAGCTTTATTACAAGTTGATGAAGAATTGCCTTTTAGAGGTCCTTTATTTTATCAAAAAGGGGAGTATCTTTACTTGTTGCGTATTCAAGGAAAAATTGATTTTTTTCAGGGTGTTGAAGAAATATATTATCAAACATATAAAGTTTATGAAGGATTTATACAAGGCGGAATTGTGAAATAAATAATGACAAATATTTTAAATAAATTTTAATATACTCTTAATGAAGAATGATTATTTCTAAAACAGGAGAGAGTATATGAAAAATTTAGAAAGAAAAGATATTTTAAATGTGAAAAAGCATACTAAAAATAAAAGTGTTTTTAATAATTCACAGCTTGTATTAAATATTTTATATGATACAAGTATTAAGTATAAAAATAATAAAAGCTATCCTCGTTGATAGCTTTTTAAATACTTAAAAGAAACAATCAATACCTTTATCTAAAAAGATTTGTTGGTAATCTTTCAAGTCTTCTTCGTGATATGCTTGATAAGTTTTTAAAGTATATTCTTTATTTAATAAGTCATATTTCTTTTCACCAAATTGATGAAAAGGAAGAAGTTGTACTTTTTGAATATTTGATGCTTTTAATAAATCGCTGATTCCTTGAGCGTCTTCTAAAGAATCATTAAAATCAGGAATAACAGGAATGCGTGGTAAAACATTAAGTTGATGTTGAATAGCCCATTGAAGATTTTCAACAATTAAATCATTATAAACACCTGTTCCTTCAAAATGTTGAAGTCGATCATAATGTTTTACATCAAAGAGTAAAAGATCAAATAAAGGGGCTAGTTTTTGAAATGTTTCTTGTTGAATATATCCCGTTGTTTCAATGGCGACATGGAGATTTTTTTCTTTAAGAGATAAAACAAGCTTTTCTAGAAATTCAGGTTGTGCCATACCTTCCCCCCCAGAGATAGTTACACCACCATTAGATTCTTCATAAAAATCAATATCTTGCATGCAGACATCCACAATTTCTTGAATTTCTTTAAAGTCTCCTTCATGACTTAATGCTTTAGTTGGACAATGATTGACACATTGTAGACAGCCAATACATTTATCATGATTAAAGATCATATGGTTTTCTTTTTCGGTAATTGCTTGTTTTGGGCAGTTAAGTAAACATTTCTTACAATGAGCACATTTTTCAAAATCGTAAAGTATTTGTAGTTTATGTAATTGGGATTCAGGATTTGAACACCATTTACATTTTAAAGGACAGCCTTTAAAGAAAACAGTCGTACGAATACCTGGACCATCATGAATACTAAATTTTTGTATATTAAATATTAATCCTTTTTCCATAGTTTTTCTCCTCGCTAATATCCTAACATATCTTTTTATAAGTTTCAAATGAAACTAAAATTGTTTATTTATGAAAATAATATTGACTTATTTTTTGCTTATTATATAATTTAATTGCAAAAGAAAGAATAAAAACTTACGAATGAAAGTTGAGGAAAGAAAAATGAAGAATAGTGAACACTTTGGTGAACTTACATCAAGAATGAATCATTTTAGAGAAGAAGTCTTAGATAAAAAACCATATATCTGTGCAAAAAGAGCACTCCTTGCGACAGAGGCATATAAAGAACATTTAAATGAACCGCCAATTATGAAAAGAGCGTATATGTTAAAAAATATCTTAGAAAAGATGCCTATTTATATTGAAGAAGATACTTTGATTGTAGGAAATCAAGCTTCATCAAATAGAGATGCACCCATCTTTCCAGAGTATACAATGGAATTTGTGATGAATGAACTTGATTTATTTGAAAAAAGAGATGGGGATGTTTTCTATATTACAGAAGAAACAAAAGAAGAATTAAGATCTATTGCACCATTTTGGGAAAATAATAATTTAAGAAGTAAAGGAGGCGCTTTGCTTCCAGATGAAGTGAGTGTTTATATGGAAACAGGTTTCTTTGGAATGGAAGGGAAACTTAATTCTGGAGATGCGCATTTAGCGGTAGATTATCAACAAGTTTTACAAAAAGGTTTAAAAGGATATGAAGAAAGAGTTAAAGATTTAAAAGAAAAACTTGATTTATGTATTCCTGAAAATATTGATAAATATCAATTTTATAAAGCCGTTTTAATTGTCATTGATGCAGTTAAAACATTTGCAAGACGTTACAGTGATCTTGCTTTAGAACTTGCAGAAAGTGCTGATGGGAAACGAAAAGAAGAATTAGAAGAAATTGCACGTATTTGTAAGAAAGTTCCTTATGAAAAAGCAGAAACTTTCTATGAAGCGATTCAATCAACATGGTTTATTCAATTAATTCTACAAATTGAATCAAATGGACATTCTTTATCTTATGGACGTTTTGATCAATATATTTATCCTTACTATAAACATGATAAAGATCTTCATAATATAACAGAAGAACAAGCTATTGAATTATTAGATAACTTATGGATCAAAACTCTAACAATCAATAAGGTGCGTTCACAAGCTCATACTTTTTCAAGTGCCGGAAGCCCAATGTATCAAAATGTAACCATTGGTGGACAAACACCTGATAAAAAAGATGCAACGAATGAACTTTCATATTTAGTATTAAAATCAGTTGCCCAAACACGTTTACCACAACCAAACTTAACAGTGCGATATCATAAAAATATGCCAAAAGCTTTTTTGGATGAAGCTATTGAAGTTATGAAACTTGGTACAGGAATGCCTGCATTCAATAATGACGAAATCATTATTCCATCATTTATTGAAAAGGGTGTCAAAGAAGAAGATGCATATAACTATTCAGCGATTGGTTGTGTTGAAACAGCAGTTCCTGGTAAATGGGGTTATCGTTGTACAGGGATGTCTTATATGAACTTCCCACGTATTTTATTAATGGCAATGAATGACGGGGTAGATATGACTTCTGGAAAAAGATTCTTTGAAGGTAGTGGATACTTTAAAGATATGACATCTTATGATGAACTTTTTAAAGCAATTGAAAAAGGAATGCGCTATTTAACACGTATGTCAGTGATTGTTGAAAATGCGATTGATTTAGCACTTGAAAGAGATGTTCCTGATGTTTTATGTTCAGCCTTGACAGAAGATTGTATTGGTCGTGGAAAAACGATTAAAGAAGGTGGCGCTGTTTATGATTTTATTTCAGGGTTACAAGTAGGAATTGCGAATATGGCAGATAGCCTTGCAGCTATTAAAAAACTTGTCTTTGAAGAAAAGAAAATTACTCCTGAAGAATTATGGAATGCTATTTTAGATGATTATACAAGCAAAGAAAGTCAAAGAATTCAAGAAATGTTGATTAATGATGCACCTAAGTATGGTAATGATATTGATGAAGTCGATCAATTAGTAGTTGATGTTTATAATATTTATATTGATGAAATGAAAAAATATCCAAATACTCGTTATGGAAGAGGTCCAATCGGTGGGATTCGTTATGCTGGTACTTCAAGTATTTCTGCCAACGTTGGACAAGGTTATGGCACAATGGCTACTCCAGATGGAAGAAAAGCACATACCCCTCTTGCTGAGGGATGTTCACCAGCTCATGCGATGGATAAAAAAGGACCAACTGCTGTGTTTAAATCTGTTTCTAAATTACCAACACATGAAATTACGGGTGGTGTTTTATTAAATCAAAAGGTAACACCTCAGTTATTATCGAAAGAAGAAAATAAAGAAAAGATTGAAATGTTGATTAAAACCTTCTTCAATCGATTAAAAGGTTATCATGTTCAATACAATGTTGTTTCTAAAGAAACATTATTAGATGCTCAAGCACATCCTGAAAAGCATAAAGATTTAATTGTTCGTGTTGCTGGCTATTCCGCATTCTTTAATGTGTTATCAAAAGCAACACAAGATGATATTATTGGAAGAACTGAACAAACATTATAGGAGAAAAGAAAATGGAATTTATAATTGATACAGTAAACTTAGAAGATATAA